>Ga0210398_10000298_pt1 | contig 59730 bp, 57 predicted proteins | sample IncBWC4OmetaG_FD_161047 | JGI IMG/M metagenome (GOLD analysis project Ga0210398, IMG submission 161047) | Forest soil microbial communities from Barre Woods Harvard Forest LTER site, Petersham, Massachusetts, United States - Inc-BW-C-4-O | ecosystem: Environmental > Terrestrial > Soil >...
CGATTACTCCGACGCGCAAAACAATCTGGGTTTGCTGCTGCAGAACAGCGGCGAGATGGAATCGGCGGTCGCCGCATTTCGCGCAGCTGTGAAACAGCAGCCGGAGAATCCAGAAGTGCACAACAATTTGGGGCTTGCGTATCTGGAGACGGGTGATGGCAACGGAGCCATCGCGGAGTTTCGAACGGCGGTGCGGCTGCGACCGCAAGATAGTTCGTACAAAGGCAATCTGGGTGCCGCGCATCTGCAATTGTCGGACTTCGACGCGGCCATCGCCGATTTTCAAGAGGCGCTCAAGCTTTCGCCGCAAGATGCGACGCTGCATTACAACTTGGGGCTGGCTTTTAAATTGAAGGAAAAATTTCCGGAGGCCATGGCGGAACTGCGCAAGGCTGCGGAATTGGATCCCGCGCAAGCGGACGCGCATTACACGCTTGGGGTGACGCTGTGGCAGCAGGGTGATTTCGCCGAGGCGGCGCAGGAACTTCGCGCGGCAATTCGTGCCAAGCCGGATTATGCCGAGGCGTATTACACGCTCGGGACGGTGCTGAAACAGAAGGGCGATCTGCAAGACGCGGCGGCTGCGTTGCGGGAAGCCATTCGAATGCAGCCGGAATTTGCAGGCGCTCACACCACGCTCGCCGCTGTGCTGCGGCAACTCGGCGACACGGGGGGCGCGGCCGCGGAAGGCCGCATCGGGGCGGAGATTGCAAAACAAAAAACCAGCGAGCAGGCCGCGCTCTTCGCGACGAATTTGGGCCGCCGCCTTTTCAATGCGGGAGACATCGAGGGGGCCATTTCGCAGTTTCGCGCGGCGATTAGTTCTTCTCCCAATTATGCAGCCGCGCATTTCGAGCTCGGAATGGCCTTGCGCCGGCAGGGCAAAACGGATGAGGCGCAGGAAGAGTTTCGAAGGGCTGCGGCGCTCGATCCGCGGTTCACGCCACCGGCTTCCCCGAAGAAATAGAAAACCATCTGTTACGAAATTCCTTATGGGGAGCGGTTGCTGCTCTTAGGCAGGAATTCGTGCGTTCGAATGAGGCTATTGGGGACCCTTGCGCAACGCGACAAGCTCCGATTCCACGGGGACGCCGCGGGCGACTTTCACGCGGATGACAGCTTCAAACGGTTTGAGTTCGCCGGAATTCGAAACGGAGAGGCGCAAAAGTAGCTCCTCCAGAGAATTCTGCTGGCAGACGTATTCGACGGCGGCTTGCGTGCCGATGGTGGTGGCACCCGCCAGAATCAGGACCGAATGCGCAGGATTCAATCCGCGCTTCAAAGCCACGACGGAATAGTCTTCCGTGAGGTCGGCGTCCGGCGGAGAGGGGAAAAACTCCTTCTGCTCGCCCGATTCCGGGTGAAGATTAATGATCTCCATGGTGCCCATTCGCGAGCCAGAAGTGATTTGTTTGAAGGCGAATTCGCTGGTGTTGGGGATTTCGAGAAGCGTCAGGTTCTCCGAGGGCGAGCCGATGAAGATGAGATCGTTGTTCTTGGCGTCATCCAGAGAAAACAAGCTGCCGCGCTTGACGCGAATTTGCTGATGAAGTTTCGCGAATACGTTATCCAGCGCGTGCACCGCCAGGACTTCGCCGACTCCGGTGTAATGGTCCAGGATCGCAGTGCCGGAATCCTTGGCGCGATTGTAGTAGCGCATGCCCGTGTACGGCCGGCCAACAAATGCGCCATTACTGAAGATGACCCAGGGCTCCTGAGGTCCGGTGAGAAACCCCCGCCAGAAAATGTGAAACGCCACCGGCACATCCGAGCTGTCGCTGGTCAGCCGGGCCTCCGCAGTTTTGCGAGATAGAAAGCGGTCCGTGCCCACGGCCACGACAGCAGCCAAGAGAACCGAAAGAACGAGGACGGCAGCGAACCATCTGTTGGAAGTCTGGCCATTTAGTGGCACACCCTCTGCCGCATCGTGAGAAGGTCCTGAGTGTTCGCGCCCTGGGCCTGGGCTCCGATGATGGAAGGTGAGGACATAATTGCCCTTGGGCATTTCAACCAAGATCGAATCATCGGCACCCTCAGAGGCATAGTACTCCGCTAGCTTGGAGCGAAGGCGCCCCGCTTGGACGCGAACCATAGAATCGAGATGGGGGTCGAAGTCTTTCTGGCGTGCAAAGACCTCGGTCGCAATTTGGTACTCCTTTGGAGAGGTACCCGGATGGTCCAAGGAATGATTGGCGAGATAGCGCAAGAGTTTGCAGAGAGACTCCGAGCCATGGAGCGTATGGCTACCAAGGAGTTTTTCGATTTGACCAAGATAATGGGCTCGTTCGGTCACGGGGACCACCGGGCGGCATTGTAACACCAAGGTAACGTAGTGCGCATCTCTTTGGAAGACTGCGCTTTAAGTGCGGTAACCGTATCAGACCCCGAGAGACTATGCACGTCACTCAAAAAACTGATAGAACGCATCATATTTCTTCACCGCCCCCCGTTTGGGTGCTGGCTTCTCTGTTCACCGAGGGGTCAAAGAGTAAGGGTTACGGGGTGGCGAAGCGACAGAAGCTCGAGGAGTTTGGGGGAGCTTTTCGCAACGCGAACGTCGGTTCAGACGGTTGCCGTTTATTCCTAATCAAGTTGAAGTGTGCCTTGGTGTCTTTGACGACTGACCTAAGGGGCAATTGTCGCAGGACCCGACTGACGCGCGTGGCGGATGTTCCCGATATGCAGCGAGCGATTCGAATTTCGAAGAGTTTGGGTGCTTAGGAGAGTGTCATGAAAAAGCAAGCCATTCTGGGATGGGTCTTGGTTCTTTGCCTCGCGTTGGGATTCGGCGCGAGCACTTCCATGGGTCAAGCTGTGTTCGGGAGCATTATCGGCACAGTGACAGACCCGCAGGGGAATGCCGTCGTTGGAGCCAAAGTAACTGTCACCTCGGTGACCAAGAGCTTTGCGTACGATACGACCACGAATGAAAGCGGGAACTACGCTGTCACGCACCTGATCCCTGACACTTACAAGGTCCATGTGGAAGCGCCGGGATTCAAAACCGTGGACGTTCCATCCGTTGCGGTTTCAGCCGACAACGGAGCTAACGTCAACGTGGAGCTTCAGGTTGGGGCTGTCACGCAAACCGTCGAAGTCACGGGCGAGATCCCGCAACTCCAGACGGACCGCGCCGACGTGGACGTGCAATTCAGCCAGAAATATGTGGAAGATTTGCCGGTCCTGAACCGCAACTTCACGAGTTTCGAATTGCTCACGCCGGGCACGCAGAAATTACCCGGTTTCAACCACGCGGCCACGGAAAATCCGCAGGGTAGCGGACAGATCGAAGTAAATGGCCAGCATTTCAGCGGCGTCGGCTATCAGCTGGACGGTACGGATAACCAAGATCCCATCTTGGGGATTATCGTGGTGAACCCGAACCTAGACGCCATTACGGAAACTAAATTCGCAGCTCAGGATTACGACGTAGAGGCTGGCAAGGCGATCGCTGGGCTGGTTACGGTGCAGACGAAGTCCGGGTCAAACCAATTTCACGGCACGGGCTTTTATTTTTACCGCAATAGCGACCAGCAGGCGCGCGATCCCTTCACCAACAAGCCGGGAGTGCCTCTCGCGCCCGCCACGTGGAAGCAGTTTGGGGGTTCTGTTGGCGGCCCCATCATCAAGGATAAGTTGTTTTTCTTTGGTGATTATCAGGGTACGAAGCAGATTCAAGGCATCACGAACCAGTACAACGTTCCGACTACGGAAGTCGATCAGACTTGTAACCCGATGACGAACGCGCAGAGCGATACGCCTGGTTATTGTAACTTGTCCCAATATGCTAACGCTTACGGACCGCCTGTAGGCGGGGTGCCCAGCGGGCAAATTTATAATCCCAACACCGGCAACCCCTTGACGGGTGGGGGGCGTACTCCTTTCTGCGGGCCGACATCCACGCCTGGGAATTGCGTCGGCGCAGGCAATCTTATCCCCATTGGCATGATTAGCCAGAATATTGGTAACGTTTTGGCGCTGTTCCCGGCGCCAACGGTTTCCTGCGGCACGCCGGCGACAGCCACCTGCCTGACCAACAACTACGTGGCGACAGGTTCGGGGCCCTTTAATCAGTATTCATTCGATACCCGCGAAGACTGGAGCGCCCCGCATGGTATTCAAGTTTTTGGGCGGTTCAGCCTGGACTACTTCAATTTGTCAGGTAAGGGCGGCCTCGGTGCGCTGGGCAGCGCGGGTTTTGGACCGGGAACCTTAAACGGAATGTCAACCAATCACGACTATAGCGTGGCCGGTGGGTTCACGAAATCCTTCGGCGCAAATTTGCTCACCGATTTCCGTATCGGGTGGTTCCAATACAATCCGATAACCGCTTACTCCGACGCCAGCCAAACGCCCATGACGAATTTCGGTTTTCCCGGGCTGAATATCGCCGGGCAGACGGATACAAATGGCCTTTCCGGCTTCCTCTTCACCAACAATGGCGGAAATGGCTTTAACGGCGCCTTGGGCAATACCGGTGGCGGCACATACGCCTTTGGCAACGGTCTGGACGCCGCCCGCTGCAACTGCCCGCTAACGGAAAGAGAACGGCAAATCCAGTTTGTAAACAACTGGACGTACATCAAACGAAATCACACTTTCAAGTTTGGCGCGGACATCCGTTACGCCAGCAACCTTCGCGTGCCTAGCGACCAGAGCCGTTCTGGCCTTTTGTACTTCGACCAGCTCAATACAGGAAATAACGGCGCCTTCGGATTGGGTATCGGTACATTCTTGCTTGGGGATGTTTCTCAATTCCAGCGCTTCGTCAGCAGCAGCACGAACGCCGTCGGCCACCAGTATCGGACCTTCTTTTATGGCCAAGACTCTTGGCGCGTCAACCCCAAGTTGACGCTCACAGGCGGTGTGCGGTGGGAGATTTATACCCCCGAGTCTGTTGCCGCCAAGGGTGACGGAGGGTTCGCCGACTTGCAGGAAGGCCTGCTCCGCGTTGCCGGCTTCGGTAACATCGGGCTGAACGGCAACGTTCAGAACACTTTGCATGCCTTTGCTCCGCGGTTTAGTCTTGCGTACCAACTCGATTCGAAAACGGTACTTCGCATGGGTTACGGCCGCAGCTTTGACCTTGGAGTATTTGGTTCCAACTTCGGCCATGCCGTGACACAGAACCTGCCGGTCCTTGCGGCGCAAGACATCGCGGACGCGAATATCAATCCGGCCGCAGCCAACAATCGCAGTGCCGTTTTCAACCTGGGTGTGGGTCCGCCTGCATATAACTTCGCCCCGCTTCTCAGCGATATCGGCGCAGGGACTCCTGCGGGCACGCTACCCTTGCTTGGTCCAGACGGCACAGCGTCTCCTTATATACGCCCGACCATCCAGAGACTTCCCACTGTTGACCAGTGGAACGCGACGGTGCAGCGTCAGATCACGCCGACCCTGAACCTTACCGTGGGTTACGTCGCCAATAAAGGAACACACGTGTTCGCTGGCACTGGCCCGAACTACAACATCAACCCAATTGCGGTGGGCCCAGGTACTGATGTTGTGCAATTAGGTTCGGGGGGGCAGGGGGTTGCGCCAGGATTTACTGGCACGCAGAATCCGAACGACCGACGACCGTTCAACCTGAACGGCGTTCCCTTGTTTCAGTATCCAGGATCTACTTTCACCACGGCCGGCGGCGCTGTGCTTCCCACGCCGGCGTGTTGCGCAGTCGACCTCGGCAACTATTTTGGCAATGACGCCAACAATGAATACGAATCGCTGCAAGTCAGCGCTGAAAAGCGTGTGAGTTGGGGATTCCAGTTCCTCGCGCATTACACCTTTTCGCACTCCTATCAGTACGACTCTAACTATTACGCGGTCGACCCGAGGCTCGCCTTCGGTCCGAACCCGTTTAACCGCAACCAGGTGTTTCTGTGGAGTGCCATCTACGAGTTGCCGTTCGGGAAGGGCAAGAAGTTCATGAGCGATGCGGGCCGCGCCAAGGATCTAATAGTCGGCGGTTGGCAAATTACCAATACAACGTCGTATGGCACCGGCCTCCCCTTCACGCCTAACATCGCGGAATGTGGTCTGATTGAAGATGCTGGCCCGTGCCGTCCTAACATCACGGGAAAGCTCTCTACGGGGGCTCAAACGATCACTTCCGGATGCAACACTGGCGGCATGTGCGGAACGTACTGGTTTACGCCCGTCGCGCCACTCTCCTACCCCCAAGCGGAGCTCAATGCCAATATAGGTGTGGACTCCTGCTCCTTTGCCCGGCCAGTATCGGGACCGTTGTCACTGCCCGCTTGCGGACAAATCGGCAATATGGGATTCAATACCTATTGGGGCCCGCATGCCTTCTACGACGACATGTCGTTGACGAAGACTTTCAACATCACGGAACGTTACAGAGCGCAGTTCCGATTCGACGCGTACAACCTCTTCAACCATCCGGTCTTGGCACTCCCCGGCAACCAGTGCCTCGATTGCCTGGGGAACTCGTCGGCCGGCCAGATCACGGACATCGAAGCTGACTCCGCTCCGGGCGCCCCGATCGGCATGCGGCAATTGCAGTTCGGCTTCAAATTTGTTTTCTAACGAGGAACAGCCAACACACCCCAAACCGGCGGGGAGCCCTTAGGGGCTCCCCGTTTTTTATGGTCTAATCGGTTTCGGATTTTTTAGGAACACTTCGATGGCGATGGTCTCCTGGCGCTGGGGTACTGTGCTGAGCGGTTTGCTAAGCATTGTGCCTTTTGTAACAGCGCAGACCGCGCCGTCAACGTCAAATCCATCGCCGCGCCCGTTGACCCCACCCACACAGCCTTCGCAACAAGGTTCGGGGCTTGAAGAGGCGCATCGGTTGCTGCAACAAGGAAAATATGACGACGCTGTCGCGCTACTGACGAGCATGCAGTCGCAACATCCCGGGATGAAGGGACTCTCCCACGAATTAGGCGCGGCGTACTATAAGAAGAGCGATTATTCCAACGCCATCACCAACCTGAAAAAAGCGCAAGAGGAAGCGCCGGACGACAACGAAGCAGTGCAGTTGCTGGGATTGTCGTACTACTTGGCGGGGCGGCCGGCGGAGGCGATTCCCGCGCTTGAGAAAGTGCAGACGTGGTATCCCAGCGCGAATGTGGATGCGGCCTACATCCTGGGTGTGTGCTACATCCAGACGAAAGATTATCCGGCTGCGCGGGGGGCGTTCGCGAAGATGTTTGGGGTCCCGGCAGATTCGGCGGCGAGCTACGTGGTTACAGCGCGGATGCTCTTGCGGCAGGACTTTGCGCCAATTGCGGAGGAGTACGCGAAGAAAGCAGTGGAGATCGATCCGAGGCTGCCGCTAGCGCATTCGCTGCTGGGGGAGATTTATCTGTACAAGTCGCGTCTGCAGGAGGCCATCGAAGAGTTCCAGAAGGAGTTGGAGCTGAATCCGGCGGATGCGACGGTGTATTACAAACTGGCGGATGCGTATTCGCGGGTGCAGAGATTCGAAGAGGCGGAACGATTGCTACAACGGTCCATCTGGCTGGATGCGACGTCGACTGGGCCGTACATTTTGCTGGGGAAGGTGCTGGAGAAAAAGGGCGAGACGGCGCTGGCGGTGCGTGCGCTGCAGCGGGCGCTGGCGATGGACCCGAACAATCCGATTCCGCACCACCTGCTGGGACAGGCGTATCGCGAATTGGGGCAGGCGGAAGATGCGGATCGCGAACTGAAACTATCGGAGCAATTGCAGAATCGTCAGAATGCGAAACCCTGAGTGACGCTGTCGAGGGTGAGAGCCAGGGAGAGCAACGGTGCTAAAACGATTTAAGTCTATGTTTTTTGTGATGATGTTGGCGCTTTGCCTGACGGCAATCCCCTGCCGGACTCAGCAAGCCGCGGCGCAGAGTTCGAATGCGCAACACGCGCAGGCGAAAACGCAGGAGCCTTGGTGGAAGCACGCGGTGATTTATGAGATTTATCCGCGGAGCTTTCAGGATTCGAATGGGGACGGCGTTGGCGACATCAACGGGATTACTTCGCGGCTCGATTACCTTCGCGATTTGGGGATTGATGCCATCTGGATCAGCCCGATGTATCCCTCGCCGCTGGTGGATTTCGGCTATGACGTTTCGGATTACACGGCGATTGATCCGCTTTATGGCACGCTGGCGGATTTTGACCGGTTGATGAGCGAGGCGAAAAAAAGAAATATTCGCGTGATTATGGATTTTGTTCCGAATCACACGTCGGAGCAGCATCCGTGGTTCAAGGAGTCGCGATCTTCGCGGACGAATGCGAAACGCGATTGGTACATCTGGCGCGATGGAAAAGGGCCGGGCGAGCCTCCCAATAATTGGCAGTCGTGGTTTGGGCATTCGGCGTGGCAATGGGATCCGACGACGAGCCAGTATTACTACCACCATTTTTATGTGGAACAGCCGGATCTGAATTGGCGGAATCCGGAAGTGCGCAAGGCGATGTACGACGCGATGCGGTTCTGGTTCAAGCGCGGCGTGGCGGGATTCCGGCTCGATGCGGTGTCGCGATTGTTTGAGGATCCGGATCTGCACGACGACCCGATCGTGCCGGGAAAGAATGCCTACGGCGATCCGAATATCGTGCACAAGTACACGGACAATTTGCCGGAGGTGCATGAAGTTTTGCGGGAGATGCGGCGGGTTGCGAACGAGTTTCCCGGGAATCCAGTGTTGATCAGCGAAGCCGACGAGCCGAACATTGCGGAGCTTACCAAGATGTACGGCGCGAAGAACGATGAAGTGCAATTGCCGATGGATTTTCAGATCGCGGACGTCAACAAACTTTCGGCGCCGGAATTCCGCAGGTTGTTGAACGAAGTGGAGCGGAACGCTGCCGGAGGGCAGCCACATTATTTTTTCAGCAATCATGATCAGCCGCGCACGTGGGACCGTTATGGAGACGGTGTCCATAACGATCAGATTGCCAAGCTGATGGCGGCGCTGCTTCTTGCGCCGCGCGCGACGCCGCTGATGTATTACGGCGAAGAGATTGGCATGCGCACCACGCCTCCTACTCGCAAGGAGGACGTGCAGGATCCCATTGGGAAACTTGGATGGCCAGAGGAAAAAGGGCGTGATGGCGAACGGACGCCCATGCAGTGGGACACTTCGAAGAATGCAGGGTTCAGCACAGCAGATCGGCCGTGGCTGCCGGTACCGCCGAGTGCGGCTGAATATAATGTGAGCGTGGAATCGAAGGACCATGGATCCATTCTGGATTTTTATAAACGCTTGATTGCGTTGCGACGGAACGAACCGGCGCTGCGGGATGGCAGCTATGTGCCGTTGAACGAGGACGATCCGAATGTGCTGAGCTTCTTACGGAAGAATCCCGGCAAGGGCGATTCGGTTTTAGTGGTGCTGAACATGAGTGGGGAGGCGAGGACGGTCAGTTTCGCGCTCGATGCGTATGGAGTCCGGGAGAAGACAGCGAAGCCTCTCATTTCCGCGCCGGAAATTGGCAGGGAGTCCGCAGCGCTTGACCATCTTGCGATCCCGGCGTTTGGCGTTTTTATCGGGACGGTTCACTGAGACATTTGAAGACAGTGATTAATTTTCCAGTTTGAAGATTTGGTCCATTAGAAGCCATTTCTCGCCGGGGCGTACTCCGCGCAAAGGCTTCTGGAATTTCCACATCAGATTCTCCCACTCTTGGACTTTTGGATTGTTGCGGTCGGCGTCGGCCTTCCTTTCGAAGGAAAAGCTCGCGTTCACTTCCATGATCATGAAGAGACGCGTTCCGTAAAGATAAATCTCCAGATTTTCAACGCCGGCGTCTTTGATGCTTTTGGTGATCTCCGGCCAAATCCTTTCGTGGTAGCGCTTGTACTCGGCGATCAGCGCGGGGTCGTCTTTCAAATCCAGCGTCAGGCAGTAGCGTTTGCTCATAGCGGCACGCTCTCATTTCCTGCAGAAGCCCGCTCCAGGCGCAGCGCTTCGGCAGGCTTGTATCCGGATAGGCCGAAGTAAAGGATGAACAGGTAACACAGCAGCGGAACGATGAAGGCTTTCTGAATGCTTGCGGCGTCGGAAATGCGTCCCATGATTGCGGGGAAAAACGCGCCGCCAATGATGGCCATCACCAGGAGCGAGGAGCCGCGTTTCGTGAGCGGGCCGAGGTTCTTGATGCTCAGGGCGAAAATTGTGGGGAACATGATGGAGTGGAAAAAGCCGATGAGGACGATTGCCCATACTGGCAGGAGGCCGGAGGCCAGGAGGGCGACGGTGGCACAGACGAGACATGCTCCGGCGAAGAGAGACAATAAGCGCGGGGCTGGGATTTGTTTCATGAGCGCGGAGCCGATGAAGCGGCCGGACATGAAACCGATTTGATGCAGGAGCAGGTACGTGGCGGCGACTTTTGCCGTGGTCCCTGGGACGGAGGCCTGCGCGAAGCGGATGACGAAGCTGGCTACGCCGACCTGAGCGCCTACGTAGAAAAATTGGGCGATCACACCCTTCGCAAGGTGGCCGTGAGACAGGATGCTTCCGGCAGGAACTTCCGGCGCGAACGATGGCTGGTCCGCCGATGGTTCCTGTACGTCCGGCAAATGCGTCAGCTGGATGAGGACGGCGACCAGGACAAAAATCCCCGCAATTATCAGGTACGGGCCTTTTACCGTGCTGGCTTCGGCGGCACGGTAGGCGTCCAGTTGCGCCGCGGTCATCGCCGCGAGCTGCGCTGGCGCGTACTCGACGCCGGTGAGGATAAACGTTCGCCCAACAATCGGCGAGAGCACGGCGCCGACGGCGTTGAAGGACTGCGCGAAGTTTAGCCGGCGTTCCGCACTCGCAGCCGGACCGAGAATTGTCACGTACGGATTTGCGGCGACTTCCAGGAAGCTTTGCCCGCAGGCCATCACGAACAACGCGAAGAGAAAAAAACCGTAAACGCGCGAGGAAGAAGCCGGAAGAAAAAGCACCGCGCCAATGGCGCACAGGAAGAGACCTGCCAGGATTCCTTTTTTGTAGCCGATCTTCTCCATGAGCCAGCCGGCTGGCAGGGCCATCAGACAATACCCGCCAAAAAACGCCACCTGGATAAAGGAGGATTGGAAATCGGTCAGGTCGAACGCTTTCTTCAAATGGGGAATCAGGATGTCATTCAAGTTGACGCCGAAAGCCCAGAGAAAAAAGAGGCTGGTGATCAAAATGAAGGGAACTAGAAAACGGCGCTCGGTTACGGGAACGGATCGGTTTGTACTGGCCGGCGCGTTCGCGGAATTTGCCATCCGATTCTCCGTCAGGTGAGCGCGCGGTCCAGGTGCGTGTAACCGGCGTCCACGAACACATGCTGGCCCGTAATGTGACTGGCTCTTTCGGAAATGAGGAACAAAACCATGTCCGCGATTTCTTCCGGCTTGGTCGTGCGCTTTCCCAGGGGAATCTTTGAAATAATTCTGGCCAGCTTCTCTTCGGGATTGGGAAAGCCGGAGACCCATTGTTGATAGAGCGGCGTCAGCACTTCCGCGGGCACTACGGCATTGACGCGAATTCCGAACGGAAGCAACTCCGCGGCCCATTCACGAGTGAGGCCGAGGATCGCAGCTTTGGCGGCGACGTATCCGGAAGTTCCGCCTTGCCCCGTTACTGCTGTTTTTGAGCTGATGTTGACAATCGAACCGCGCGAATTCTTCAGAGCAGGCAAAGCGTAGTGCGCCATGGCGTAGTAATGCACCAAATTGCGTTCGAGCGAGGAGACAAATCTCTCGGGTGAGCCTTGTTCGAGCCCGACGCTGTCATTCACTCCTGCATTGTTCACCAGCGCATCGAGCCGGCCCAATTTTTGAATGGTTCGTTCCATGGCCTTCGCGCAAGAGCCGGGGGCTGTGAGATCGGCGACAATCAGCCCGCTTTCGACCTCGCTGCTTTCCAGCGCGGCTTGCAACTGTTTTCCGGCTTCTTCATCGCGGTCGAGGATGACAGGCGTCGCGCCTTCCGCGCCGCAGGCACGCACGATGGCAGCGCCGATGCCCTTGGCGCCGCCGGTGACCAGGATTACCTTGCCTTTGAGATTCAGGTCCATTTGTTAGCCGCGCAAGTTGAAGAAGCCGCCATCCAGAGGATAGTCCACGCCGGTGATGAACGCGGATTCATCGGAACAAAGAAACAAAGTCAGCGAAGCCACTTCTTCCGGCGTTCCCATTCTTCCGATGGGCTGTGACTTCGCCAATTTCTCGAACATTTCCTTTTCGTGGCCGGGATAATTTGTCCGAAGGTAGCCGTCCACGAACGGCGTGTGCACGCGGGCCGGAGAGATGCAATTGCAACGAATATTGTGCGGGAGATAGTCCTTGGCGACGGAATAGGTCATAGCGATCACCGCGCCCTTGCTCATCGAATAGGCAAAACGATCGGCCAGTGCCGCGGAACCAGCGATCGATGCCATGTTGAGAATCACTCCGCCGCCGCGAGCTCTCATGCTTTCGACAACGGCCTGCATGCAGTTGTAAATACCCTTCACGTTTACACGAAAGACGCGGTCAAAATCACTCTCGGTGGTGCTCTCCACGGTGCCCACGTGCGAAATCCCGGCGTTGTTCACAAGAATATCCACGCGCTCGCGCGCGGAGAGCGCGCTGATGACTTCCTTGACTTGGGCCTGGTTCGTTACGTCGCAGACGTGAGCCGAGGCGCTGCCGCCGGCATCCACAATCTGTTGCGAAACAACGTTCGCTTGATCCTCGTTGAGGTCCAGGATTCGAACTGCGGCTCCGTTCGCGGCAAAACGCAGCGCAATGGCGCGTCCTATGCCACTGCCACCGCCAGTGACAATGGCATTCTTTCCGTCCAGCCGGGAATTATTCGCGCCGCTTGGGCTGCTCAGAGCGAGATACCTCTTTTCCAGGGAATGAAATCTTCCTGTCCGTTCGATTCCGCTTTGGTACGAACGTCCCCACTTGCGACTTGGGTGACAAAATCGAGGATCGTTCCGCCCATTTCCTCGATGGTGGTTTCGCCGGAAATGATACTGCCTGTATCCACGTCAATGATGTCCGGCATGCGCTGGGCCAGCGCCGAATTGGTGGCGAGCTTTACGACGGGCGTGACGGGATTTCCGGTGGGAGTGCCCAAACCAGTGGTGAACAGAACCACGCTGGCTCCGGCGCCGACCTGCGCGGTCACGCACTCGACGTCGTTTCCAGGCGTGCACTGAAGATTCAATCCGGGCTGCGTTGAGTATTCCGGATAGTCGAGCACCGCGGTCACGGGAGAGTTACCGCCCTTTTTCGCGGCACCCGCCGATTTCATCGCGTCTGTTAACAAACCATCGCGCATGTTGCCGGGGCTGGGATTCATCTCAAAGCCGGAGCCAACGGCTTTGGCGCGCGCGCCGTAACTTCTCATCAAACCGATAAAACGCTGCGCCACTTCCTTGCGAGTGCTGCGATTGATGAGCGATTGCTCTACCCCGCAGAGTTCAGGAAATTCAGAAAGGATGGTTCTGCCTCCGAGGCCCGCCAATAAATCCGCGGTGTGCCCGATCGCGGGATTGGCGGAGAGGCCGGAAAAACCATCGGAGCCACCGCACTTCAGGCCGACGCACAGACTGGAGAGCGGCGCGGGTGTTCGTTGAAGTTGATCCGCTTCCATCAGGCCCAGAAACGTACGACGGATGGCTTCGCCGAGCATCGCGGCTTCCGTGCCGCTTTGCTGCTGCTCCAGGATGACCAGGGGTTTGTCGAACTTGGGATTCCGCTTGCGCAATTCTTCGCGCAAAATGCCGACCTGGGCATTCTGGCAGCCCAGGCTGAGAACGGTCGCGCCCGCTACGTTCGGATGATGGATGTAGCCGGCGATGAGGCCGCAGAGGTTGGTGGAATCCTCGCGCGTTCCTCCGCAGCCGCCTTCATGCAGCAGAAATCGTATGCCATCGATATTCTTGAAAATTCTGGGGCGCTGCGGGTCAGCTCCGTCCCCGTCGAGGTCACCAGTTTTAATTTCGGCAGATTTGCCTTCACGATAGAGCCGGGCCAGTCCGGCGACCTGTCGGCGGTAGACCTGAGGGGCGGCAAAGCCGAGTTCCTCTTCAAACGCTTGCTTCAGCACGGTTATGTTTCTGTTTTCACAGAACACCAGGGGAACGACCAGCCAGTAGTTCCGCGTTCCGACTTGTCCATCGGACCTGCGGTATCCCAGAAAGGTTCGCTGTCGCCATTTCGAAACGTCCGGAGGTGTCCAGCGGTATTCTTCGGACTTCTCATGAAATCCAGCCGCTTCATGATGGAGATTTCGCGTCGTGAGCAGCTCTCCACGTCGAATCGGAGCCATAGCCTTGCCTACGAGAACGCCATACATGATCACGCTGGCGCCCGGGGGCAGATCTTCGGTGGCAAACTTGTGTTTTGCGGGCACATCGGAAACGAGAGCGTAGGTCTGCGAATCGAACGGAATCTGCTCGCCGGTAGCAAGATTGGTTAGCGCGATGAGGACGTTGTCCCTCGCGTCGAGTTTGAGAACTCTGCTCTTCATATTTGGCGAATCCACATTTTTATCAATTACAAACGCGTGGGACTGGCTCTTCTCGTTTCCCCGCTATTGTAATTCACGTGTCTATATTAGTCGCGCCAATGCGTCGATGGGGACTTGAGCCTCCAGAATGCTTGTGCATTGTCGCCGAGGACTGCATCGTTCACCTCCTTCGAGAATTTGGCGAGGTATTCTTTGACTACCCGCATGACTTGCGGATACGAACCCGCCACAGTGCACACCGGCCAATCCGAACCGATCATCAGCCGGCTTGCTCCGAAGGAATCAAAAGCAACATCCAAATACGGCTTCAAGTGTTCCGGCTTCCAATTCTGCCAATCGGCCTCCGTTACCAGACCTGAGAGCTTGGAATAGACGTTTGGAAGCGACGCCAGAGCCCGGATGCCCTTTTCCCAGGAGTAGATATTCCCGCTCTTGATTGGCGGTTTCGCAAGATGATCCAGCACGAAGCGCTGGCGGGGGAATCGCGCTACGAACTCCGCGGCTACTTGCAGATGCCGAGGATAGATCAAGATATCGTAGGCGAGATCAAATTCTTCCAGGAGAGAGATGCCGTGCAGAAAATCTGGTTGCAGAAGGAAGCGGTCTTCGGGTTCGCTCTGTACGATGTGGCGCATGCCCACGAGTTTTGGATTTCCGGCAAGCGATTGCAGATCCGATCGCAATCGCGGGGAACGCAGGTCCGCCCAGCCGACCACGCCAAGGACGAAAGGATTGCGCTCCGCTAGTCCGAGAAGCCAGCGCGTTTCTTCCAGCGATTGCTGCGCCTGGACCGCGACACATCCGTGCAATCCCTCCTGCTCCAGTTCTGGTTTTAAATCCACGGGCAGAAAATTGCGGCGCAGCGGCACCATGGTTTCGTCAATCCATGCGTACTCGCGCGCGTTGTAGACCCAGAAGTGTTGGTGAGCGTCAATGCGCATCGGAGCCGGACGAATTAGTTTGAAGTCGATTCCTGCAATGCATTTCGGCAGCTGATTCTGGACGCGTCTTACTCGAAATTGACAACTTCTTGCCGGGATTCCCCCAAGCCCTCAATGCCAAGCTCGACGACATCGCCCGCCTTCAAATATTGCGGCGGTTTCATGCCAAGGCCGACGCCGGGGGGCGTGCCCGTGCTGATGATGTCTCCGGAGAGCAGCGTCATGAACTCGGTGACGTAAGCGACCAGCGCAGGAATATCAAAAATCATTTTCGAGGTGGAGCCGCGCTGGCGGAATTGCCCGTTCACCTTCAACCACATGCTGAGGTGATTGAAATCACCAATCTCGTCCTTGGTGACGACGAAGGGCCCCAGCGGCGCGAAGGAATCCGCGCTTTTTCCCTTTACCCATTGCCCGCCGCGTTCGAGCTGGAAGGCGCGCTCGGAATAGTCGTTGTGCAGGGCGAAACCTGCAACGTAATCGAGAGCGTTTTCCCTGCTGACGTACGTGGCCTTCTTCTCCATCACCACGGCTAGTTCCACTTCCCAGTCCACCTTCGTCGCGTTCCTTGGAATGACGAGTGGATCATTCGGCCCCACCAGCGAGGACGTGGCCTTGAAGAAAATCACCGGCTCTTTGGGAATTTCCATTCCGCTTTCCTCGGCGTGATCGCGGAAGTTCAGCCCGATGCAAACGATTTTGCTTGGGCGGCAAATGGGAGGGCCGAGACGCGCAGAATCTGGCACGCGCGGCGCGGAAGAACCGTTTTGCGCGAGCCAAATGTGGAGCCGCGACAATCCGCCATTTGCAAAAAATGCTTCGTCGTAATCCGAACCAAATGCGGAAACGTCCAGGCGAGTTCCGTCATTCAGAAGCACGCCAGGCTCTTCCCGGCCGGTCTCGCCGAATCGAATGAGTTTCACGTTGCGAACGCTCCCACGCGCAGGTAGAACGTGAGAAAGTGTACCAATGGCGGCGGGAAAAGGAAGCGGCGGCATGCAGCGAGCGGGCGCAAGGAAAGGCTTGACACTATGGCGGTACACGCTATAGCGTAATACGACGTAATGGCGCAATTTGCGATCGAGGTGCTTGCATGAAAAAGGTTCTTTTCAGCGCGTTGTTGGTGGTACTGCTCATCAGTGGCACAGGCGCCGGTGCAAGGGAACACGCGGCCGGAAATGCGGCGGTAGCCGGCCGCGCACCGATGTTGGTCACGGTCGATTGGCTCGGCGAGCATCTCCATGATCCGTCGCTGGTGCTTCTACAAATCGGTGAGAAAAAGGACTACGACAAGGGGCACATTCCCGGTGCGCAGTTCCTCGAGTACGAAAGTATTTCTACTCCGCATGGCCAGGGCTTGATGCTGGAGCTTCCGCCGATGGAACAACTCGTGTCGGTGTTCGAAAAGCTGGGCGTGTCCAACGACTCGCATGTCATTTTGTACTTCGGCACAAATTGGGTTACGCCCACCACGCGCGCGTATTGGACGCTTGATTACATGGGTTTGGGCGATCGCACATCGATTCTTAATGGCGGGCTGGTGGCATGGGAAGCGACCCACCATCCGGTGTCCACCGAGAGCAGGCCGCCCGCAAAAGGATCCATCACGCCGGCTGCGCGCAAGGAAATCGTGGCGGATGCGGCGTGGGTCAGCAGCCACCTAAATCAGCCGGGAGTCACCATTATTGATGCGCGCACGCACGAGTTCTATAGCGGCTCGCAAAGCGATGGGAATCCGCGCAGCGGCCACATTCCCGGCGCAACAAATCTTTCCTATCTCGACGTGATCGACCAGGACAACAACAAGTTCAAGAGTCCCGACGCGCTCGAGGAGCTGTTCAAGGCTGCGGGCTTGAAGCCGGGGAATCTTATGGTGAGTTATTGCCATATCGGGCAGCGAGCCACAGTGCTTTACTTCACCGCGAAAATGCTCGGCTACGACGCAAAGATGTACGACGGCTCGTGGGAAGACTGGAGCCACCGCAAGGATTTGCCGATCGTCACGGGCGACGCACCGGGCAAGCCGTAGTCACCGTTTTCAATTTCACAATTTCATGGGCTATCTCGCGCCGCAAAGAGCGATCCACGCGATTCCGCTGCTTCATCGTCGAGAGTGTGATGGAAGAAGTTCCCTGTAGTGTGTGGGAACCTGCACTCGGAGGAGTCCATAAGCGCGACATGGCGGGAATGACGCACCATCAGTGAAAAACAAAGAAATAAGAATTTGAAGATTTAGGTGTGCGTCGCCGCCGGAGGAACAGGACTGCGGCCGATGCCGGGCATGTTGCTTCCGCGGCCAGGCCGGAGTTCATCGGAGATTTTGTCGAGCAGACTGGATTGCGCAGTGACGTAGTTCTTCGCGATGCTCTGGAGCGCGTCAAGATTCTCAGGAGCAACGTTGTCCATCGGGCCGGCGGAGAGAGGCAAATTGAGCGGCTGCAAGCGGTAGTACGTGCATTCGGGAAGCGTGGTAAGTTCGAAGTCCACGGCTTCGGAAACGCTATCCATTAAAACGGGAACGATCTGCTTGGCCCATCCTAACAATCCCCACTTATTCGCTTGTGCGTAGGTAATCCCATCCTGGCGGTCGCCGGTGCCGACGGAAACAACGATGACGCGGGCGGCATCCGGATAGAGCAGGCGCGCTTCGACGTAGGCGGCCATGGCGGGGTTATTTACGTACACGCCGCCGTCCACGAGGGCGTAGTCGTCCATGCCTCGAGTGAGGTGCTTTGGTGGGAAGTATGTCGGCGCTGCGGAGGTGGCCCTGGCGATGTCGGTCACCTTCCAGTTGTAATCCGGACGTGCGGCGATCAAGTGGCTCTTAAAGAAGAACGGTTGCTGCCTCTGCAGATCGTAGCTGGAGATGAGAAGAGGCGTCAGCGCCGTGCAGAATTCCGTGGCCTGGAAGAATTTCGCCAGGGTGTATTCCAAACCGTCGGGGGAATACTTCGGGGCGAGAAGCTCGCGCAGGGGAGTCAGCCAGCTCTTTTTAAAGATGGTGGAGCCACTCTGCAGGTAGAGCTTTAGGAGTTGGTCGGGGGTATAAGGTTTGCCGCTGTTGCAAGCGGTGCCAAGCCCCAGGGCAATGATGCCGCCGGTGGAAGTGCCGGCGATCAGATCGAAGGTCTGCCAGAGCTCTTTGCCGAGCCGCTTCTGGATTTCGCTGAGAATCGCCGCGGGAATAATCCCACGGATTCCTCCTCCATCAATAGAGAGGACCTGGATGGTGCCGATGCCGGCGTCTGCCATGGCTGGATGCCCTCTTGAGGTTAGTGCGTGAGCCGGCGGAATCGTTTCGCGCGCTCAGGATTTTCTTGCGACCGGGAGCCCGTGGACAAAATTGCCGGAAGCGAAGCCCGCTTTCATGGCCCGGAAAGACCTGAGATGTTCTACAGACTCTGGCCCATGCCGAGCGGCGAGCGTCCAAAATGTCTTCGACTTGATGTCAGGCAAATATCCCAGATCTTGGCGCACTGTTTGTTGAACAAACGAACACACCAAAACCCAACGCGATGCAGCCCCGGACAGCCAGGAGAAATCGCAGAGGCAAAAATGAAATGGTCCTAAGCGCCGACAGTTGCGGCTTTTGCGGCAGCATCCACGGTGTATACCACGACCGCCGTCCTACCACCTTTCGCGGCCGTGGCGTGAATCGTGTTCAGGTTGGCTCCCTTAGCCTGAAGCTTTTCCAGGTAGTGCGCCAGGGCCCCGGGTTTGTTGGGCAAGTCGTACTGTTCGGCGGGAGTTTCCTGATACGAGACGCGCGCCGCGTCGAGAGCCTTCTTGGCAAGACGGGGATTATCCACGACAAGCTGAACCGTACCACCCGTGCCCTGGGCGGCTCCCAAAAGAGCGAGGATATTTACTTTCGCGTTCCCGAGTGTTTTGGCGAGAGCGGCGACCGCGCCGGGATGATTGTCCACTGCGATGGTGAATTGCTTGGTTTTAGCCATGAGAGCACCTCCTGCGGTGCTGGCGAGAGATTATACGCCCAGGCGGGTTAGGCGGCGGCAGAAATGCGGCGGATGAGGTCTTCTTGCTCGGACTTGGATTCGGCGCCGATGGTGAAGGCGTCCAGCAGGTTAAGCGAGAGGGCGAAGCGCAGCGCTTCGTCCTGGCGGTTGCGAAGCTCGCCTTGGCCGAGAATCTTCATGCCGATGATGCCTTTGCCTGCGGCGCGCATCTCGCGCATCATGCTGACCACAGTCTGTGGATCGGAGTCCATGTATGCGCCGATGGGATTAATTCGAACGAGATGAACTTCGACCCACGAAGATTTCGTGGCGGCGCGCAGCGCTTCGATGCTGTGGCAGGAACAGCCGTGCGCGCGAATGATGCCTTTCTGCTTGGCTTCGGAGAGGACGTCCATGACGCCTTTGTAGCGATCCGTCCAATCGCCGTCGGTGAGGCAGTGCATGAGGCAAATATCAATCTGTTCGGTGCCAAGCTCGCGGCGGAAACGGTCAATATCCGCGCGGGCCGAAGCGGGATCGCGCGCCCACGTCTTCGTGAGCACGGTAACTCTGTCGCGCGGCACATGCTTGAGTGCTTCGGCAACGTGCGGATGGCTGCCGTAGGAATCGGCGGAGTCGAAAAAGCGAAGGCCGTGGTCGTAGCCGTTGAGAAGCAGATCGGAAAGACCTTTGATGCCTAGTGCAGTCTGATGAGAATGATGGCCGGAGCCAACCGTGCCGGTGCCCATGGCGAGGAGGCTGGTTTGGATGCCGGTTTTGCCCAGCGTTACGGTATCGGACGCAGTGAATTTGCGAGAGAGAGCGGGAAGCGCGAGGGAGCGCTGCGCAAGCGTGCCTCCATTAAGCCAGGCAGCACCAGCGGCACAAGCCGTGCCGTGGATGAATTCGCGGCGTTTCATGCGACCTCCTCACAACGGCATTTCCGAACGGTTGCCTATCCTTTATGTATGGACGGACGGCGGGGACATTGCGTTATCACGAGTGCTGCACAAGCGAAACTTGAGGAACCTCATAGTACAGGAACTGCACGCCCACACCCGATTTGTCGTTTGCAGCCCCCAGCGATTCAACATGCGCAACACGGCCCGTGAAGCACCATTCCGTTACATCGTCCCCGACGACCTGCCTGGGCATTTTCAAATGGACTTGAAGCATAACTCCTTTGGGCACTTTCTGATCCGTGGCGAAATAAACGCCATGCGCGGAGATATTCATGGACGCGGCGATCTCTTCGGGATGGGTAGCTGCTTTGATGGGACGAAACTTCAACGGGACCTTCATGATGAAACGGCGTGCAGAACGTCGTTCGGGTGCCGGCATGATTTTCCTTTTGGACCTGTGAGGAGACCAGGTTGAAAATTAGGCAGGGTAGCAATTAGTTTTACGAAGACAGTGGTGAAGGGTCAAGTGTTTTTTCATCTCACGAAGGATTGTCTTCGGAGGTAAACAGTGTCAAATCAATGTTAAGCGAGGAGAAGGCCTTTGGGGACGTGAACCCGTTTTTCGGGGGCGTCATGGTGAGCCCACCACTCGCGCCAGGCGTCAGGATCCTGGCCGAACGAGGCGCCGGTGATGGCGCGCAGAGTTGAGTAGACCAAGCCGAGCGTCTCGGGATCCAGCGAATCGTCATCGAGAAGATTCAAAAGCTGGGGAACCGCCGTCAGTCGCTGTTCTCCGGTCAACAAGCCTGAGCGGGCTAGGCCAGTTGCGGCTCGCTCGCGAACTTGCTGCGCGGGATCGTGGGCCAAAATGGAGAGAAGCGAATCGATGGATTCCTCGGTGCCCAGCATCGCAAGTCCTTCGACGGCCCAGAAGCGCGTCTGTTGATTCGCGTCATGTGAGTAGCGGAGAAGGTTCGAAAGTACGGTCGCCGGTTCGACGCCGCGATTGCCGAGGGCGCCAAGCCTCCACAACGAGAGATAGCGGCTGTGGGGATCATTCTGAATTTGCTTCAGGAGCCGGGTAACGCTTTGGGGAGACTTGTTCAGATTGCTGGCTTCCAGGTCGATTTCCACGGCGGCGGTGCGCACGCGCGGATCGTCTGATTTAAGAGCTGAAAGCACGAGATTAAAGAGGTGGCCGGTATTTTCCAAATGGCCGCGCCACGATTCCAGTTTCTGGTTGATCAAATCCAGGGAATTTTCGTGCCGCTTGATCGCCAGATCGAGCAGGCGCTCGGCCTGTTGTTGTGGGGCCAGATGACCAATCTCTTCCGCCTCCATGTTTGCGGAACTTGGTCTGGATTCTGAAACTAGCGCTGGCGCAAGGGCGGAGGAGGAGTATGCGGGAGTGGCGCTCCGCCATTGATCCAAAGCATTTCTAACGTGAGCGAATTGGAAACCGGCTACCGCAGAAATGACCGCGAGCAATACCAAAAGGCTGGCATAACGGAACCACGCGTTCCCGGTCCGAGACCGGCGCTGCGCAACCGCCGCGTTTTCTGGGGCCAGGATGGTGGCCCTGCGATGATGTCCCGATGGTTCTTCCATTCACCCCGTCCCGCGTGCAGTCTGGTGCGTCAACCAGGCGTCAAAGTAGGGGTTGGGACAGGAACCAACAATGGTACGGCAGGTCTAATTTCCACGGTTTCGCCGGCAAACCCTGTAGCTTCAACGGGTTTCAGGTGGTTACTTCTACGCGCCGCAAGCCGCGCTCCCGTACCTCGGGACAGGGGACAGCTCCACAGCCTAGGCAAGAACCAGAATTGTGGGAATGCGGCCCGTAGGTTCTCCCGGAACCGAAAGGCTTCTTTGTAGCAGGTAGACTGTCTGCTAGAATAAGGAGCTTGGTTTTACGACTTTCTGGGCAGGGAATCCAAGCTCAAATAAAAAAGAAGTAGGAATAAAAATGGCACTGAAGTGTGAATTCTGCGGCAGAGCGCCGCACTATGGAAACGTGGTCAGTCACGCGAACAACACGCGGCGGCGGCGGTGGAATCCGAACTTGAAGCGTGTGCGCGCTCTCGTGGCGGGCGTGAAGAAGCAAGTGCGTGTCTGCACCTCGTGCATCCGCGCAGGCCGTGTGAAAAAAGCCGCCTGAGCCTCCAACTTTGAACTTACCCGTTCCGAATCAGCAATTCGTGGGGCGTTCGATGGACCTCTCAAGAGGAGTGAAGCGTGCCGCAGCGGTGTTTCCGCTGGCTGCCATGCTGCTCGCGCTCGTGGCGGGCTGCAACCGGCAGGCGCAGCACGCGCCGGACGTGTGGGCGGTGGTGAACGGGAAAGAAATCCACCGGGATGAAGTCGACAAATACTACCGCACGCGAGTGAATCCCGAGGGGCAGGAGCCTTCGCAAGAAGAGGCGCTGTCGCTGAAGCTGAACGTATTGGACGAGTTGATCAACAACGAAATCCTGCTGGAGCGCGCGAAAAAGCTGAACCTGGAAGCCAGTGACGGCGAAGTCGAAGACAAGTTCACCGAATTGAAAAGCCCCTACACGGAAGACGAATTCCAACGGCAATTGAAAGAGCGCAATGTTTCGGTGGAAGACCTGAAGGGCGACCTGCGTCGGCAGCTTTCCATCCAGAAACTGCTGAACCGCGAAGTGGTGGCGAAGATTTCCATCACCGATCAGGACGTCTTGGATTTTTACAATGCCAATAAAGCGCAGTTCAATGTGGCGGAACCGCAGTACCGCATCGCGCAGATCGTCGTGACGCCGCGCAAGGAACCGCAGATCCGCAACCGCAAGAATGATGACGCAACCAATGAAGCCGAGGCCCAGCGCAAGATAAAGATGCTGATGGACCGGCTAAACAGCGGCGCGGACTTCGGGCAATTGGCGATGGATTATTCCGAAGACATGAACACGGCGGGAACGGGCGGCGATTTGGGTTACGTGCCCGAGTCGGCGCTGAACCAGTCCGACCCTGCGCTGAAGCACATCGTTCTGGGATTGAAGCCCGGGCAGGTCAGCCAGCCGATTCAATTGAAGGAAGGCTACCGCATCCTCAAACTGATCACGCGCGAGTCGCCGGGACTGCGCGGGATCAATGATCCGCAAGTACAGCAGACTATCCGCGACACGCTCCGCAACCGCAAAGAACAGCTGTTGCGCTCTGCTTACCTGGCCATTGCGCGCGACGAAGCGCGCACGGCAAATTATCTGGCGGAACAAGTGGTTGAGGCGGCGGGCAAATTGCCAGATGCCGCGAAGACCACGATGCCGCCCAGATCCATCGGCCACTAATTCTCCGTCTCTAAATTCTGCCAGTTGTGCGAATGCGGCCTGCGGCTGCTGACTCGCGCGAATCCCTGCGAAGAACAGCAATTCCTTCACTGCCTTTTAAACGGATCACTTTTCGATCATGGTAAGGAAGATTTTTTTACGCGACCACGCAGAGGAGTTCGCCTGCGTTTACGGCCTGGCCTTCTTTGACGAGAACACGCTCCACTATGCCGCTCTTGGGCGAGCGGATTTCGTTTTGCATTTTCATCGCTTCGACAACTAGCAAGCCCTGGGCGGCTTCGACCTGGTCGCCGGCCTTGACGAGCACGCGCACCACTTTGCCGGGCATGGGCGCGATGATTTGCTGACGGCCTTCGGCTTCGACCCCGCCGTGACGGCGCCCGCTCCAGGCGCGCGGATCAATGATTTCGGCAGTGAATTCCTGCAAACCGGCTTGGAGTTTCAGTTTACCGTCCGGGCACGGCGTTAGGCTGATTTCGAATGATTGGCCGTCGAGTAGAATCGAGAGCGTGTGCGGAGCGATCTCCGCAACGTCGGCGGCTACAGGCCGGCCGTCGAGGAGTACACGCCAAATAGCGCCATCGCGCTCCAATTCGACGATGCGCGTTTTCTTTCCGCACTGGCCAGTGAGTTCAACTTCAAATTTCATGGCGTGCGGTCCAATTGTTGCCGGCGGCCTTCCAGTTTCCAGCGAGATGGAGTCTCGCCGGTGGCTGACGCCGGATTCGATTGTGATTCGCTGCGTGTGGCCTGCCAGAGCGCGGCGGCGATGGCCGCGGCATCGGAGGCGGCGTCTTCTTTCTCATCCGGCACCGACGCTACGGAAATCGGGCGGTGAAGCAGTTCATCGAGCCACTTCGTATGGATTTCGCCCCGCAGAAATTCCGGCTCGCTGAGAATCCGGCGGAAAAGTCCCGCGTTGGTCTTGATGCCGGTAGCGGAATATTCCTCGAGCGCGCGGCGCAGGCGAGCGATGGTTTCTTCGCGGCTGTTGCCCCAGGCGATGAGCTTGCTCAGGAGCGGATCGTAGTCGTTCGGAACGGTCCAACCTTCGTAGACGCCGTCGTCCAGTCGAATGCCCGGGCCGCTCGGAACATTGCGCGAGAGAATCTTCCCCGGTGACGGGAAGAAATTGTTGTCGGGATCTTCGGCGTAAAGACGGACTTCCATGGCGTGCCCGCGCGGCGTGATGGTTTCCCATGCGAACGGCAAGCGGTGCCCGGCGGCGATCGCGATTTGCAGCTTCACGAGATCGAGGCCGGTGACCTGCTCAGTGACGGGATGCTCGACTTGCAACCGCGTGTTCACTTCCAAAAAATAAAAATTGAGATGCGCGTCCAGCAAAAACTCGACAGTGCCCGCGTTGACATAACCACCCGCACGCGCCAGGCGCACTGCCGCGTCGCCCATCTTTTTGCGCAAGTCCGGCGTAACAATCGGCGAAGGCGCTTCTTCAATCACTTTTTGATGGCGGCGCTGCACCGAGCATTCGCGTTCGCCGAGGGAAACGACGCGGCCGTGAGCGTCCGCGAAAATCTGGATTTCCACGTGGCGCGGCCGTTCCAGATATTTTTCAAGATACAGCCGCGCGTCGCCGAAGGCGTTCATCGCTTCGGAAGATGCCTCGCGAAACGCGGAATCAAATTCCGCATCGCTATATACTAGGCGCATACCTTTGCCGCCACCGCCCGCGACCGCTTTTAGCAAAACGGGGTAGCCCATGCTATGCGCAAGGGCCTGCGCTTCGAGCGGCTTTTCGATTGGATCGTTGGTGCCGGGAACAATCGGAACGTCGGCCCGACGGGCCAATTGGCGGCCGGCCGTCTTGGAACCAAGTGCTTCCATGGCCTCCGCGGGCGGCCCTATGAACGTGAGACCGGCATCCACGCACGCGCGCGGCAGCGCCGCGTTTTCCGCAAGAAATCCATAGCCGGGGTGCACCGCATCGCAACCGGAGCGGCGTGCAACGTCCAGGAGCTTGTCAATGCGCAAATAACTCTCGCGCGAAGGCGCGGGTCCGATCGGATAGGCCTCGTCCGCGAGGCGCACGTGCAGCGATTTGCGATCCACCTCGCTGAAGACCGCGACGGACTGAATTCCCAGCTCGCGGCACGCGCGCAGGATGCGGACAGCGATTTCGCCCCGATTGGCGATGAGGATTTTCTTGAACATAGAAGAGCTAAACGACGGGAAAGTTTAGCATGGCGAGAAACGCGACAAAGCGCGTCCGCAGTCCACGTTTCCTACAAGCTACTTCAGCAGCTTTTGCAGATCCTTCCACTTGATGAGGATGATTTTGTTGTCCTGCAGGGTCTTCTTGAAGTCGGCGCTGGTCACAAAGTCATAGTCGCGCTGCCGCCATGCGGATCCGTAATCCGGATGATCCACCATCACGGCTTGCAACTCGGCATCATCCTGTCCGAGGTGCACAATTATTTCGTTGAGCCCCGGCTTCATGTTTTTCACCGCGTTTAGATAAAACTCTTTCCATCCACCGGAAGGAACCGACGGGCTGGCAATCACGACGGAATCGACAACCATATCTTTGTCAGCGAGCAAGGATAAAAGCTTGCTGCCCTGCTCTCCGGGAATTCTTGGCGCAAAGAACGGCAGATGATAGTCATGCGCAACTTTTGCATATACAGCAAACAGTTCGGGGGAGCTAAAAAGCGCTCCCATGTGCGTATCGAGATGTGTCGGGTGAATCCCCGCCGCCATCGCGTGTTCCACCTGCGCGCGAATTTCTCGCTCCGCCTCTTCCGGCTTGATATGTTGCACCGCCACGATCGAGTCCGGCCAAAAATATCCATAGGAGTCGAACAAGCTGGAAACCTTGTCCTTGGATTCCACCGGCCCCCAGCGATAGGTTTTCCACTCGCTAGTGAGCGTGAGGTGCAGCCCTAGATCAGCGTCAGGATGATTTTTTGCGTAAGCCCCGACTTCTGTCAGCCAGGGGCACGGCACCATGATGCTGGCGGATGCGACCGCGTTTTTATCCAGCGCGTCGAAGCTGGCCGCGTCCACCGAATGCGCCACTGCAAGGTCATCCGCGTGGACTATGAGGAGTTTTGAGTCTGCAGGATAGCCCAGCCGTTCAGCGACCGTCTTCGTTTGCGCCCGTAAATTTGCGGCAAAAAGTATTGTGAGCACCACCACAGCAGCAAGCCAGCGCAGGCGCACAAGTAGCTCCACTAGGTGGTTGTCGATTCTCTGTTCATAGCGGAATGTTGCCATGTTTTTTGCGGGGGTTGGTGTCGCGTTTGTTTTCGAGGGCGCGGAGCGAGGTGATGATGCGCGCGCGGGTCTCGGCAGGTTCAACGACGGCGTCAATGTAGCCGCGCTCGGCGGCAACAAAAGGATTGGCGAAGCGCTCGCGGAACTCGGCAATTTTTTCCTGGCGAAGCCTCGCGCGCTCGGCTTCAGGGGCTTTGTCGAGTTCTCTTTTGTAGACAATGTTCACCGCGCCTTCAGGTCCCATGACGGCGATTTCCGCCGTAGGCCACGCGAAGTTGGCATCGGTTCGAATATGTTTCGAGGCCATGACGCAATACGCACCGCCGTAGGCCTTGCGAGTAATGACCGTGATTTTCGGAACGGTCGCCTCGGCGAATGCGAAAAGAAGTTTTGCCCCGTGCCGGATAATGCCGCCGAACTCCTGCTGCGTGCCTGGGAGAAATCCCGGAACATCTTCGAACGTAATCAGTGGGATGTTGAACGCATCACAAAAACGCACGAAACGCGCGCCCTTCACCGAAGCATTGATGTCCAGGACACCTGCAAGATACGCGGGCTGATTTCCAACGATGCCGACGGGGCGGCCATCAAGCCGCGCGAAACCCACCACGATGTTTTTAGCGTAGTGCTCATGCACTTCGAAAAAATACCCCTCGTCTACAATCGTGTGGATGACGTCCTTCATGTCATAGGGCAACTGCGGATCCGCAGGTACAAGCGTGTTGAGGGAATCGTCCCGGCGAGTGGGCGAATCCGTCGTGGTGCGACGCGGCGGGTCTTCGACATTGTTCGAAGGTAGGAAACTCATCAGCTCGCGGATCATGGCGAGGCAATCGGCATCGTCCCGCGAAACAAAATGCGCCACTCCGCTGGTGGCGTTGTGTGTCATGGCGCCGCCGAGCTCCTGCTTGGTGACTTCCTCATGCGTGACGGTCTTGAGCACGTCTGGGCCGGTGACGAACATGTACGATGTCTCGCGGGTCATGAAAATGAAATCGGTGATGGCCGGCGAATAGACCGCGCCACCGGCGCACGGCCCCATGATGGCGCTGATCTGCGGAATAACGCCGCTAGCCAGTGTGTTGCGCAGAAAAATATCCGCATAACCGGCAAGCGAAGCGACGCCTTCCTGAATGCGCGCGCCACCGGAATCATTCAAGCCGATGACCGGAGCGCCCGCGCGCATGGCCAGATCCATAATCTTGCAGATTTTCTGCGCGTTGGCTTGGGAGAGCGAACCGCCAAAAACCGTGAAATCCTGCGCGAATACGTAGACAAGTCGGCCGTCTATGCGTCCGAATCCCGTGACGAAACCGTCCCCCGCGGGGCGCTGCTCTTGCATTCCAAAATCCACGCACCCGTGACGCACAAATTTATCCAGCTCCTCAAAAGTCCCCTCATCGAGAAGCAGGTGGATGCGTTCGCGCGCCGTGAGCTTGCCCGCTTTGTGCTCGCGCTCGCGCCGCTCCGGGCCGCCGCCTGCCTCCGCTTCGGCGGAGATGCGGCGAAGCTCCTCCATACGATCGCTGTGTTTGGCCGCCGCGGACAAAATGGGTTTTGGGTCAGACAACGGGTCCTCCCTCGGAAGGGGGCTCAGTGGTGGAAAAGATGCGCACAGCCAGATGCGTGGCGAGCCAAACGGTTCCCAGAAGCAGAACCACGCCGAGGAGCAGCTCAGCGCCCATGGCGGAGGCGCGCTGCAGCGGCGATTCGAGCGAAGTCACGTATTCCGTCGCCTGCACGAGAATAAACATCGCGCCGAGAGTCATCGCCACGATAAGGATCGTGGTCAGGATAGATGCAATGATCATCTTCATGGGACTTGGTCTAGGCCACGCTGATGCGGCAAGGAGAAGAATAGCGCAACCGAGCGAAAATCAGAACGTGGAAGAGCCGCGAACACGAACACCGGAATTAGCGCAGGCCGGACCAGTCGTCGGCCACTAGAATCGAGTCACTGGGATTGGACGGGTCGTATTTGATGCTGGCAGGTTGGCCAGCTACCAGGCGTTCGAGCCGAACCTGGCTTTCCAGGCCCGTAATGTCCTGCGCGGTATGATACGTCACACCAGAAATCATATAACTGTAGGAGACCAGATGGCGCGGGCGCATGTCGACAAGGGGCTTGGCGCTCGCGCCGAATAGTCCTTTGCGCGCTTCTTTCGACACAGGCGGATGTTCGACTAGCTCTACCACCTGTCCTTCCGCGATGCGGCCGATTTGGTTCAGATGCAGCCGGCGCCGGCGCTCGGCCTCCTCGGGATCTTCGGCAGGACGAAAGAAAGCATACGCGATCATGGCCAGCGCAGCGATCACCGCGCCACCCATGGCCAGCACAAGTTTCCAGTCAGCGAGCAAAGCTTTCAACGAACGGACTCCGTGTCGTCAGAAGGATCGAGGCCCAACAGCGCGCAAGAAAAGCGGTGGCTTGTTTCGGAAGGAATCCTGAATCCCTTCGATGCCCCACTGCTGCGTATTCTACCGAAACCACGCGGCTTGCGTGAAACTAGGCTTGTGGTGCGTGCACCGGATTGCGCAACACGCCAACACCGGCAACGCTGACCTCGACGGTGTCCCCGGCCACCAGCGGACCGACTCCTGCCGGTGTCCCGGTGGCAATGATGTCCCCGGGCATTAACGTCATCATGCGCGAAATCCAGCGAACGAGAAAGGCGGGCGGATAGGTCATCAGCGCGGTGGTGCCGGACTGGCGCCGCGCGCCGTTGACGTGTGTCTCGACCAGGACATTCGAAGAATCAAGATCCGTTTCGATGTGCGGGCCGACCGCGCAAAACGTGTCGAATCCTTTGGCACGCGTGAATTGTACATCAGTTTTCTGAAGGTCACGCGCGGTGACATCGTTGAGGCAGGTATAGCCCATCACGAAGGAAAGCGTGTCGTCGCTATCGCGCAGGTGCGAACACCGGCGGCCAATCACCAGCGCCAATTCGCCCTCGTGCTCGACGCGCTGCGAATACTTCGTCAGGACAATCGCTTCTTCCGGGCCGACGATCGAAGAAGGCGGCTTGAGGAACATCATCGGCTCCTTCGGCACCTCATTGCCCAGCTCCGCGGCGTGCGCCGCATAGTTCCGTCCGATGCACACGATTTTGGACGGTTCAACCGGAGCGATTAGCCGTACCGCGCTTAGCGGTGAAGAATGCAAGCCGCGCGACCACTGACCCCACGGAGCTCCTGAGATTCCCAATACGGATTCGCCTTCCATTAGCCCGTAGTGCGGCGAAAGAGAGCCATTGCGCATCGTGTACCGGCAGAATTTCATTTGGGAGTCAGCTCACGTGATGATTGGGATGAGAAACATTATGGCCGCGGGCTTTCCAGATCGTTGTTCCAATCCAGCAAAGCGTCGTAATAATCATATACGCGACCGCGCCCAGCATGAACACCTGAAATGTGCTGTGCCATTCGCCAAGCGCTTCGTAAAACAGGCATAGCGCTCGATAACTCGCGCTGAAGATCAGCCAGGCGATCAGGCTCGACGCCAGCAGATGGCCCGGCAGAAGCAAGAATCGAAGAACGGGAATGAGTGCGAGAAAACTGAGGACCACCGCCGCGGCAATATTTCGTCCCATCGCAAATCGTTCCAGGAGCGGGAAATGATTAGCAACGATCAGCCACGCCGTAAAAACCAGCGTCATGGAAACACCAACATACACTCCGGTTCGAATCGCCGAATTGCGGAAGACGTGGAACCAACGGTAACCGGGCAGATGCGCTCTAATGGCCATCCGATGCTGGGCTCCCAAGTGACGAACAATTGTTTAACCCGGACCTGCGAAGATGGTTGCGTGACGTCAACAGCGAGGGGTGCGCTCGGTGCGCTTTCGTTCCCCGCGCGGTCAACGGCAGTCACGGTGTACCAGTAGCGGTGGCCGGGCTCTACAGACGTATCACGAATAGCAGGTGTGGGCAATAAATCAGCATTCAGCAACTGCCCCCTTGTGCCCTCCTGCTCACTCCTATAGACGTGGTACCCGGCCAGATCGGTTTCAAGATTTATGGACCAGGATAGGTCTACTAGGACCGTTCCCGACGTGGAACCCGGCAAGACCGCGGCAACCAGTCCTTGAGGAGGCGCGGGAGGAAACGTGTCTCGCGGAGTGACCGTCACCGGCTGCGAATCGGAAGACTCCAGTTCCTTGCCATCGGCCTGAATCACGCTGCGAACCATGTACACATACGTGTGGTCGAAGCTAAACGAAGTGTCGCGGTAGCTATTGGATTCCGTCAGAGCCAGCGGCGAAAAGCGCGGTTCTTGCTTGCTCTGCGCGAGACCTTGGGCGGAAGTAGTGGAAGCATCGGCATTCATCTCCGCACGATAAGCGCGATATCCAGCGATGGTGGCAGTTAGCGGGTCACCGGCAGAAGTGCGTGTCGGAACCGGCCAGCTCAACTCGATGGCGGGTTCCGTGACGCGAGCCTCGATCGAAGCAATACGCTCCGGCACGGGAAACAGCCGCACCGTCACAACATTCGAATCCGCGGAAGCGCGCTTCGCAGATTCTCGCGTTCGAATGCTATAAGCAATCGTGCCGCCCGCGTGCGTCTTAGTCTCTTCGGGCGAGATCGGGTCCGTGAAGCGCACCAGGCCCTCGGAGCGGTAGTTCTCCACCAGCGCCCCCGGAATCGTGTAAACGACCCGAAACGATTTCGAATCCGGCGAGCCATCCGGTTTCAAGCCTCCGCGCAGCACCTCCACGGCAGGGGGAGCGGCAAGTTTTTCCCCAGCGATGGATTTCATCGGCAGCGTGAAGGTCAATTGCACGCCATCCCCAGCCTGGCCTGCGGAAAGATCCGCAATCGCTACAGGAACCGCCGGAGAAGGCGCCACTGGCTCCCCAGGAGCCCCACAGCCTGCGATCAAGAAGAAAATGGAAAAGAGAAAATAGAAAATGGAAGTGCGCCGCACAGGAAATTTTGCGATGAGGACTGGCGTCCCTTTTCGATATCCCATTTTCAATGTTCAGGAACTACAGGATGTAGCGGCTCAAATCCTGATTCTTGACGATGTCGGCAAGCTGCTTGGTGACGTACGCCGCGTCCACCTTCACATTTTTCTTTTTGAGATCAGGCGCTTCAAATGAAATCTCATCAAGAACTTTTTCGAGGATGGTGTGCAGCCGCCGCGCCCCGATATTCTCCGTCTGCTCGTTCACGCTGGTGGCAAAGCGCGCGATCGCCGCAATGGCATCCTCCGTGAAATTCAGCTTCACGCCTTCCGTCTCCAGCAGTGCGATGTACTGCTTGATCAGCGCATTCTTCGGCTCCGTCAGAATGCGGATGAAATCTTCCTCTTTCAGCGATTGCAGCTCGACACGAATCGGCAAGCGCCCTTGCAGCTCCGGAATCAGGTCCGAAGGCTTCGTCACGTGAAACGCGCCCGCCGCCACAAACAAAATGTGATCGGTGCGGATCATCCCGTACCGCGTATTGACCGTCGTGCCCTCTATAATCGGAAGAATGTCCCGCTGCACGCCCTCGCGCGATACATCCGGCCCATGCCCGGATTCGCGCCCCGCAACCTTATCAATCTCATCGATAAAAATAATTCCCATCTGCTCCGCGCGTTCCACCGCCACGCGCGTCACCTGATCCATATCCAGAAGCTTGTTCTCTTCTTCCTGAATCAGGTATTCGAACGCGTCCGCCACGCTCATTTTCCGTTTTTTCTTCTGTTGCCCGAACATGCCGGAAAGCATGTCCTTGATATTGACGTCCATTTCTTCGACGCCCTGGTTGGAAATAATCTCGAATGAAGGCATGGCGCGCTCGCGAACTTCGATGTCCACCATGCGTTGATCGAGCTTGCCCTCGCGCAGTTGCGCACGAAGCTTCTCTCTCGTACGCTGCGTCTGCTCGCGCTGCGCCGCAGCATCCGCTTCCAGCGTGCCGGCCGTAGGCGGAGGTGGCGGCGGAAGCAACAAATCGAGCACGCGCTCTTCCGCGGCCTGTTCCGCGCGGTCCGCGACCTCGTCGAGTCTCTCCTCGCGAATCATGTCAATCGAGGTTTCCACCAGGTCGCGCACCATCGATTCCACGTCGCGCCCGACGTAACCGACTTCGGTGTATTTGGAAGCCTCCACTTTGATGAACGGGCATCCGGCAAGCCGCGCCAGCCGCCGCGCGATTTCCGTTTTCCCCACGCCGGTGGGGCCAATCATCAGGATATTCTTCGGCAAAACGTCTTCCGCAATCTCCGGAGGCAGCTTCTGCCGCCGCACGCGATTGCGCAGCGCCACGGCCACCGCGCGTTTGGCCGCCGCCTGCCCGACGATGTATTTGTCGAGCTCCAGCACGATCTCGCGCGGTGTCATGTCGTCCAGCGCCGGAAGGAGTTCCTCTCCTTCGACCGGCGCGGCGCCGTTGCCGCCGGGAACGAGAATCACTTCTTTATCGGACTTGATGGGCATAAGAGTTCTTCGTCGCTACCTGCAGATCACCAATGAAGAGGTATTCAAACCTAATCTCTGCTCGCTACTCCCTGAATCTAGATGCTACATGCCCGGAAAGGGTTTGGAAACCATTTCTCTTCGATTCCCGCTTTCCGCGTCACAACTCTTCGACCGTAAAATTCGCATTGGTAAAAATGCAAATCTCGCTCGCGATGCGCATGGCCTCCATCGCCAGGTCCTTGGCATTCAGTTTCGAATGCTTGAGCAACGCGCGCGCCGCAGCCAGCGCGTACGTCCCGCCCGACCCGATCGCCACCAAGCCGTCGTCCGGCTCGATCACATCCCCATTGCCCGAAAGGATAAACGTACCTTTCGAATCCGCCACGATGAGCAACGCTTCCAGGTGGCGCAGCGCGCGGTCCTTCCGCCATTCTTTGGCCAACTCCACCGCGGCCTTTTGCAGGTTCCCGGAAAACTCCTGCAGTTTGCCTTCAAAGCGTTCGAACAGCGTAATCGCATCCGCCGTCGAACCCGCAAAGCCTGCCACGACTTTATCGCTGTACAAGCGCCGCGTCTTCCGCGCCGTGTGCTTCATCACGTGATCGCCCATGGTCACCTGGCCATCGGCGATCAGCACCACCTTGTTGTCCTTGCGCACGCACAATACCGTAGTCCCGTGCATCTGCGCGCTATCCTGGCTTGTTCGCATCCGGCCATTATACCGCTCAACACCGCCGAGCAGCAAAATCCCGTGAAAGTCTTGGGAGCTTTTTGAAGCAGGAGTTTTACTGCGCGGGGCCGTAGAGCGCATTGACGAACTGGCGGAATTCTTTTTGCAGCAGCAGTTTCTGGAACGAATCATCCACGCGGGCGTCCGGAAACGTTTCTCCCGGAATCATATTGTCGCGTCGCTCGAACGCCAGCTTCAGATAGCTCTCCGTGTCCGGCCGGTCGCCTTTTTCCGCCGTGACGCACGCCAGGTTGTAGTAGAACAGCGGATAGTCGGGATCTTTCGAAACCCCGTACGTCAGCGTCTCCCGTGCATTCGTCAGATCGCCCGAAATCCCATAGGCCATGCCCAGATTGTCGACCAGCACCCGCCAAAGATTTTTCTCCAGCGTGGGCGTGCTCTTCTCGATTTCGAATGCCTTCTGGTATGGCGCAATCGCCTGCCGGTATTGATGCGCCAGAAAGTACCGGCTCCCCTGCTGGAACAGCAGCATGCTGTTCCCGGTCAGCACCGGCGCGTCCGAAGCTTCCTTCGCCACAAAGTGAAACGATTGCACGAGCGCGTCAAACACCGGCCCGTCCGCGGCCTTGGCGAAAATCTTCGAAATATGGATGTCCACGAAGACGTCATCCTTGATCAGGCAGCCGAAAATATTCTTCTGGTTCGTCGGCGTGCCATCGAGTTCCGGCAGCGTGAATTCGAGAATCTGCATCTCTCCGCTCTCGCGATACCCGACGCCTTTCAATTCCACTGACGCCAGTGCCGCATTGCGCTTGGCCTTCTCCTCCAGCGAACGCTTGCATTCGCCCGGCCGCACCGGCCCCTTCGACGCCTCCAGATACACGGAAACAATAAATCGCGTTTTAGTGTCTTCCGCCAGGAAGTAGCGCCGCCCATCGGGCTGCATCTCATTGGCCTCGGTCGTGAATCCCGTGCTATCCAACTCCAGCGCCCAGGGCTTGCCGGGCAGCCACACATCGGACTTCACAGGCGCCGCGTCTTGCGCGAACGTCGCTCCGCTCGAGAGGAACACCAGAAACAGGGATGCAAACGCGCGGATTCTCATGAGGCTCCTGGGCACTCTTCATTTCCCACTCTACGCGGCAAGCCGTAACAAAAGTGAGTTCGATGAATCCTCTTTATCGAACTGGGAAACATCGTGAAGAGGAGGAACGATTCCGATCGCAGAAACTACTATTGCGAGATTTCGTGGAAGGACAGAATCTTGTAACTCGCGGTCGGCTGCGCCTTCTGGATCCAGCAATTGCTGTAGCGCATGCCTTCGCCACCCATAGCATCGAGGAACTGGACGCTTGCCCCTCCCAGATTCGAGCCTGCCAACACGTTGTTGTTCCCGTCGCGCGTTTTGGCAACAAGCACCGCACCATTGATTTGCATGTTCTGGCCGTTCTGTGAATTGTTGATTTTCCCTTGCCCGATCACCAGAATGATTCCATACCAATTCGTATCCGGATCGTAGCTAAACGTGCCGGTCACCAGGAGAAGTCCGTATCCATCGCTGTTCCAGTTGCTGATGTCCAGGTTTCCGTTTACCACCACCGTCAGCAGATTGCTGGAAGTCATTCCCAGTGGCGTCAAGTTAGCCCCGGTTGCGGTACCGAGATAAGGGGGGCTGCCGGACGGCGTGGGAGTTATCACCACATCGGCATTTTGAATGATGTTTTGTGCCAGTGCGTCGAACTGGCTTGGGGTTTGCAGGGTTAGGGGGAATAAGCCCCCTACATTCTCAACGTCTGGCGCGAAGTTCTGGCCGGTGTAGTTCGGCCGATAGCCAAATGGAATACCGGAAGTCACGTGGTTGATGTCGTTGTTGCTGTTGGTGAGAGTACCGATCGCGGCAAATTTCGATCCCGTAAGGTTACCCGAACAATCTTGGTCATTCCCCTTGATATTGTACGAAGAGTTGGATCCTGGCGCGTGGAAGGCCTCAATGTTACCCGGGCTGCTTGAAAGCGTCAGCGTGGCAGGAAACGGTGGCAGCGTAATAGGCACGGGCGCTGCCAGGTACTGCAAGATCTTCTGGCTGCCGTTGGGCAGGACCGCGAGGGACGTAATCTCCAGCACCTGCGATCCATTGCTCGAAGTGTTCAGGTTTGTACCATCGTAGTAAATCGGCGGGTTTGGATCCAGCGAGCCGTCAACAGGAGTGACGTCCAGGTTCAGAGACACTTCATTTACGGCGTTAATGCGCACCCACTTGAATGTCGGTCCCTGAATCCCGGCCACCGTGGATAGCGAAGCAGTGCTCGGTGACGGGTTCGGCGGGGCTGCCCCATACTCCGCCAAGTATTGCGTGTCCGCATACTGATTGGCTGGATCCCAGGGCGCTACCGTCTCGCCCGATACTGGATTGATGATGTATCTCGGGTTCGCCATCGCAAGCGTCGTGCCTGGGGAAGGCATGAAGCCCGCCGCCGTGTTTTTGAAGGAGTTTATATTTTTCGCCAACAACCGGCCGCGCCCTTCCTCCAGACCAGCGAGTGCTGCGTAATACACCGCTGTAGCGTTGCGATAGTTGCCGGCCAGCGCGGATTCCGTCCCCGAGGAAACGATTAACGCAATCGCTACTATGCTGATCAACAGCAATACGAAAATCGAAATGAGCAGGGCCACTCCCGCTTCCGATCGCCGTTCTCGCATTGTGCTTCTCGCTTTCACAAGATTTCACCCAGCCTCACTGGTTCGGATTGACGCGGCGGCCACGCCCGTTCAGCATTACCAGCCGCGGCAAGCCGCTTGCTGCATCGGGCAGCGGAGCCGCAACAACCAGGGTAACCGTGACATCGCGGATGTTCGCCGGTGAATTGTCGGTCAATGCGTTCGGACACGATGGCGCTGGAGATTGTGGTGTGGTCGGCGTGTCGCAGTAGTACGTGAAGATGGGCACGGCCCCTCCAGAGAACAGGTTTGGATACGCCGATTGACACGTGGGGAGTTGCGCGGGACACACGTTATTTACAACATTTAGGACGAACGGCACAAGGATTCCCGCGGCGGATGTATCGATCGCAGGGTCATCGTGATAATTCTTGTAGACCACGCCGCGAAAGAGCGTCGTGTTTTGCAACTGATAACGGATCCACTGTACGCAGTTGGGCGCGCAGGAAGTGTCTATCGGATTTGGATTCGTCTCCACTATGATGTCCCACTGGCTCGGTGTCGTGCAGCTTCCGCCCACTGTACAAGGATTCAAAGTCTGGTAGCCCGGGCTCCAGGCAAAAGGTGTGCTCGCAAACATATTTAGGAAACCGCCGTTGAACGTCGGCGGCGGATATCCTGAATCGTCGATGTCGCGCACGATTTGGTCCAATCCCAAGCGCGCTTCCTGAAAGGAAGTCAGCACCTGCGTATCGGTCTGGAAACGTTGTTGCGACGAACTCAGCAGCGTGAACGCCGCTCCCGTGATCACAAGAAAAATACCCAGCGCCACCAACAACTCGACGAGCGTAAACCCACGTTGCCCTGCAGTGCTGACCAGCCGTCTCATCGTCCCACCATGGTATCTAGCGTGACCGGCTGAAAGTATCCGTTGCCACCCTGCTGGCGTACCCCCAGGATGAATCGCTTGGCCGATATGCTCGACCCGTCCCCCGTGATAATCACCGCCCAGCGAACATCGAATACCGCATTGTTCGGATCGGTTGAATCCGAATACGTCAAGCTATAGTTGGGAACCGTCGCCGCCGCGAAATTAATGAGCGCCAGGTTATTGATGACCACGACCGGGCTGCCCTGAACCGTATTCGGACTGCCTGGATTCCCCAGGTTGCAAGTGTTTCCCAGCTGATCCGCAAACGATGTCGAAATCAGCGGCTGGTCCAGGAACTGATCCAGTTCGCGCTGCGCAAACACCAGCGCCGCGGAATCCGTACGGTTTCGATAATTCAGGAGGATGGAAGCCGGCACCAGCTGCGCAATCGCCACTAGTCCCACCAGCAGGATCACCGTGGCAAGCATCATCTCCAGAATGCTGAAGCCCTGATCCTTTCTCCGCGCGAATTGGAAAGAGAGCTTCATCATTGTCTTTGCCGCAGCGTCTCAGCTGACCTGTTGCCAGGGGCCGGCCGCCGGAGCGGTCCAGATCTGGATGTTCCCTGAGGGAACTAAAACCACGGCGCGATATCCGAACTCCGGATCCGTCGTGCTGCCTATGTAAAACACAAAGATGGTGCGGGAAACGCTCCCGCCAACGCGAATCGCGCCTCGGGCGTCGAACGCGATCGAACTGCCGCTGCTTGACATCGGGGTTAAGCTGGCCCCGCCCAATTTCGCACTGATGGCCGTTGGACTCGGCGCTACTCCCGACGGCAAGAGCCCGGCAAATCCCGCAATCACCTGTTGCCGCTCATTCGTATTGAATGTGCCGCTGCAGTTGGAGTCCGTCCCTATGATCCAACTGGATGCGGTTCCGGATTGCATCAGGAAACATACCTGCGTGTTCCGGCGAACCGCCTCAAAGCGCGTAAATTTCAGCGCGTCGGAAACGCGCGTGGCCGCATCGTTGAGTTGATAGGTTCGGAAGGAATACATGAGCGAAGGAATGGCAATGGCCGTCAGAATGAGCAGCACCGTCAGCGAAACGGCCAATTCGACCATGCTGAAGCCGCTGCTATTGCTTCGACGACGACCCGAGAATTTGCGACTCCGTCCCAACGCGGCTTCCCTTAGTCCTGCTCCCATCGAGCATCCAGCCTGCCCGCACGGCAAGCTTCGCATAGTGTTGCACTTGCAGGGCCGAGAGGAGCCCTGCGCAACTATCGCTAAAAGTAGGTACTTCTAGAGCCTACAAGTATACATTCTAAAACGCCAACCTGCTCATGGGTAAAAATGTGACGGAATGCCACATGAGAACAACAACCAACTCGGCAACCGTAAAAGTATTTATCGGTTAACATTTTTCGCCCATCGCGGTAGCTCGCCCCCCGTCGATGAGAATTCCTACGCAAATCCTATTGCAAGCGCAGACGCATTCCGGTGGGCGATCGCCTCGATAGAAATCATCGGATTGACGCCGGAAGCGGACGGAAATGAAGAGCTGTCCATCACATAGAGATTGCGGGCTTCCCAGGTTTGCCCATCGGGATTGGTCGCGGAAGATTTCGGCGAGCCCCCGAGCCGGGCGGTGCCCTGAATGTGGAAAGAAAAGAGCGCCAGGCGGCCCGCGTCCCACCCAGCGGAATCCATCGCTTCCGTGAACGTCTCGAACGAACCACTCCGTCCCGGTTCGTAGGCACACCACTTTGTATGCGGAGAAAAAATCAACCGCGCGCCGCCAGCCTCCAGGATGCGTGCTGCTCCAACGAACCCGCGCCGGAGGTGCGCGCGATCGAATCCCGAGAGCGCATAGTGAGCGACAGGATGGCCGTCGCGGCCGATCGTGACGCGGCCGCCGTCCCGGTCCCGCAGAAGAACTCCAATCGCCGAGGTATGGGAAAGCTTTTCTAACAACGACCGGTATTGTCGCGGATCGCGCCAGGGAAGAACCGCGACCGCAATAACCGGTTGCAGAGCGGTGGTTTCATACTTCACGCCATAACTTCCCGTAAGAAAACGGTGCTCATCGGAGTAGATGGCCTGCATCGTTCCTTCCCAGGGTCGAATCTCCTCCTCGAACACGCCGCAGACATTCGAAACCGGATGAAGGTGCAGATGATTCCCAATGTGCTCGTTGCGAAGTCCGGACCGCAGCAGAAGCGCAGGAGTATGGATCGAGCCGCATGCAACCACGACCGCTTTACAACGGATGTCGACGTCGTGGCCACTTTTCGAACGCGCTTCCACTCCGGTCGCAGCGCCAGCCTCGATTCGAACGCGCAGAGCGCGGGTCTCCACGACGAACCGCGCGCCATGCTTCTGCGCATCCGCGAGCCACGTTTTCGTCGTGGACTGTTTCGCGCCAATCGCGCAGCCATATCCGCAATACCCGCAAACTTTTCCCTGGTCGCACCCAACCACGTTCCGCGGCATGGCATCCACATGCCAGCCCAGTGCCCGCAACCCGCGTTCGAGAACTTTTTCACGCGCCGAAACGCGATTGTGATCCAAATTGACGTGCAACCGTTCGCAAACCGCATCGAGACTGCGAGTGTATTCTTCGCCGCTGAACCATGGCACGCCGGCCGTGGCCCACTCCGTTCGAATGTCATCCGGCGTTCGAAACGACGTGCAGTAATTGATGACCGTGCTGCCGCCGAAACACTCGCCTGCCAGCAGTCCGACGCCGTAATCCGCTGTCGCCGAGAAACCCGCTTCCGAATACATCCGCTGAAAAGCGCGGAACTCGGCGCCGTCAAAATCCGCATCATCGTAGTAGCCGCCGGCCTCCAGCACGATGACATCTTTTCCCGCCGCGGCGAGAACCGCAGCCGCGGTCCCGCCGCCCGCGCCGGAGCCAACCACGCAAACGTCGCAGGACAATTTCAGATCGCGATCGGGAACGGTGACGCGAAGAGGGCGCGGTTTCGAGACGTTCTGCGCATTCAGCGGACCCGGATACGCAAGCCGATCCCAAACGGCGCTGCGCGAACCGTCCGCGGCGGGCAGCATCACATAAAGAAATCCGATCGCCTTGCGAAGCGCCTGAAACGCGGCGCGGCGTCTGACCATTCCGCTGTCCGCCCACGAGTGCAGCACGCGAATCTGAACCTCATTCGAAAGCGCCGAAAAACTCTTCAGGCGTCCCACGGTCAGCAGACTGTGGAGTTTCGAATCCCACACATCGAGAAGCTGGAGAAACTGTGCGCGGTCGTTCGAACGTGGATTAAAATCCAACGCCCGGGAGATGGTCCCGGGAATGCCCAGTTCGAGCGCGGAAGGCCAGCCTTCCGCTTTCGGAAGAAATGTTTCGCAGATGGATTCCAGCGCGCGCTGCTGCCGGGAAGTGAGGTTCATGGAAGCGGGTCCAGCTTATCGCGGATTCGCTTATTTTCGTTCGGGCTCTTTTTGTTTTTTGGTTTGGCTTTTAGTTCTTGCTCTTTTTCAGGACGGCTTCGGAGCCGCCTTTTTGCAAAGACTCTTTGGAGAACAAAACATCGGGGAAACCGGGATTGAATTTGCAGGTGTCGTAGAAAAATTGAGCGGCGCGGCGGCCGTTATGTTCGCGAGAAACTTGCAGCGGGACCCACACGCTGTCTTTCAACTGGTAGTTCGTATAAATGGTGACGTCGTCGTTGAGCTGCTGGTTTTCTTCGTCCTTGGTAGTCACCACGCTGCGAATCAGAAAATGCGTCAAACGGTCCACGGCAAGGCGAAACTTGCGGTCGTCGGCATCGGTGATCTCGACCCATTGCACTTCCCGGCGATCCACGATGTCGTCGCCGCCGAAGCGAATGGCCAAGCCCGGCTCGTTGAGACGGAGGCGAAGCAAATTATCAATGTCGCGCTTGACGCCCTCCTCAAAAACGCTGATCGCGGTAACAGGAATTTCGCTGACGCCGCTGCGATCAAACGTCCAGCCGCGATCGCCGTTGTAAAGCGTGATGATGATGCCGCCGTGCGTAATGTCCAAGCCATCCAAACCGATGAGTGACTGGAGAATGGTATTCCGTCCCTTGGCGACATATTCGGTGCGGACTTTGTCCGGGAAGCGCCGGTCTTCGGTGAATTGGATATAACCCGTCACTTCGCCGCTGTGGCCGAAGAGCGCCCGGCGGCCATTGCATACGCTTTCGCGAACTTCGGTATAGCCGGGACCGCCGAATGCATTGATGAGGTCGTTGAGGATCTGCTTCCCTTTGGCGGCGCTCTGCTCCGGCATCATGGTGTCCGGATTCTGTGCAGCGGCTCTCGCAATAAACACCGCGCTGGCAAGCAGGGAAACCGCTACGAGATGGGTGAACTTTAACCGCACAAGATCGCGCCTCCATTTACATTGATGATCTCGCCGGTCATGAAGTTGGCCAGGTCCGAGGCGGCAAAGAGAATTGGGCCGGCAATTTCTTCGGCAGTGGCGGCGCGGCCCAGGGGAATCGAAGAAGCGGCCATTTTCTGGCCGGCCTTCGTCTCCAGCACGGGATTGGACATGTCCGTGGCGACCCAGCCGGGTGCCACGCAATTGACAAGAATATTGTGACGCGCGAGTTCGGTGGCGAGGCCTTTGGTGAGGCTGATGATGCCGCCTTTCGACGCGCCGTAGTGCGTGTGGAAGGATTCGCCACGCTGGCCCGCGGTGGAGCTGATGGGGATAATTTTTCCGGACTTCTGCTTGATCATCTGCGGAACGGTGAAATGGATGATCGAGTAGATGCTTTTCAGATTGATGCGAATCATGTCGTCCCACTGCTTTTCGGTCATCTTCTCGATCGGCGAATCGTCCTGGTTCCACACGCCGGCGTTGGCGACGAGAATGTCCAGCCGGCCGAGGCGAGCGATGGTGTGTTCGACGAGTTTCTGATTGTCGGCGTGTTTGCCGACATCGGCTTTGAACGCTTCCACGCGAGTGCCGTGTTTGCCGGCTTCCTGCTGGACCTGCGCTGCGGCATCTTTGGACTTGACGTAGTTGAAGACCACGTCGGCGCCGGCCTGCGCGAATAATTTAACGGCCGCCGCGCCGATGCCGCGGGAACCGCCGGTGATGAGTGCCGCCTTGCCTGCGAGCGAAATCATGAAACCCCCGAAAGTAGAAAATCGAAAATAGAAACCTCAACACTCTTCCCTGCCGCTTCAGTTTCCTAGGCGAAAAGAGATTCTCCTCGCAAACTTCGCGCGGAGAGGAAGCGGTCCTCGCTTCGCTCGGAATGACAGGGTCCTGGCCCTCGCGCTAAGTTCAGCGGTGTGCGATAGCCTCACGGGCGCTGCGTGCGGCGCCAACGAAATCGGCGAAGAGCTTTTGGGACAATGCGTCGCCGAGACGCTCCGGGTGCCACTGGACGCCTACAACCCAGTTTGGACCGCCGGTCCATTCTACGGCTTCAATCGTGCCATCCGTCGCATGCGCGGCCACGCGAAGATTTTCGCCGGGCTCATCAATTGCCTGGTGATGGCTGCTGTTGATGGTGGCCGCTTGCGAGCCATTCAATTTGGCGAGGCGGCTCTCCGGCTCGAATTGCGCTTCGTGCTCGATATCGCCTTTGACGGATCCTGGAGGCAGATCGGTGGTGCCGTGCGGTCCGGACGCGGGCTTCTCCGCGTGGATGTCCTGGACCAGAGTGCCGTGGAAGTGGACGTTGAGAATCTGGCAGCCGTAGCAAATAGCCAGCACGGGCTTTGAGGAACTGAGCGCATGGAGAAGGATCGCGGTGTCCGTATTGTCGCGATTGGGGTCCAAGTTCACGGTTTTGGCGTGCTTGGGTGCGCCGTAGCGAGCCGGATCGACGTCCGCCGGACTGCCGGGAAGGACGAAGGCGTCCAAGTCCTGTAGTTGCCTCGCAAGCTCTACGGGCGATTGCTGGAGCGAGACTTCCACGGGGTCCGCTCCGGCTCTGCGGACGGCTTGGAAGTAGAGGTCGAGCTTGTCCCGGATGCCGTCGCGTTGTTCCTGGGTAGTGCGCCAGGGAATGCCGACACGTGGCCGGGAGCCGTTTCTCAGTTGGGTGTCAGTGGGGGACATGGAACACCAAATCGTAGCATCCGCGCGAGAGTGCGGCAACCGAAGGAAAAGTAGTCAGTGTTAGCCCACCCGTCAACGGTTACTCGGAGTGGAGGGCTTCGATGACGTCGATGCGGGCGGCGCGGGCGGCGGGGACGGAGGAAGCGACGACGGCGGCGGCCAGCAGGACGAAGGCGGAGAGGATTATGGGGAAGGCGCCGGGCATCTTCATGTCCGGGAAATAGCTGGCGGCCAAACGCGCGGCTACGAAGCCGAAGGCGGCGCCGGCGAGGACGCCGACTCCAGCCATCAGGGCGCCTTCGGTGATGACACCTTTCAACAGATGCTGGGGCTGCGAGCCAAGCGCCAGGCGGATGCCGAATTCGCGCGTGCGCGAGCTGACGGAGAACGCGAGGACGGCCGCGACGCCAACCAATGCGATCACCAACGCGACAGCCGCGAACACGCCGAAGACCAGGGAGTTCAAACGGTCCGGCGTAAGCACTTCGGCGCGGACGTCCTCGAGAGTGGCGGCATGCTCAACGGGCTGTTCGGCGGACATGCTACGGATAATGCGCGTGACGGGCGTGACGAGGGAATACGGATTTGCAGTGGTGTGGATGAAAAGGCGGCCGCCAAAGATGGGACCTTCTTCAAAGGGGGTATAGATCGTGACGATCGGTTCAGGAACGACGTGTTGGTCGTCAATATCGGCGGTGACCCCGATGATACGGTGGGGCGCGGCGTTAATCCCGGGAGCGAATTGCAGAACGGGATCCGTCCAATAAACATGGCGGTCGAGGGCATCCTGATTGGGGAACATGCGCTTTGCGAGAGTTTCACTTACGATAGCGACGGGCTCTTTATTCTGGGCGTCGAGCGCGTTGAAGTCACGGCCTGCGATGATGGGAACGCCGAGCGCGGCAAAGAATCCGGGAGAGATGACGCGCACCTGCGCGCGAGGGTCCTCTCCGGGAACATGAACATGACCGTCGGCGGAGAATTGGAGGCCGAAACCGGAGCTACCAACATCGCGCCAGGGAACCGACAGGCCGAAGGCGGTCCTGTTCACGCCGGGCAGCGCATCCACGCGACGAATTGTTTCCTTGTAGAAATCGACCACTTGCTGAGGCGTTTTTCCGTGGGCCATCGCGGGAACGTTGATGGTGAGGACGTGGCGCATATCGAGGCCGGTCTGCGCGGTTTGCAGCGCGATCAGCGTAGTGATCAACATGCTTGCGCCCGCGAGCAACACGAAAGATGCGGCGATTTGTGTCACCGCGAAGATGCGCTGGCGGCGGCTGGTGCTGCCGGTGACGCGCAGGCTGCCGCTCGAAAGGTTAAGCCCATTGGACCTGTCGGCTGAAGGCAGGCGCGGGACAAACGCTAAAATCACGGAAGCGAAGATGGCCAGCGCCCCTCCCACCCACAGCAGGCTGGAATCCACCGTCAAATCAAGCGCGCGGACCGAAAAACGCGACGCGTAGCGGGCCAGGATGGCCACCATCGGCTGCGCGCTCATGATCCCAAGCGCGGCGCCGGCGGTGCAGAGCAGAAGGCTTTCAGCCAGCAACATGCGGCGCAGCGCGCCTGTGCTTGCGCCGAGCGCCGCACGGATCGACAGTTCGCCTTCGCGGCGGACGGTGCGTGTGAGAATCAGGTTGGCCACGTTGGAACAGGCGATGATGAAAACCAGCCCTGACGCAGCGAGCAAAACCAGCAAGACGGTGCGGGCGCCCGAGGTGATCTGGTCGCGAAGCAGCTTGGCGCTGATCTGGTAGTCCCCTTTGTGTGGATAGGCTTCTGCATGTGCTTTGGTCATGGCCCCGTAGACGGAGCGCAACTCGGCGCGCGCTTGATCGAGGGTGACACCGGGAGCGAGACGGCCAAAAAGCTCGGTCATGCGATGGACGCGGCCGGTAACCATGGTTGCGGAGAGGTGGTGCGGGCTGGTCACGATGTTGGCGATGATTTCGGTCTCTTGCGGATAAGGAATGGAGGGTTCGAGGACGCCGATGACGGTGGCAGACCGCTCGCCCATAAGCCCACTATCGAGCCGCAGGGTTTTGCCGAGAACGGAAGGATCCTTGCCGAATGTGGTGGTCCAGAAACGATAGGTGAGAACGACGACGCCCGGAGCTTTGGGACCGTCGTCCTGTGGTCCGACGAGACGGCCGAGGACCGGATGGAGGCCCATGACTTCGAAGAAGGTGCCGCTAACGACGCCGGCCTGGACGACGCGAGGCTCGCCGAGGCCGATCATGGTGAATTCGGTGGCCGAGAAATCGCCGAAGGCGCTAACGGTTCTAACGCTAGCGCTCAAATCCTGGATTTCGGGGACGGAGAACGCGGTGTTCTCGTCGCCGGTGCCCGGGGCGCTCTGGCGGATGTAGATCAGGCGATCCTCGTCGCGATTGACGAGGGGCTTGAGGAGCACGCCGCGGACTAGCGTGAAGATGGCGGCGTTGGCACCGATGCCGAGGGCGAGGGTGAGGACGACGGTGATCGTAAGCCCTTGCGTACGCAGGAGGGAGTGGAACGCAACTTTTAGATCGCGAAAGAATGACATGTTCGTGACCTCACTTTAGCTATGGGTAAGGCACTGCACGCGCCAATGCTAAGCACCGGATTATAAATCACTTACTGGGGGATATGTTCCATTGAGATGTTCGGTTTCAGGATGACTCTGTCGCGGATTCGGACACCTGGGACTGGCAGAGGAAGGAAAACGCACGGGTCTAAAGACCCGCCACTACTAGGCGCGGAGGGGCGTGCTTGGGGCTAGGGCGGCGTCGAGGCAGAAATCGGGGTGGTGGAAGAAGGCGGGGAGTTCGGAGAGGCGGAGAGCGAGGCGTTCGGGGGAGGCGGCGCGGAGGGTGACGTGGCCGAGTTTGCGGCCGGGGCGGGGAGATTTGCCGTAAAGATGGAGATGGGTGTCGGGGACGGCGAGGACTTCGGCGGAATCGGGGACGTTGCCGATGAGATTTAGCATGGCGCAGTAGCCGGCAGGGCCTGTGGAGCCGAGAGGGAGGCCGAGGACGGCGCGGAGGTGGTTTTCGAACTGGCTGGTGACTGCGCCTTCGATGGTCCAGTGGCCGGAATTGTGGACGCGCGGGGCCATTTCGTTGGCGAGGAGTCGGCCGCCGGATTCGAAGAATTCGATGGCGAGGACACCGACGTATTTTAGGGATTCGAGGATGCGACGGGCGGCGTCTTCGGCAGCGCGCTGGATGGGCGGCTCGAGGCGAGGCGCGGGGGCGAGGGAGAGGCGCAGGATGCCGCCTCGATGATGATTCTCGACGAGTGGGTAAAAAGCGATTTCGCCGGTGCGGGAACGGACGGCGAGGACGGAGAGTTCGCGCGCGAAGGAAACAAGGCGTTCGAGAATCAGAGGCGCGGCGGGGAGTTCGGATTTTGCCTTCGCGACGTCTTCCGCGGTGCGGAGAATCCACTGGCCCTTGCCGTCGTAGCCCATGCGACAGGTTTTTAGGACAGCGGGAAGGCCGATGTGTTTCACGGCTTGGTCGAGGTCGTTTGGTTTCAGGACCGGAGCGAATTCGGTGGTGGCGATGGAAAGCTTTTGAAATAAATGTTTCTCGTTGAGGCGATCCTGGGCGGCTTCGAGGGCGGCCGGAGGAGGATAGACGGGGACGCGCTCGGCGAGAAAGTTGGCGGCTTCGACGGGAACGTTTTCAAATTCGTAGGTGACGAGTTCGAGGCCGCTGGCGAATTTTTCGAGCGCGGCTTGATCCGTGTATTCCGCGGTGACGCGCTGGGCGATGCGGCCTACGGGAGCTTCGGGCGAAGGATCGAGAAAGCGGAAGTGCAGGCCGAGCGGATAGCCGGCGAGGGCGAGCATGTAGCCGAGCTGTCCGCCGCCGAGAATGCCGATGGTCACTTGGTCTTTCCCTTCTTGCTGGGCGTGGCGGATACGGAGGGATCGGGATTCGCGCGAACGCGGCCGGTCTGCTCGGTGCGGAACTTTCTGGAGGCTTCGCGGATGGCAGGATACTTGGCGCCGAGAATGGCGGCGGCGAGAAGGGCGGCGTTGACCGCGCCGGAACGGCCGATGGCGAGCGTGCCGACGGGAATGCCGCCGGGCATTTGCGCGATGGAGAGGAGCGAATCGAGGCCTTTTAGAGTTTTTGATTCGACGGGAACGCCGAGGACGGGGAGAACGGTTTTTGCGGCGGTCATGCCGGGGAGATGAGCGGCGCCGCCGGCACCGGCGATGATGACTTCGATACCGCGCTTTTCGGCGGTGGAGGCATATTCGAAGAGCAGATCGGGGGTGCGGTGGGCGGAAACGACGCGCGTTTCATGTGGAACATGGAGGTCGGTCAGCATTTGGGAGGCGAATTTCATGGTGTCCCAGTCGGAGCCGGAGCCCATGATGATGCCGACGAGAGGTTTGGCCGGAGATGGTTTGTGTTTTGATTTGGCAGTCATGGTGATTCTTCGACCGTAGGGCACGATATATCGTGCCCCTACTGGGAGACAAGTCCTGGTGTTTCGGCGGCAATCATCGGGCGTGAACCTGAGCCCGGTTTTTCCAATAGTGGCGGAGCTGGCCGACTAGATAGAGAGAGCCGGTGATGAAGATGGCGTCATCGGGGGCGGCTTTCGACAAGGCGTAGTCGAGGGCCCGTTCGGCTTCGGGGATCACGGAGAAGCGGGCGGCGTGGTGGCCAGTGATTTCGGCGAGTTGCGCGGGGGAGACGGCGCGCGGGGTACGCGGCGCGGTGAGGATGACTTCTTCGGCGCGGGGGAAGAGGAGGCCGGCGACTTCGTCCACGGCTTTGTCGCGAAGGGCGGCGAAGAGGAGCCAGATTTTGCGGCCGGCGAAATTTTGTTCGAGAAATGCGGCGAGTTCGAATGCGGCGGAGGGATTGTGTGCGCCGTCGAGGTAGACGTCGGGATGGGATTGCAATTTTTCGAGACGGCCGGGCCAGATGGTGTTTGCGATGCCTTCGGCGATGGCGTCGGCGGGGATTCGGTAGCCGCGCGTTTGGAGGACGCGCGCGGCGGCGACGGCGTTTTGCGCGTTTTGCAATTGGAAGCGGCCGGGAAGGCTGGGTTTTATCTCGAGGGAGTGATCGGGGCCGGCTTCGATGACGGGGCAGCTAAGTTCCTGGGCGCGCGCGAGAATTACTTCGCGGGCTTCGGGGCGTTGCTCGGCGAGGACCAGCGGTACTTCGCGTTTCAGGATTCCGGCTTTTTCGCTGGCGATTTCTTGCAGGGAGTGGCCCAGGAAATTTTCGTGATCGAAATCGATGCGGGTAATGATGGTGACGACGGGGGAAAGAATATTGGTGGCGTCGAGGCGGCCGCCGAGGCCTACTTCGAAGACGGCGAAATCGACGCGTTCGCGAGCGAAATATTCGAAGGCCATGGCGGTGACGCATTCGAAATAGGTGGGATGCGCGCGGAGTTTTCCTGCGGCGAGAAGTTCTTCGATGACGTTGCGGATGCGCGTGAAGGTTTCCGCGAAGGCTTCGTCGGTGATTTCGACGCCGTTGACGCGGATGCGTTCGTTGATTTTTTCGAGATGCGGGGAAGTATTCAGGCCCGTGCGAAAGCCGGCGCGGCGAAGGACGGATTCAAGGAACGCGGCGGTGGAACCTTTGCCATTGGTGCCAGCGATGTGGCCGCTCGGATACGCGCGATCGGGGCGGCCGAGGCGTTCGGCGAGGATGAAAATATTTTCGAGATCGAATTTTGCCGCGGCGGCTTGCGTAGGCGCGGCTAATTCGCGGCCGAGAGAAAGGAGGTAGCGGACCGAGGCGTCGTAGTTCATCGAAGAGATCCCGCCCGGAGGAGGACAGCAAGAGCGGCCCGCCTCAGAAGGCAGGCCCTACGCAGCCCGGGAGAATCGAGAATTGCTGGCGCGTTCATAGCTTTCTGCGGGCTCAGGTGAGGAGAAGATCGAGGGAGTTGCTGATGAAAGCTTTGAGGTCTTTGCGGTGGACGATGGCATCGAGGAAGCCGTGTTCGAGGAGAAATTCGGAGCGCTGAAATCCTTCGGGGAGCTTCACGCGGATGGTTTGCTCGATGACGCGCGGGCCGGCGAAGCCGATGAGCGCGCCGGGCTCGCCGATATTGAGATCGCCGAGCATGGCGAAGCTGGCGGTGACGCCGCCGGTGGTGGGATCGGTGAGAACAGAGATGTACGGTAGTTTTTCGTCGTCGAGCTTGGCGAGGGCGGCGGAAACTTTAGCGAGCTGCATAAGACTGACGGCGCCTTCCATCATGCGGGCGCCCGCGGAGCAGGAGATGGCGATGAACGGCTGGCGAGTCTCGATGGCGAGCTCGATGCCGCGCGTGACCTTTTCGCCGACCACCGCTCCCATCGAGCCGGCAATGAAGCCAAATTCCATGGAGCAGATCACCACGGGGCGGCCGTTGAGCTGGCCCTCGGCGGTGATGACCGCGTCGTTCATGCCGAGTTTTTTCTTGGCTTCCTTGAGGCGCGTGGCGTAGGGCTTGGTGTCCACGAACTTGAGCGGGTCGGTGGAGGTCATGCCGGCGTCGTGCTCGGTCCAGCGGCCGTCGAGGAGCATTTCCAGGCGCTGCTTGGCGTTCATTTTGAAATGGAACTGGCATTTGGGGCAGACGAAAAGGTTCTCTTCGAGGTCCTTGCGGAAGACGATGGTGTTGCAGGACTCGCACTTGACCCACAGGCCTTCGGTGCGCACGCGGCGCTCCTCGGGCGGGGTAGCTTGCTCGATCGGTTTTTTTTCGCGCTTGAACCAGGCCATGGAGAAAGTTTTCAGTTCTCAGTTATTAGTTTTCAGTTGAAAGACAAAGACATTTGATTGCCGGGCTTGCTTCTTCGAATCTTGCCACCATGCAACCTTGACCGCCACTCGCGATGTTGGGGCCACTAATAGTCGATCCCCCGTTGAGCCAGTATACCCTTGGTGTAGGGGTGTTTCACCTCGCGCATCTCGGTGACGAGGTCGGCGAGCTCGACGAGCTTGGGATGGGCGTTGCGGCCGGTGCAGATGACGTGGACGCGCTCGGGGCGGTTTTTGAGGGCCTCGACCACTTCGTCGGCGTCGAGCATCTTGTAGCTGATGGTGTAGTTGATCTCGTCGAGGACGACGAGGTCGTATTTTCCGCCGTAGATGGCGTCGCGGCCGGCTTGCCAGCATTCCTGAGCCAGCTTGATGTCTTCGGGATCGGTTTCGGCGGCGCCGATTTTGACGAAGCCGCGGCCCATGGGGCGGATTTCAAATTTGTCGTCGCCGAGCATTTTGGCGGCGTCGAGTTCGCCGTAATGCCAAGAGCCCTTGATGAATTGAACCATCAGCACGCGCAAGCCCTGGCCGACCGCGCGAAATGCCGTGCCCAGGGCGCAGGTGGTCTTGCCCTTGCCCGGGCCGGTGTAAACGATGAGCAGTCCTTTTTCTTCGGGCATTGTGATTGGCCGCTGTGAAAAATTACGAGGCGCAGCGAAAACAATAGAGTTTGAGGAGTCGTCTGTAAAAGGTCAAGTTTGTGTGCTAGACGGTAGTGAATCAGTTTCCGGTTAGGCGACTTATCAGCCATCTTCGATAGTCCAGTTTCCTTCGTGTATAGTTCACTGGGTTGAGCTGATCCACGCAAAGCATGGCAGCGAACTTACATGACTTCAAACAAGAGAGACTTCGAAACCGCAAGAACACGAAAGTTCAGGGAAAGCCAGTTGTGCGCAGAGGATGAACGCACGATCGGGCATATCGAGGAATTTGGCTGTTCTGTCGTAAGCGTGAAGCGGACGAACTACGGCCTGGGATGGTCATACACCATCGGCATTTTCGACACTTGCGCCAAACCCGAACTTATTACCGTCGGGCTGCTTCCAGAAACCGCACACTTCGCCTTGAACGAAGCCGCGAAATTGATCCGCGCCGGTGCTGATCTCACAATCGGGCGACACCGTGACCTCGTGGGTAAAGTCGAATGCGAGTTCCGTCCTGTTGATCCAAAGTGGATAACACAGCTGATGGGCTGGGCGAGTTGGTACTACGATGGCGCTGACTTCCCTGTGCTTCAAGCTGTGTATCCCGACCTCGAGAATCGTTTCCCGGAGGACCGAGAGTTTGACAAAGGGTTTGAGCAGCCGTTGATGCAGCCCGCTGCTCCCATGACCAGAGTCGAAAGCGATTTTTGGGCCTCAACCGATCCGAAAAGCAGTCTTTTCAACTGGAAATTCTCAGATCCTCCGCACACGGGAGTCTATCTCTCCCAAGCGGTTCACAACGGGACCGAGCCAATCACATACGTCTCACGCGATGCTGAAGATGGGGCGTGGCAGTTTCTTGGTAACAGCATGGCAGACGGAGGTGGCCCCGTGCTCTCCTGTTTTCACCATCCGGTCGACTCCGACCCTGGCCTGGCTGAATTAGCCGACCTGCAGCTTGGCTGGTACGCCAAACGCTCCAAGGTTGGAGAGCCGTGGGTTCGAAAAAAGTACGGGTCAAACGATGAGTCTGAATAGACGACCACCGCGACAGCAGCAGCGGCACAAGCCTGATTAACGCGGTGCATTCGACAAGTCGATGCAACACCATCTGATGTAAGTCTGCTGTGTAAAGGTGGTGTTGGCATGAGACCAGGACAACGATTTGGGCTTTCTGCGATCGATAAGCGTGACGTTTGGAGCCGGTGGAAGGCGGGACAGTCGCTGCATGAGATTGGGCGCGCCTTTGACAAGCCCCATAGCTGCATTCGCTCGGTGTTGTTGCCTCGCGGCGGCATTCCTCCCGCCGCTCGTCGCCGTTCGCGGCTGGCGCTCACGCTAGCGGAGCGAGAGGACATCTCACGAGGAGTCGCTTCCGATTCGCCGCTTCGTGAGATTGCCCGACGACTGGATCGAGCGGCCTCCACAGTGAGCCGGGAGATTTCTCGCCATGGTGGCCGTCCGGCCTATCGCGCCCATGATGCGGATGACCATGCCTGGGACTCGGCCTTGCGACCGAAGAGGTGTCTGCTGGCCCTCAACCGCAAGTTGCGGAACATCGTTGCGAGTAAACTGATCCTGGACTGGTCGCCCGAGCAGATTTCCGGATGGCTGAAGACCCAGTATCCTGATGACGAGAGCCTGCGCGTGTCCCACGAAACTATCTACCGCAGCCTGTTCATTCAGGCCCGTGGAGTGCTGAAAAAAGAGCTGCTGGACCAGCTGCGGTCGAAGCGGCGCATGCGCCGTTCGCGCCATGCCAGTGCTAGCGGACAGTCACGAGGACAGATCGTCGATGCCGTCTCCATCCGTGAAAGACCTGCGGATGTGGAAGACCGAGCAGTTCCCGGCCACTGGGAAGGGGATCTGCTGGCCGGTGCCAAGAACACCTACATTGCGACTTTGGTGGAGCGCCATTCGCGCTTTGCCATGCTGATCAAGGTGCCAAGCAAAAACACGGAAGTGGTCGTTGCCGCATTGAGTCAACATGTTCGCAAACTGCCCGCTACCCTGCGACGCTCGCTGACCTGGGATCGAGGATTGGAGATGGCCAAGCACAAGGACTTCACGGTAGCGACGGATGTGCAGGTCTACTTCTGTGATCCGCAAAGTCCCTGGCAACGCGGCACCAACGAAAACACGAATCTCCTGTTGCGGCAATACTTCCCGCGAGGAACCGACCTGTCCGTCCATTCGCAAGCGCAACTCGACCAGGTCGCGCTGCGCTTGAATCAACGTCCGAGAAAAACTTTAGGCTTTGAAACTCCTGCGAGTAAACTGCAAGCAGGTGTTGCGTCGACCATCTGAGCCGGCATGCCTTACCGTACAAGTGGAATTGTCTTTTAGTCGAGCACCCCGCGTAAACCTTTAGAAACTGTGCAAGTGTGCCGATGTCGAATTCTCTTCCATGCGGTTGGTTTTTTTCAGAAACTTTTGGCGTGAACTGGTTCAGCAAATCGCAAGCCGTTGAAATCGAGGTTCCTCCGACTCAAACACCGGAGCAACGCCACGCAGAACTGCCCAACCTAATTCGAGGCGCTGCGCAAGAACTTGCTTCTGCGGCTTTGGACGAAAGCCGCTTCCGGGCGACACACGCAGGCCACGAACGGATCGTCAATTTGCAATTTCAAGTTGCCGTGAACGCGATGAAATCCGATTTCGCAAATCCCGAGATGCAGAAACGCATCAGCCGGACGAACAAGGCAAAGCAAAACTTTTGGGCGCTGAACCGCGAGAAGGCGCTGTATGAAAATCCGGGCTTGAATATCTGAGGAGGCAACGATGGACCGATGGCTGGAATCACTCTTGAAAGCGCATGCGCCGGTTGGGACTGCGGTGCCGGCAGCACCGAACGTGCCGCTAGAATTCGTGGACTTGGTACGGGTTGACGCTGATGACGTTGCAGGCGCATCGGTCCCGAAGCTTTACCTCGATGACCCTGACGACTCCGACATCCCTTCGCCGGTCGAAGCGTTTTTCGCCAAAGCCACGAACGCCCGTTTTCGCATTCCGGAAATGTCCACGTCGCCGGCAACGCACGCGGACGGCGTGGAGCTGGAAAAAGTTGGCGGCGCAACCTGGACGCACACTTACGCGAACGGCTCGCTGACAAAATCGCTAGTCGTCGATTCCACTCTGCCCGGCCGCCAAGCGTTCTTCGACGGGCGCGGGAATGAAATCGGCCGTGCCGAATATTTGAAAATCGACGGGACCGCCACCGAAGCCTACATCGAAACAAACTTGGCAAAAATTCTTGGCGTCTCTCCCGGAGACCAGTTCCCGGAAGAGTTGCCGTTGTCAAAGTAGGAGGATGAATGGATCCCGTAAAAAGAATCGCCCAGCACGTAGCGAAAGCAGCCATACACCATCGCGGCATCGCGGATACGGTTGAAAAATGCAGTGACATGGCAAAGGCTGCGAAAGCCGACCCCCGGAGCCTCGACATGGACCAGTTGAGCGAAGTCCTCGAGTCTCTCCTTGAACATCATTCTGCGATCGGCGACGACGGCGCAGAGTGTGCCGAGGATGTCGCGAAGCATTTCAAAGAGGCCGAAAAATCAGCCGCGCCTGACGGTCTGAGCAAGCTGGCCAGGGACCCAGGGATGCAAGCGTACATAAAAAGGCTAGTAGACGAAGCGGTCGGCAATACCGCCGTGCCGAGCCTGGTCAGCGGCGTAGTGCCGACGAAGCCTGGTGTCACCGCGGTTCCGCGTGGCGGCCAGCCAGCAATTCCGGAGCCGCCGAACGTGCCAAGTGAATTTGCAAAACTGGTCAGCGTGGACGACGACGCAGAAACACCCAGGATGGTGTAAATCATGGCAGCACCGTCAACTTTTACGGTTACGTACGTCTCCACGTTGCCGAGTACGACGAGCACGGTGACGATTCCGATTCCACAGCCTGGCAGCACGCCGATTGATTTTGGACTGGCACTGCGAAATATTTTTATGCAAGGCGGCCTCTGGTTTCTGAATTCGACCGGAGTCGAGCAATTTATTCCGTGGGGCCAAATCGTTTCAGTCACCGCGCAGTGACATAGGAGAAGCCATGCCAAATTATCAGCAACCCGATTTTCGCATTCCAATCACGGATTCGCGAGTTGGCGTGCAAATCGAAAACACGCTCAACCCGCTTGTCATAACCGGGCCAGTTGCCAAATACGTTCAGACGGATTTCCGAATTCCAGCAGCCCCCGTGGCCGGTCAGCTGGACGATGCAATGGGAAAATCGAAAATCACGCACGCCGATGGAACAAGCAGCTCCACGTAGAGGGAAATATTGAACAGTAGAGCCGCACTTTCAGAGGCGAGAAGTTTGCTTGCGCTTCTCCGCGCCGGCGAAACTACGGAAAGTGTCCGCAAAATGATTGGTAGAGGAACCTCTTATCGTCTGGCGGTCCTGCGAGCGTTCGATTCACACTTGGAGCGGAAAACAGCGGCTGTCATCGACCGGAAGAACGACTTGCACATTGTCTCGTCTCGGCGCCGGCGTGGACAGAGACTACCGCCACAACTCAAACAAAAAATCGTGGCGCGCGTTCGGGCGGGTGCCCGCTTTGTTGATTTGCGGCGTGAATTTGGGATCGTGTACTGCACGATGTGGCACATGAGGCGCGCCGTGGGCGATTACGAAGACCGCCGGCGCCGGAGCTACAGGAAGCGCGACGATGCCTGAGCAGCAGTCCAACCCCGCGGCCGAGGCAAAAGGCATGGTTTCTCTTTTGAAAACAGGGGAAACCGTAGAAGGCCTTCGCGCGCTGATTGGCACTACAACGCCCTACCGCGTGTCTGTGCTGAATGCATTTGATGCCGCGGTCGCGCGCCTTGGAAAAAAGGGCAAACCACTGCATAACATGCAATTTCATGCCGTCTCCGACCGTCTGCGCAGCCAGGTTTCGCGCCGGCTTCGCCAAGGATTGAGTCAAAAACAAATCGAGAAAGCCGTGCCCGTCAGCCAGGGCTTCATTCAGGAACTCTCAAAACAAACCCGTGCGAGCTGGTCGAAACTTGGCCGCGGACGCCGAATCTCTCCAGAAATGAAGCAGACGATCACCGAACGTATAAAGAATGGAGCTAAGTCCATCGACCTGGAACGCGAGTTTTCGGTCTGCTCTCACACGGTGCGCAAATGGCGGCGCGCGCTCAACGACCGTGAAGACCGCCGGCGCCGGAAAAAACTCACCAAACAACAAATCGAACAGGCCACGGCACAGCTACGCAGCGGAAGCACGTGGCGTGCGGTCGCCTGGAGTCTCGGCGTCAATGAGAGAACGCTGTCACTCTGCGTGTCCTTCCGGAAAAGGAGAAACCATGAATAGGCGCGTCCTGACAGTTGCTGAAAAACTGAAAATCGCAACGCTGAGCAAAGCTGGCAAACGGCAGCGCTTCATTGCTCGCGAGTTGGGAATCACCCCGCGCCAAGTGCGGCGATTCCAACGCGAATCGAATCTGCCGATTCGCACGAACGCGCTACCGGGAGACGTCGTGAAAAAAATCGTTCAATTGACGAGCGAAGGCGTGGCGCAAAACAAGATTTGCCGCAAGTTGGGGATTCACCAAATTACGTGTCACAAGTATCAGCGACTGCACCGGGAGGGGACGGCATGACGAAAGCTTTATCGTCGGAGCTGCAGGAACAAATCCACGACCTCGCTATCGGCGGCATGCGCACGACGCATATTGCCCTGCAGCTAGGAATCGACCGGAACAGCACGGCCAAATATCGCAAGGCGATGGGCTTGTCTCCGACACCAATTCTTCCGAAGAAAAAACTGCTGGCGCTGCTCAAGAGCCGTCGAATGGGCCAAAGAGAAATCGCGCGCACCCTGCACATTCCGTACCGCAAGGTCTACGCATTCGCCCAGGAACATGGCTTCGCCAGGCCACACAAGAAATTATCCGGAAGCCAGGCACTCCAGTTGATTGATGACATCCTGCAACGCCGTGGTTCCGCCGCCGCACTCGCCAAAAAATACAACTGCAGCTACAAACGAGTTCTCGAACTGGCGCACCGTCTACTCCAATGCGAAAGATTTTTGCCGAGCTGGCGGACGCCCTTGAGCAGTTATCTTCCATCGCGTCCACCACAGCCGATGTCTGGCTCGACGCCACAGCAACGCGAAGCGTTGGCGCTGTACCTGGTTGACATGGTCAATCGCGCCACCGGCAGGTTCCCGGAGACCGAAAAAATCATCGAGATTTGCACTTTAATCGTTGCGGCGATTTACTCGCGCGAGAATCCGGCTGTCCACATTGGCGCGGCAGAGCTGCAAAGAATTCAAACCAGCTTCGAACCCCACTTGCTCAACGCGATCGATGCGACGCGCATTGCGGAAAGTGGCCCGGTGAACTAATGCTCATCCGAATCGGAAAGTGGCTAACGAGCTTTTTCTTTATTGCCGCGATAGATACGCCGGGGCGCGCCATCCCCGGATGGCTTCGAAAGTTGAAAAGACAAATTCAATGAGTCTCTTGCTGGTTTACCACGACTCGAAGCGCGTCTGCTAGGCCATCAATTCTGCCTCAAACTCCGTAAGCAACTGTAGGTGATCGTCTGTTTGAAGTGGGGCTCTGGAAAAGTATTTGTGCTGATCTCTGTCAGTATTTTGTTTCCTCTCAAAATAAAAGGCAGCCACGGTTAAAGGCGGGAATGTTTGTCTCGGCCAGAAACTGACACCGCCAAATTCAAAGTTAAAAGGGCCGTTGCAGGAAGTAGCCTGTGCAATTTTGGCTGCAAACCTTTCATAGCCAGGATTAACGACATTTTTCAACGAAGAGACATTCATTTCACTCAGGTAAAGTTTTTTCCGAATCATTTCTGGTCTGAAGTTGAGATTGAACTCAGCAGAAGCGGAGATTAGTACATCTTCGAGAAAATGCTCGGCATCTCGCGTCGAGGACTGCGTGTTTGCGATCAGCCCGTCGTTATAAATCTTAAGATCAACGTTCACGAAAATCTCTTCCTTCGCTTGGTATTGGCCGTTTGAACAGACAAAAGCCTTCGTTTCATCTACGTCTGTCAAAGAGGAAGGGGTCTTTTGAAAATCGTAAGCACCCTTGAGCCATTCAAATAAGTCGGGAAAGAGAGCTTTGCCGCGGGGATTAAGCTCCACGACGTCAAAAAGCCAGACCGCTCTAGCGGTAATAACATTCAGAAGTTGCATGTCCTAGTCTGCCGCATCTGCCAACGCACCTTTTTGCGCTGGCGCAATGGGGATGCATCCCGGCCGTTGTCCTTGGCTTTGCGCTTCATTACCATCAGTGTGCGGCACACTTCCGAAGCTAGGTTTACCTTCCGCGTACTCTTGTCTGAAACCCGGAACAGCGAGAGAAGCCGTGGAAAGTCCTGGGTCGGTATAGGGCGTGCCGCTGGCCCATGCAATCATTTGACTGAAGGGTACGAACCGAACCACCAGAGCCACATCAAAAACAGCCGCAATCCTTTTCAAGGTGGAAATTGTTGGCTTTGCAGTTGCCGATTTTTCTAGCCTGTAAATTTGATTTTGAGTCGTGCCAATTTCCTCAGCCAGCTTCGGCTGACTCCACTGATTACGTTTCCTTAGAGCACGGATTTGAAACGCAACTCCGTTGCTAATCTGCGATTCGACAAATCTAGTCCGTGATTCAGGACTTCTACCCAGTCTCCTTAGGAGGCCCTTCTCGGTCCATACTGAATTGGTGGAGTTTTCCTTCTCTGGTTTTGAGTTGGCGGAGTCGTCTTTTTGCGAGTGCTTTTCCATGTCTGTCATTCCTCATTCTCTTGTTTGTTGCATGTAGGAATTTGTACGATTCTTCTTCCTCTAATCCAAAGAACCCGTAAATGCGATAATAGAACTTGCCCCGAATGCACTTAATGGGATCAAACCGTATTTCTGATATTTCTCCGCCCTCGCCTACCAGTGGATCAAAATGCGGCTCATCCCAATCGCTCCGGGGCGTCACCTGCAAAAAGCTCAGCCGGTCCTTGACTTCATCGCGGTGATCTTCGGGAAGACTATCAAACCAAGACTGGACTGGCGTTCCTTCATCAGTCGACTCAAAGTCAAGAAACGTCCACTTGCAGTCCTGATCTTCCGAGCTCATAGGCTACCACAAAAAAGGTGCAGGTCAAAACCGTAAAAATTGAATGATGCGCTTGATTGTACACCTATATTGGTGTAATATCCCGTAAGTACTTGAAACGTAAGGGACAGCAGTAGAACTCCACCCCTCTTCATGGAAGAGCGTCAAAACGACGGAAGCTGGGTTTGCCAATGGCGCCGCGCATTGGTCGAGTTTCCGTACTTCCGCTAGCGGAATCGTTCGCGCAGTGGTCGCCCCCTTCTTTCGGCGACCTGCTCAGTTCAGGTCCCTTCACAACTTCTTTGCCTGTTCGTCGAGCCACTCTTGCTCCCACAGTGCTAGAGTTGCCTTGATAAAAGCAGAACGGTGTGACTCTATATCCGTGGCCTCGCCCCCGATTTCCATGCTGCTCCGGATGTCAACGTTGAGACGCATGTAGTAGAACTTGCCGTCCCTGGGTACCCAATGCATTTGGGGAGGCAAAAACGGTTCCACGCCCCTCTCAGTCCACGTGTCCACGATCCAGCCCACAACTCTCCCACCAGGGCGCGTGACATGTAGAGTCCCCCACATGCTCAATGTACCGACGATAGTTCGTCGTGAATAGACTTTTTCAATTAGCTCAGGCATGCAGAAGGCTTTCCGCCGGCCATGGTAACATCTTGTTAATGCTGGAGGGTAGAGATGGGCGTCGTAGAAAACATGAAGGACGTAGCCGACCTGGTAAAGAAGTTCA
>Ga0210398_10000299_pt1 | contig 59577 bp, 66 predicted proteins | sample IncBWC4OmetaG_FD_161047 | JGI IMG/M metagenome (GOLD analysis project Ga0210398, IMG submission 161047) | Forest soil microbial communities from Barre Woods Harvard Forest LTER site, Petersham, Massachusetts, United States - Inc-BW-C-4-O | ecosystem: Environmental > Terrestrial > Soil >...
GGCCTATATGGCGGCCGCCGGCATCCCGGTGCGGTAATGCCCGATCCGCTCGGCGACGCCCTCGCCCGGCTCTGGGCGACCATCGACGCGAGACGCGGCGCCAGCGCCGAGACTTCGTATACCGCGAAGCTGCTGGCCGCTGGCCCAGCGGAGGTCGCGCGTAAGCTCGGCGAAGAATCGCTCGAGGCGGTGATCGAGGCGGTGAAGGGCGACGGCGCCGCGCTTACCCGCGAGAGCGCCGATCTGCTCTATCACCTCTTGGTGCTATGGGCCGCCGCCGGGCTGTCACCCGAGGATGTCGCCGCCGAGCTAACGCGGCGCGAGGGCACGTCTGGGATCGAGGAGAAGAAAGGCCGACGATAAGCCTTCATTGCGAGGAGCCCCAAGGGCGACGCGGCAATCTTCTGCCGCCTTGGCTCCAATCGGCACGAGATTGCTTCGCTACGCTCGCAATGACGGCACCAGAACCGACAGTGCGTGTTTTACGACCTTCTTGGTTAGGGTCGGGAAGGCGTAGTCCTTGAACTGCTCGGGCCGCGCCCAAATCCCGTCCAGCGGTGTCTCGGTGGTCGCCGCAAGTATCGTCAGGTCGAGCGGGAAATGGGTGAAGCCGTGATGCACGGTGCCCGGCAGCTTTGTCCAAGTCGCTTTCGCCGGCGCGTGGGTCAGCGCCTCGGCATCGTCCCACGGCAATTCGCGCCACGGTGTTGACGGCACCTCGATCATCCCGCCGAGCAGGCCCTTCTCTTCGCGCCGGCGCAGCAGCACCGCGCCGTCCGGGCGGGTCAGCCAGAACACGATTCCCTGCCGCAAGGGACGCTCAGGTTTCTCGCCGCGCGCCGGCAAATCCTCGGCAAAGCCGCCGGCGCGCGCCGCGCAAGCGTCACGCCACGGGCACAGCACGCAGCGCGGCTTGCGCGGGGTGCAGATCGTCGCGCCCAAATCCATCATCGCCTGCGCGAAATCGCCGGCGCGCAGCGCCGGCACCAGCTCGCGCGCCAGCGCTCGCAGCCGCGGCTTCGCCGCCGGCATCGCCTCGCACACCGCGAAAAGCCGCGCCACGACCCGCTCGACATTGCCGTCGACCGCGGCTTCGCATCGGTCGAACGCTATCGCCGCGATCGCCGCCGCGGTGTAATCGCCGATTCCCGGCAGCGCCCTCAGCCCCGTGGCATCGTCGGGAAAGCGGCCGCCATGCCGCTCGGTGACGGCCTTGGCGCAGGCATGCAGGTTTCGCGCGCGGGCGTAATAGCCGAGCCCCTGCCACTGATGCAGCACCTCGTCGAGCGAAGCCGCGGCCAATGACGAAACTGTGGGCCAACGCGCCACGAATCGGTCAAAATAGGGGGCGACGGTGACCACCGTCGTTTGCTGCAGCATGATCTCGCTGAGCCAGACGCGGTACGGGTCGGGGCGCGTTCCGGATGCGGTGCGCCACGGCAGGTCGCGGTGATGGCGATCATACCAGGCGAGCAGCGCGGCGGCGTCGGGTCGAGGTAACGACATGGATGAAGCGAGTCTACCCGTTGCCGACAACGCAGGCGAGCGCCGGCCCGGCTTTCGCGCCGCCGGGGCGAGCCTCGCGCGCGTCGTCGCGCCGATTATCGCGCGTCATGGCGGCGGCATCCTCGCGCGACTAAAAGCCGAGTGGACGGCGATTGTCGGGCCCGACCTCGCGGCCGCGACCTGGCCCGAGGCGCTGGCGCGCGGCGGCACCTTGAAGCTGCGGGTCTCGCCGGGAAAAGCACTCGAACTGCAACACCGCACGACGCTTGTCGTCGAGCGGATCAATCTGTTCTTTGGCCGCGACGCGGTGACAAGGCTCGCGCTGGTGCAGGGGCCGCTGCCGTTGCCCCCGCCGGCTCGCTCACCCGAAGCACGGCCGCTGCAGGCACGCGAAGCCGCCGCGCTCGACCATCAACTCGCGACCGTCGCGAGCCCGGAACTGCGCGATGCGCTGGCCCGTTTAGGCCGCCGGGTGATCACCGCGCCCGATTGAGCACGGCGGTGGTTGCAGGAGCCGATCTAACCCTCTAACATCAACATCTAGTGGTAAGGACGCCTTCAATGCGGGAAATGTGGTTTGGCGCGATCGCGCTGCTAGCCCTGGCGGGGCCGCTGCCGGCTGTGGCTCAGGCCCCCCTGACGACACCCACGACGGCGGCGATAGCAAGCGCGCTGAAGCTTACGCCGGACGACCGGATTCTCGGCAATCCGGACGCACCGGTGACGATCATCGAGTATGCGTCGATGACCTGCCCGCATTGCGCCCATTTCGATATCGACGTGCTGCCAAAGCTCAAGCCGAAATGGATCGACACCGGCAAGGCGAAGCTGATCCTGCGCGACTACCCGCTCGACGAACCGGCAACGCGCGCCGCGCAAATCGCGCGCTGCGCCCCGCCGGCGAAATTCTATGCGTTTATCGACATGTTCTTCCATGACCAGCAGCAATGGGTGATGGCCAAGGATCATGACGCGGCGCTGCAGCGCCTGGCGCTGCTCGGCGGCATGAACAAGAGCACGTTCGACGCCTGCCTCGCCGACAAGACGGGCGAGGACAAGATACTGCAAAGCCGCCTGACCGCGACTCAGCAACTCGCTGTCGAGGCCACGCCGACCTTTTATATCAACGGCATCAAGTTCGACAGCGCGCCCGAAGAGGATGCGATGAACGCCGCGATCGCCCACGCCGCGGGCCAGTGATCGACGCATGCAGGTAGAGCGGCTCCGTCTCGCCGGGTTCAAGTCGTTTGTCGACGCGACCGAGCTGCCGATCGAACCCGGGCTGACCGGAATCGTCGGTCCCAACGGCTGCGGTAAGTCGAACCTGGTCGAGGCGCTCCGCTGGGTAATGGGTGAGGCGTCGGCGCGGCGGCTGCGCGGCGGCGAGATGGACGACGTGATTTTCGCCGGCTCGGCGAACCGCCCGGCCCGCAACATCGCCGAGGTGTCGCTGACGATCGACAATGCGACGCGCGACGCGCCGATCGCCTTTAACGACCGCGATGCGATCGAGATCGTGCGGCGGATCGATCGCGGCTCGGGCTCGGCCTATCGGGTCAATGGCCGCGAGGCGCGGGCGCGCGACGTGCAGCTCCTGTTCGCCGACGCCGCCACCGGCGCGCATTCGGGCGGCATCGTTAGCCAGGGACGGATTGGTGCGCTGATCGCCGCGAAGCCGAGCGACCGCCGCCAGCTGCTCGATGAGGCCGCTGGCACCGCCGGCCTCTACCAGCGCCGCCATGAGGCCGAGCTGAAGCTCAACGCCGCCGAGGACAACCTGCTGCGCGTCGACGATGTCATCGTGACGATGGCCGCGCAGCTCGATGGACTCAAGAAGCAAGCCCGGCAGGCGCAGCGCTATCGCCGGCTGTCCGAGCAGATCCGCCGTACCGAGGCGCGACTCATGGAGGCACGCTGGAAGGAGGCGGTCGCCGAGATCGAGCGTATCGCCGGCGAACTGCGCGAAGCCGAGCGTGCCGTCGCGGCGGCGACCGAGCGCGCCGCCTTTGCCGAACGCGGCCGCGCCGGCGCCGAGGAAGCGCTGCCGCCATTGCGCCTGGCCGAGGCCTCGGCATCGGCGGCGCTGCATCGCCTCAACCATGCGCGCGAGGCGCTCGACCAAGAGGCCCAGCGCATCGCCGTCGCCCGCGAGGACGCGGGACGGCGGCGCGAGCAGCTGGCTGGCGACATCGGACGCGAGGACGAACACGTCGCCGACGCCGACACCGCGCTGGCCCGGCTCGCCGAAGAGCAGCGCATGCTCGAGCGCAGCGAAAGCGGCGACGCCACGGCGCGCGACGCGGCCGCCACGGCGCTGGAGCGCGCCGCCGCCGAGCTGGCCCGCGCCGAGATCGGGCTGCAGCAGATGACCGAGGCCTGCGCCACCGGCGAGGCGCGCCGCGTCGCGCTCGAGCGGCGGCGCGGCGAGCTTGCCGAGCAGCGCCGGCGGCTGAGCTTACGCCTGGAGGAAAGCGAGACGCAGCGCCGCAGCCTCGGCGAAGTCGGCGTGCCGCAGACGGCGATCGATGCGGCGGCCGCGGATGTCGCCGCTGCCGCGGCTCAGGCCGAGGCAGATCGGGCCGCCGCCAATGATGTCGCCGAACGGTTGACAGCGGCGCGAGCCGCTGAAGCCGCGGCGATCGATGCCGCGCGCGACGCCGAACGCCGCCTCGCGCGGCTCAAGGCGGAAGCCGACGCGCTCACCAGCATTCTCGCGCCGGGCCCGTCGCAAACGAGCGGTGACCGGCCGGCGGTGCTGTCGCTGCTCGACGTGCCGGCGGGGCTCGAGGCCGCTGTCGCGGCGCTGTTCGATGACGAGCTGGCGGCGCCGCTCCTCGACTCACCCGGCGGAACGGCCAGCGGCTGGATGGTGTTGCCGCCGCTCACCAAAATGGCCGCGCTGCCCACCGGGGCGGAGCCGCTCGCCAAAGCCATCGGCGCGCCGCCCGCCCTCGCCCGCCGGCTGTCGCAGACCGGGCTTGTCGCCGGTGAGGCCGAGGGCTGGGCCTTGCAGGCGAGCCTCGCGCCGGGACAACGCATCGTCGATCGCGACGGGCGGCTGTGGCGCTGGGACGGGTTTGTCCGCCTCGCCGCGGGCGATCGCGGCGCCGCCGAGCAGTTGCGTCAGCGCAACCGGCTCGCGGTCGTCGCCGCCGAGATCGTCAAAGCGGAGACCGAAGCGCAGGCCAGCGAAGCCACGGCGACAGCGGCCCGCGCACGCGCCAGCGAAGCAGCGGCCGCCGAGCGCGAGATCACCGCCGCGGCGCGCCGGGCCGAAGATGCGCTGGGACAAAAGCGCGCCGCGGAGGCCGAGCTGTCGCGCCGCGCGCTGGCGACCGAGGCGCGGCTCGCCGCGCTCGCCGATACCACCGAGAAGCTCGCCGCCGAACTCAAGGACGTCGATGGCCAGGCGGCCGAGACCGAGCGCGGCTTGGCGCTGCTGCCCGATCCAGGGCTGGCGCGCGCCGGGCTCGACGGCGCGCGAACCCAGGCCGCGGCCGCGCGCCGCCACGAGAGCGAAGCGCAAGCGGCGATAGCCCGGCTCACCCAGGAGAGCGAGTCGCGGCGGCGGCGCATCGCGGCGATCGGCGCCGAAAGCCAGTCATGGCAGCAGCGGCGTGAGCGCGCGCTGGCGCAACGCGGCGCGCTCGGCGAGCGTCAGACGGCGCTGGCGGCGGAGATCGCCGCGTTGGCCGCGCGGCCAGCGCAAATCGCCGCCGAGATCAAGGCGCTGCGCGAGCAATCGGCCAATGCCGCGGCGACGCACCGCGCCGCCGCCGATGCGCTGGCACTCGGCGAAACCAGGCTGCGCGAGGCCAACGATACAGCGCGCCAGACCGAACAGGCGCTGTCGGCGGCGCGCGAGGCACGGGTGCGCTGCGAGGTGCGACGCGACGCCGCTGGCACGGCGCTCGACAGGCTGCGCGACGACATCCGCGACCGGCTCGCGACCCTGCCCGAAGCGCTGGCCGAGCTGACCGAGGGCGAGGACGCGGCCGATCCGGCGCAGCTCGACTCCAGGCTCGACCGCCTGTCGCGCGAACGCGAGGCGATCGGCCCGGTCAATCTCGTCGCCGAGCGCGAGGCCGAAGAGGTCGAGGCGCGCGTCGAAAGCCTGCAGCAGGAGCGCAACGAGCTGACCGAGGCGATCGCCCGGCTGCGGCGCGGCATCGCCACGCTCGACCAGGAAAGCCGCAAGCGGCTGCAAGGCGCGTTCGAGACGCTCAATGGCCATTTCGCGACGCTGTTTCAGCGGCTGTTTGGCGGTGGCCGCGCGCATCTCACGCTGACCGACGCCGACGACCCACTCGACGCCGGGCTCGAGATCATGGCGAGCCCGCCCGGCAAGCGTTTGCAGTCGCTGTCGCTGCTGTCGGGCGGCGAACAGGCGCTGACCGCGATCGCGCTGATCTTCGCCGTCTTCCTCACCAACCCAGCGCCGATCTGCGTGCTCGACGAGGTCGACGCGCCGCTCGACGACGCCAATGTCGACCGCTTTTGCGAGCTCGTCGCCGAGATCGCCGACGCCACCGGCACCAAGTTCCTGCTGATCACCCATCACCGCATCACCATGGCGCATATGGACCGGCTGTTCGGTGTAACGATGCCTGAGCGAGGGGTGTCGCAGCTGGTTTCGGTCGATCTGGCGCGCGCCGCCGAGCTACGCGCCCCCGCCTTCGCCGCCGCGCAATAGGCATAGCAGCCCAACGGTTCCATAACATACTGATACACAATGATATTCATGCCGTCGCCCGCAACCCTACGCGGTTGACAGGGCGCGGGCGCACAACTATCTTGCGCGCCGTTTCGACCGGCAGCGGTCGGGCCGGTGTACCGTTGGCTGGGCGCGAAAATGAGCGATGACCGGCCCTCCGATGCGCTGGCGCGGCTTTCCGAGCGGCTGGATAAGGCGCGGGCGCAAAACAGCGAGCGGCCGGCGAGCGGCAACGGCAATGACGCCGGGTCGCAGCAGGCGCTCGGGATCGGCTTCCGCATCGGGATCGAGTTTGTGGTCGCGATCGTCGTCGCGACCGGGTTGGGTTGGGCGTTTGATCATGTGCTCGGCACCAAGCCGTTTGCGATGATCGTGATGTTCTTTCTAGGGGTTGCCACCGGCATGCTGAACGTCTATCGCGCGATCATCGGACAGAGCGCGGCGGTCGGCTTCCGCCGGACGAAGGGGAAAGAAGACTGACGTGGCGCTGGAGCTGCACCCGCTCGAACAGTTCAAGATCGAACCGCTGATCCCGATCCATATTGGCGGGCTCGACGTATCGTTCACCAACGCGTCGCTGTTCATGGTGATCGCGGTCGTGCTGATCACCGCGCTCTTGGTGCTCGGCACGAAACGAGGCGCGCTGGTGCCGGGGCGTTGGCAGTCGGTCGCGGAGACGAGCTACGAGTTTGTCGCCGATATGGTCGACACCAATGCCGGTCACGGCGCCGAGCCGTATTTCCCGTTCGTTTTCACGCTGTTCATGTTCGTGCTTTTCGCGAACTTTCTGGGCCTAATCCCCTACAGCTTCACGGTAACTGGTCAGATCATCGTCACCTTCGGGCTGGCCGCGATGGTGTTTATCGGCGTGACAATTATCGGCTTCATCAAGCATGGCGCGCACTTCCTCAGGCTCTTCGTGCCGGAGGGTGTACCGTTTGTGCTGTTGCTGCTGCTGGTGCCGATCGAGCTCCTGTCCTATTTCATCCGGCCGTTCACCCTGTCGATCCGGCTCTTCGCCAATATGCTCGCCGGCCACACGATGCTGGCAATTTTTGGCGGGTTTGCGGCGAGCGTCGGGTTGGCAGCGATCTTCCCCGTGCTTCTCGATGTCGCGATCTACGCGCTGGAAGTGCTGGTCGCGGCGCTGCAGGCCTACGTGTTCGCGATCCTGACCTGCCTCTACCTGCGCGACGCGCTGCATTTGCACTGAACTTTCAACACCTTGTAAAACCTAGGGGATACCCATGGATCTTGCTTCCGCGAAAATGATCGGTGCCGGCCTTGCCTGCATCGCGCTCGTCGGCGCCGGCATCGGCATCGGCAATGTATTCTCGTCGCTGATCAGCGCGGTCGCGCGCAATCCGGCGGCACAGGCCCAAGTGCAGCCCTTCGCGTTTCTGGGCTTTGCGCTGGCCGAGGCGACCGGCCTGTTCGGGCTGGCGATCGCCTTCCTGATCCTGTTCGTATTCTGAGCCGAGCGGGCGCGCCCGCATGCCGCAGCTCGATTACCATACCTTTGTCCCGCAGCTCGTCTGGCTGGCGATCACGTTCGTCCTGCTCTACGTGCTGATGTCGCGGCTTGGCCTGCCCAAGGTCAGGGCGGCGATCGAGGGACGCCGGCATCATCTCGATAGCGATCTCGGACGGGCCGCGGCGCTCAAGGAAGAAGCCGAGGCGGCGCTTGCCGCCTATCAGAAGACGCTCGCGGACGCCCGCGCGGCGGCGCAGGACACGCTGCGCCAAACCGGCGAGCGGCTCGCGGCCGAAGCCGCCAGACGGCAGCAGGAGCTGTCGGCGAAACTGGCCGAGCAGATCGCCGCCGCCGAGGCACGCATCGCCGCCGGCAAGGACCAGGCGCTCGGCGAAATCCGTGGGATCGCGGCCGAAGTGGGCAGCGCGATCGTTGAAAAGCTGACCGGCGCCGCGCCCAAGGCCGACGCGATGGCGACCGCCGTCGGCCAGGCTCTCAATGGGCGGGCTACGTGATGGAATTCCTCCACGAGTCCGAATTCTGGGTTCTGGTCGCGGCGATCGTCTTTGTCGCGCTGGCCGGACGCAAGGTCTTTGGCGCCCTCGCCGGCGGGCTCGACGCGCGCGCCGCGCGGATCCGCGGCGAGCTCGACGAGGCGCGCCGCCTGCGCGAAGAGGCCGAGCAGCTGCTCGCCGAGTACCGCGCCAAGCAGCAACAAGCCGTCGCCGATGCCGAGGCAATCGTCGCGCAGGCCAAGGCAGAGGCTGAGCGGATCGCGGCGCAATCGGCGCGCGACCTCGAGCACGCGCTCGAGCGACGGCAGCACATGGCGGAGGATCGTATTGCCCAGGCCGAGGCCAAGGCGCTCGCCGAAGTGCGCTCGACGGCAGTCGATGTCGCGATCGCCGCGGCGCGCGAGGTCATCACACAAGAAATCGACGAGCGGCGCGGCAGCGCGCTGCTCGACGAAGCGATCGTCGCGCTGCCGCAACGCCTGCGTTAGTTGGGCGCTAAGACTGAGACCGCGTCGCCAGCGTCTTCTCGACGCTGTAAAGCAGCTCCTCCGGACTGATCGGCTTTAGCAGCACGTCGTACTGCCCCAGATCGACGCCGGCCGCCTGCAGGACAAAGGCGTAGCCAGTCAAGATCAGCGCGGCGACGCCGCGCTGGCGCGCTTCGTCCGCCAGCATCATACCGGTTCCGTCCTGCAACCTTCCATCGGCGATAACGAGATTGTAGTCGCGAAGTCCGAGGAGCTCGGAGCCGCACCCGAACGTCTCGACCGCATCGACCTCGTAATCCGCATCGAGCAAAACATGCTCGACGAGGATCCGAACCTCTGCATCATCCTCAACCAGCAGGATGCGTGGCATGTCAAAAGACCATGCAATATCCGGTAGTGAACGCCTGCCCGAGCGGCCCGGTTCCTCGCGAAATGCGCAAATTTCAGGGGCTGTCCGCTACTAGCGGACTTTTATCTCAACTAACCTCGGACTATGAATGGCGAGTCGCGTTGGCTTAGCACTTGTATCCCCACCCCTTAATTGCCGGTCGCCCTCCGTGTGGTTGTATTGCTTCCCCCTCCGATTCGCTGCCGCGGCCGTCTTTGCGGCGATGGTCGGCGTATGCGCCGCGGCGCATGCCGCGACCGCCGTCGTGCTCAATTCCGACGACGACACACTGAGCGTCATCGATGCCGACAGCGACAAGGAAATTTCGCGCACGCATATCGGCCGTGGGCCGCATCACCTGATCCAGACGCCGGATGGGCGTACCCTGGTCGTCGCCATGTCGGGCAGCAACGAGCTGGTGCTGATCGACCGCACGACGGGCGTCGAGAAGAAACGGGTCACCGCCAGCGATCCCTACCAGATCGGCTTTAGCCCGGATGCCAAATGGTTTGTCGCGGCGTCGCTGCGCCTCGACCATATCGACATCTACGACGCCGCGACATTTGAGCTGGTCCATCGCCTGCCGGCCTCGACGATGCCGAGCCATATCGCCTTCTCGGCCGACAGCAAGACCGTGTTCGTGACGTTACAAGGCACGGGCGGCCTGACGTCGATCGACATCGCCTCGGGCAAGGTCAACTGGACCGCACCGGTCGGGCCGACCCCGGCTGGGATCATCACCCGGCCTGATGGCACGCTGCTCGTCGGCGTGATGGGCGCCAACTATATCGCCCAGGTCGATCCGGCGAACGGCAACGTCATCAACAAGGTGGTCACCGGCAACGGCGCGCACAATTTCCTCGTCTCGCCCGACCGCAAGACGCTCTATGTCACCAACCGCGTCGCCAGTACGATCTAGGTGCTGAACGCCGATACGCTCGAGGTCGAGAACACGCTGCAGGCGCCTGGCGGCCCCGACGACATGGCGATGTCGCCCGACGGCCAGCAGCTCTGGGTCACCGGCCGCTGGCACGCCTGGGTCGACGTGATCGAGCTCGCCTCGGGGACGCTGAAGACGAGCGTTCCGGTCGGGCGCTCGCCACACGGCATCTTTGTCTACTAGGCGCGGGCAGGATCTGAGCCATGTTCGACGGCTTGCAGCGGATCATCGAGCAGATCCAGGGTTCGATCTTCGAGACCGTGATCCAGCCGGCGCTGTTTCAGCTCGGGCTGATGGATTGGGCGGAAGACGTATTCGACGGGGTCGAGTTCGCGCTTTACGGCGCGCTGGCGGTGATCCTCGCTTATGTGCTGTTCCGGCCGCTTGAACTGTGGCGACCGGTCGAACGCTGGAGCGAGCGGCGCGTGGTGCGCACCGACATCGTCTATACGCTGATCCACCGGCTCGGCGTGGTGCCGGCGCTCCTCTTTATCGTACTCACACCGATTGGCGTGCTCATCGATTCATCGCTGCGGTTCCGCGGCTACATCCCACCCGAGATCGAGCAGCTGGTGACGCCGCTGTTCAACCACCCATTCGTGACGTTTCTCGTCTACATGGTGGTGCTCGATTTTGGCGAATATTGGCGCCACCGGCTGCAGCACCGGCTGCCGTGGTGGTGGGCGCTGCACAGCCTGCACCACGACCAGCGCCAGGTGACGCTGTGGAGCGACGACCGCAACCACATCCTCGACGACATCCTGGCCCTGGTATGGACCGGCACGCTGGCGATGCTTATCGATGTGCCGCCGGGTGCGTACCCGCTGGTGCTGATCGGCTTCCGGCTGATCGAGAGCCTATCGCACACCAATGTGCGGCTGAGCTTTGGCCGCATTGGCTCGACCCTGATGGTCGGCCCGCAATTCCATCGCGTGCACCATTCGATCGAGCACGCCGAGGCCCCGTTCGTCAGTTCGCGCGGGTGCAACTTCGCGGTGATCCTGCCGGTCTGGGATGTGATTTTTGGCACAAGGCGACGTGATGCGGGGTTTCCGCAAACCGGCGTCGCCTCACTCACCGGGTCGGCGATAGATTGCGGCTATCTGCGGCACCAATGGGAAGGCTTCCGCCGGTTTTTCGCGGCGCTCGGCCGGCTGGCCGATCGCCGGCGTGCCGGGTTTATCGCGGCGTTTCCGGCGGAATAATTCGTAGTAACCATAGTTGCCGCAAAGCGTCTGTGCGCGCTATTTTACGTTTAGTTCCCCAGGGTGATTGCGGTGACCATGAAGTGTTTCATCGCGATGGCGTTCTCACGCAGCGATACCGACGCCTTGTATGATGGGATAATCACGAAGGTACTTATCGAGCAGGGAATCACGCCAGTTCGAATCGACAGAATTGAACATAACGGTAATATCGACGATCGCATGATCGAGGAGATAACTACCGCAAATTTTGTACTTGCCGATCTGACTTATGCTCGCCCTTCGGTCTACTACGAAGCCGGTTTCGCAGAACGTGTCGTCCCGGTGATTTATACCATCAGGCGGGATCACCTCAGCCCGCGAGTCGACGATGAGTTCGGGATGTATCGTCTCCACTTCGATCTAGCGATGCGTAATGTCATCGACTGGGTAGAGCCAGGTGATCAAGTTTTTGCATCCCGCTTGGCCGCCCGGATTAATCAGGTCACCGCGCCGTTACGGGGGCAAAACGAAGAGCAGCAGAGGCGAGCGGCGAATAAAGCCGCGTTTCTGAGATTATCGATTAATGAAAAATGCCAAGCTGCAAAAAAAATTTGCCACAACCTATTCACCGAAGGTGATTTCCAAAGCGGTATGGATCTTAAAAGAAATACTAATAAACTTTTATCAACTTCTATTTGGCAAAGCACAGATAATTTCTTTAAAATTAGAAATGGAATATTTTTTTTTGATATTCATATATTGGCAGACGATAACGAACCAAGTTTTTACGGTCTCGAAGAACAACCACATTTCAATTTAAATATCTTTAATAATATTAACTATATACAGGAAATAGAAGAATATAAATTACTCATAACCTTTCAAAAATTTGATTTTCTTTCCATAGTTCACAAACTACCTGATTATAATATCAATATCGATGATAATTATGTTGCCGGGCTCACGGCTGCAAATATACCTGTTATGCCACAAGATTATCGCGGCGAGGTCTGTTGCGGTGACCACTATCACGCAGACAATATTATACAAAGCTTACTCGATAATCATAAAAAATATGAAGGATTTAGAACAAAATCTCCACCATTAAACATGCCTCATTGGAAATACGGTGATGATCAATATTTCGTGCATTCTGGCTTCCGTACCCGTCCAGTTAATCGACACATCCAGGTCCATCTAATCGACGATATTCAGCTGATCGACGAACTTAGCCACCGCGTTCAACGTATACTCGACAATATCTCTACCCGCGGAGATTAATGGTGGTGCACTGCGCGTTAGGGGCACCGGTTTATCGCGGCGTTTCCCGCGGAATGATCGATCAGCGCGTCGCGGCGGCGGCCTGATAGCGGCCTTTCCAGGCGCCACCGCGGCCGCGCCAGAACTGCACAGCCGAACCCAAGGTCGCCGCCATGTAAAACATGGCGATCACCGGCAGCAGCAGCGCGACCCATGCCGGACAGCGATAAAGCCGCAGCATCGGTACAAATGACGCGGCCATCGCCAGCCATGCGGCGCCGCCCAGCGCCATTGCCCAGGGTGAGCCCGAAAGCAGCACCAACAGCGGCGGCGCCAGGTAGGTGATCGCCATGCCGACCATCAGCATCATCAGGATGCCGGCGGAATAATTGATCTGGGCGAAGGCGCAGCGGCTGATCATGTCCCATAGCGGACGCCACGAGCCGTAAGGCCGCACGCTGCGCGTCTCGTCGGCGATGCCGAGCCAGACGCGGCCGAAGCTCTTGACCCGGCGCGCCAGCGCGCAATCGTCGATGATCTCGTGGCGGATGCTGTCGACGCCGCCGATCCGTTGCAGCATTTCGCGGCGCAGCAGCATGCAGCCGCCCGCCGCGGCGGCCACGCCGCGCCCTTTATCGGCGACCCAGCGCGGTGGGTAGAGCTTGAAGAAGAAAAACACAAAGGCCGGCACCAGCAGCCGTTCCCACAACCCGCGGCAATGCAGCCGCACCATCAGCGACACCAGGTCGAAACCGCCGCTTTCGGCGCGCGCGACGAGGCCGCGCAGATTGTCGACCGAATGGACGATGTCGGCGTCGGTCAGCAGCAGGTAGTCGGGGTTCATCGCGGTAGCGCGGATGGTGCCCTGGCGCACCGCCCAGAGCTTGCCGGTCCAGCCGGCGGGCACCGGCTCGGCCTCAATCACGGTCACCCGGTCGGCGGCGCCGATGGCGGAAGCGGCGTCACGCGCGATCTGCGCGGTGCCGTCGCTGCTGTGGTCGTCGACGATGACAATGTTGAAGCGGCCGGCGTAATCCTGCGCGAGCAGCGAGGCAACGGCATCGCCGATCACATCGGCCTCATCGCGCGCCGGAATGACCGCAACGACCGACCGCGACGGCGCGGTCGCGTTCACGCCATCGCCGCGTTCAATGCGCCAGAACGACCCGCGAAACGCCAGCAGATAAATCCAGACGGCGGCAGCCATCGCTCCCGCCGCGATGATGATGTGCTCCACCCGCATCCCCCTAAATGTCCTTTGCGCGCCCGGCGAGGCCCCCCGCAGGCGGCTTTATGATTTAGTGTAAACAGCGTGTAACAGGAATAGCCAATTTTTGTTCACCGCGACTTTTGCTGGCTACCGACAAAGCCGCGGAATGTTGCGAGAAATGCGTCCTTCTGTTCGTCAAAGGGCGCGTGGCCGGCATCCCGCATCACGACAAATTTCGATTGCGGAATGGCGGCGTGATACGCCTCGCCAAAACGCGGCGGGACGAGCCCGTCCTTGTCGCCGTAGATCAACAGGGTCGGCACGGTGATCCGATGCAGCCATTTCGCGAGGTCGGGATTGTAGAAACGCGGGTTGTAGGCGAGCCGGGTCACGGTCGAGCGGTTTTTGGCGTAGAGCATCGCATCGAGCTTGGCCATGTCGCCAAGCCGGCGGGTCGCGCGCTCCTGATCGGCGTAGAAGCGGCGCAAATTCTCCTCGACCGACATGCGGAAAATATCGTCGATCGGCTCGCCGCCGGCGGGAATGCCAACCGCGCCGACCAGGGTCAGCGTCTTGAGCCTTGTGTCGTTGCGCACGGCGAGTTCGGCGGCGATCCAACCGCCCAGCGAGGTGCCGACGAGATGCACGCCACCAAGCCCCAGCGCGGCGAGGACATCGAGATAAAAATAGGCGAGATCGCCGACCCCATCGAGCCAGGCCGGATCGTCCGACTGGCCAAAGCCGGGATGCTCCGGCGCGAACACCTGGAAATCCTCGGCGAGTGCCGCAAGGAAACTCATCCAGCCCGTATGCCCGCCGGCGCCGTGCAGAAAGACGAGCGGCGGCGCGCCCTCCCGGCCGCCACGCAGGAGGCGGATGCGGCAGCCGCTGATAACGACAAATTCTTCGATCGGCTTATCCATTTGATTTCATTTCAAAATACGGTCTGGTAGCAGTAATTTAACAGCGAAATAACAGCGAGGAAACAGCAAGATAACAGCGCGGTATCAGCGGGAAAACGGCGGGAAACAGCAAAACGGACGGCTCCGCACGTATCGACCTCGAATCAGAACAAAATAGGAACATAATCCGGGTTGTAAAGAGGCCAAGGCGACAGTGTAGGCTCGGACGCGACGACGAGGGAGGAGATCATGGCGACGCTGAAGATCTACGGCATCCCGCGGTCGCGCGCGTTCCGCACGCTGTGGCTGGCGCTGGAGCTGGGCCTCGATTACGAGAATGTGCCGATCGGCGTCAGCGGCGACAGCCGCGAGCCGGCGTTTCTCGCGATCAACCCCAATGGCCATGTCCCGACGATCGACGACAACGGGTTCATCCTGTGGGAGTCGATGGCGATCAACCTCTATCTGGCCAAGAAACACGGGCTCGGCACGCTCTACCCGGCGGCACTCGAAGACGAGGCGCGCGCCTGGCAGTGGAGCCTGTGGGGCATCACCGAAATCGAGCGCAATGTGCTGACGGCGATGTTCAACCGGGCGATCCTGCCGGAGGACAAGCGCGACGCCGCTCTCGCCGACCAATGCGAGAAGGATATGCAAGGCCCGCTGCGCGTACTCGACGGCGCGGTGACCGCGACGCCCTATCTCTTGGGCGCCGACTTCACCGTCGCCGACCTCAATGTCGCGGCGATCCTCGCCTGGGCGCGGCCGGCGCGGATCGACATGGCGCCATTCCCCAAGCTGGCGGATTGGCTCGGCCGCTGCGCGCTGCGCCCGGCAGCAAAGACCGCGCGCGACCTGCAGCGGTAGGGCAATTCAATCTCGTCATTCCCGTAAACGCGGGAATCCAGGGCAAGCGACGAAAAAGCTGCCCTGGACCTCCGCCTGCGCGGGGGTGACGAAAGAAATTGTGCGCCCCATGCGACGACCCTACGCTTCGTTACAAAACCGGGGAGAGAAACGATGGAAGCAAAGCGTCTGGCGCGCCGGCGCGTGCTGCGGCTGGGTCTTGGTGGCGCGGCGGGTCTGGCGCTGGCGCCGAAAATCGGCATAGGAGGAAAAGCGATGGCGGCTGGCAACCCGCAGACGATGGTCTATGTCTCCAACGCCGGCAGCAAGGAAGTCTTCTGTCTGGCGATGGACCGCGCCACTGGCGCGCTCGACCTCCTCGACAAAGTGCCGGTGCCTGGCACCGACAAGCCGTCGCCGGCGAGCCTGCCGATGACCACGAGCCACGACAAGCGCTTCCTTTATGCCCAGCTGCGCAGCGAGCCGTACCCGGTCTCGACTTTCGCGATCGAGCGGCCGAGCGGCAAATTACGGCATGTCGGCGCGACGCCGTTGGTCGACCAGATGGCCTACATCAACACAGACCGCAGCGGGCGATATCTGCTCGCCGCGTCTTACGTCGGCGCGAAATTGGCGATCTATCCGATCGACAAGGCGACGGGCGTCCCGACGCCAAAGCGACGCAAATCCTCGACACCAAGCCCAAGGCGCACTGCGTCTATGTCGGCGCGGGCAACAACATCTACGTGCCGGAGCTCGGCGGTGACGAGGTGCTCGAACTGACGTTCGATCCCAAAACCGGCACCGTATCGCCAAACGGGCCAGGCGCGGTAAAGACCAAGGACGGCGCCGGGCCGCGCCATTTCACGATCCATCCCAACGGGAAATGGGCCTATCTGATCACCGAAACGACCGCGACGATCGGCCTCTACAACGTCGGCGCGAACGGGCAGCTGAGCGAGGTGGCGTTTGTTGATCTCGGCGACTGGAACGGCAAGGATTCCGCCGCGGCGTCCGACATCCATGTGACGCCGGACGGCCACTATCTCTACGGTGCGGTGCGGACAACGAGCACGCTGCACGGCTACAAGATCGACCCCCATAACGGCACACTGACGGCGATCGGCAAGTTCGACACCGAGAAGACGCCACGCGGCTTCAATATCGACCCGCGCGGCAAGTTTCTCTTGTCGGTCGGCATGGATTCGAACGCGATGACGGTCTACACGATCGACAAGGCGTCAGGCGCGCTTAACCCGGTCAACCACTACCCGATGGGCACACAGCCGAATTGGGTCGAGATTGTGGATCTGGCCTAAGCGCCGCAGTTTTATGCTCGTCATGCCCGGACTTGTTCCGGGCATCCACGGGAAAGGCCATAGTCGCGGCAAGACGTGGATGGCCGGGACGAGCCCGGCCATGACGAACCCAAGAGAGATCGGGCGGGAAACGCCTAGATAAACACCCCGGTCATGCCACCGGCGGGATAGCGGGTGCCGGCGGCGGCGCCGGCCGGGCACACCTCGGCGATCGCGTCGAGTTCGGCTTGGCTCAGCACGATGTCGGCGGCGCCGAGATTTTCACGGAGCCGCTCGATGTTCTTGGTGCCGGGGATCGGGATCACGTCGTCGCCCTGCGCCAGAAGCCACGCGAGGCACAACTGCGCGACGGTGCAGCGCTTATCGGCGGCGATCGCCTCGACGCCTTCGACCAGCATACGGTTCTTCTGGAAATTCTCGCCCGCGAAGCGCGGGTGGCGGGCGCGCGTGTCGCCCTGCGCCAGGTTGGCAAAGTCCGGCACGACACCGGCGAGGAGGCTGCGGCCGAGCGGCGAATAGGCGATAAAGGAGATGCCGAGGTCGCGCGTGACCTTGCGCGTCTCGTTGCCGATCTCGGGGTAGAGCAGCGAATATTCGCTCTGCACCGCGGCGATCGGGTGCACCTTATGCGCCGCGGCGACGCGCTGCGGGGTCGCCTCGCACAGGCCGAGATGCTTGACCTTGCCCTGCTCGACGAGCTTCGCCATCGCGCCGACCGTGTCCTCGACCGGCACGTTGGGGTCGACCCGGTGCTGGAAATAGACGTCGATATGGTCGACGCCGAGCCGCTTGAGGCTCGCCTCGCAGGCCTGCGCCACGTATTCGGGGCGGCCGTTGACGCCGTTCTGGCCGCCGGGGTTCTGCGTCTGGCCGAATTTCGAGGCAAGCACGACCTTGTCGCGCCGGCCGCCCTTGAGCGCACGGCCCAAGAGGGACTCGTTCTGGCCCCAGCCATACATGTCCGAGCTGTCGAGAAAATCGACGCCGAGATCGACCGCCTGCTGGATGAACCGTTCGCCCGCCGCCTCGTCGCTCGGCCCGTACACGCCCGAAAGCGACATGCAGCCGAGCGCGATGGGGTTCACCGCCGGGCCGTTCTTTCCTACCGTACGCTTCTTCGCAGCCATCAAAGCCTCCGTTGTGCCGGTGCAAGCATAGCGAGTGCCCGAAACCCCCGCGAGTTTTTGTGACAAATGAGGAGGGCGCGCTATGATCCGCGCACAAGTTTCGAATCGAAGGAGGAAGCGATGGCGGGTAACACGCATGTCTATGTCGGCATCGCCGGCACGGTCGGGATGGATCATTCCGGGCATCCGCTCGCGGGCATCTTCCGCCAGGCGGCGGGCGAAAAGGGCTGGGACCATCTGCGGCTGCCGGATGCCGCGGAAGTGCACGCGATCACCGTGCATCCGACCGACCACGACACGATCTTTGTCGGCAGCACCAAGGGTATCTTCCGCAGCCATAATCGTGGCAACTCGTTTGAGAAGATGAGCGTCACCGGCGGCGATCCCGACACCTGGTCGATCCTCGTCCATCCGAAGGATCCGAAGCGGCTTTACGCCGGCGCGACCCCGGTCGATGTCTATCGCTCGGATGACGGCGGCGAGCACTGGAAGAAGCTCGCGCATCCGCCGCTGCCCGACCGGGTCATCATGAATTTCGCGTGCCGGGTGATGCGGCTCGATATCGACCCCAATTCCCCGGACGATGTCTACGCGACGCTCGAGGCCAATGGCGCGATGCGCAGCCGCGACGCCGGCGAAAGCTGGGAAGACTGCACCGCCGATCTCATTCGCTTCTGCGAGCAGCCGAAATACCGCAGCCGCATCGGCAGCCAAACCGAGATCGAAGGCATGCTCGATGGCCATGCGCTGGCCTGCAGCGCGGCGGCGCCGGGCACCGTGTTCCTCGCCAACCGCATGGGGCTGTTCAAGAGCGGCGACAAGGGCGAAAGCTGGGAGGACATGGAGATCGGCCGCTTCTCGCCGCTGACCTATGGCCGCGACATCCGCACCTCGCCGCATGACGCGAAGACCCTCTACGCGGCGCTGTCGCCAGCGGCACGCTCGACCGACGGGTCGGTCTACAAGAGCACGGATGTCGGCAAGACGTGGGCGCGCTTCGACCACGGCATCAAGGCCGACGCGACGATGATGGGCGTGACGCTCCATCCGCGCGACCCGAACCAGGTCTACGCGGTGTCGCGCGTCGGCCAGATGTTCGGCACCCAGGACGGCGGCAAGAGCTGGCAGGAAAGCCGGCTGCCCGAAGGCGTGCGCGACGCCTATTGCGTCGCGGTGGGGTAATTCACTTCATACCCTCTCCCCGTTCACGGTTCACGGGGAGAGGGTGCCGAGCAGAGCGAGGCGGGTGAGGGGCAGGGTTCGCGCAATAGCTGCCCCTCACCCCTGCCCTCTCCCCGCAAGCGGGGCGAGGGAGTTTAAGAAAGCGCCGCAATCGCCTCCGCGAGCGCGAGGGTGTGGTGCGCGGCCTCGACATGCAGGTTTTCGACGAGGCGGCCGTCGACCACGACGATGCCCTTGCCGGCGGCGAGCGTCGCTTCGTGCGCGGCGATGATCGTCTGCGCCTCGGCGATTTCGTCGGCGCTCGGCGCGAACGCGACATTGGCCGGGGCGATCTGTTTGGGGTGGATCAGCGTCTTGCCGTCAAAGCCGAGCGCGCGGCCCTGGGCGCAGACGACGCGAAACCCCTCATCGTCGGCAAGATCGAGATGTACACCGTCGAGCGCGGCAAGCCCGTGCGCCCGCGCGGCGAGCAGCACCAGCTGCAATGAGGTCAAGAGCGGCAGCCGGTCCGGTACGTGGCGCGCGCCCAGATCCTTGGTGAGGTCGGAGGTGCCCATGACCAGCGCCGCGACGCGCGGATGCGCGGCGGCGATCTCGGCCGCGGCGAGCACGCCCTTCGGCGTCTCGATCATGCACCAGACCGCGATTTCCGGTGGCGCGCCGGCGCGGTCGAGCACCGCGACGCTGTCGCGCACCCGTGCGGCGCTGCCGACCTTGGGCAGCAGCACCGCGTCGAGCCGCATCGCCGAGGCCATCTGGAGGTCGTCCGCACCCCATTCGGTGTCGAGGGCGTTGACCCGCAGCACGCATTCGCGGCGGCCATAGCCTCCCTGCCCCAGCTCAGCGGCCACCATCGCGCGGGCTTGTTTTTTCATGTCGGGCGCGACCGCGTCTTCCAGGTCGAAGATCAGCCCGTCGGCGGGAAGCTCCATCGCCTTTTGCATCGCGCGGGCATTGGCGCCCGGCATGAACAGCACGCTGCGGCGGGGGCGAAGGGGTGCGGCCATCATGTCCTCAGAGAATTGCCTGCCGGGATAGCGGTTCCGATATAATCCGAACAGGCGAATTTGTGAGGCCGCGCATGCAAACCACCCCGACGTCACCGCAACCGTCCGACCCGGGATTGAGGCCGTGGTTCGGCTTTTGGATCCCCATGGTCGCGCTCGCGGCGCTGACGATCCTCGGGCTTTATATCGCGAGCGACGGCCAGTCGGGCGATTACGCGACCGGGCTGCTTCTGGCGGTCGGCGCGGTGCTGCTCGCGTTTCTGCGATTGAAGGCGCATTTCGACGGTATCGACGACGACTGGACGAGTTTCCTTTTCGTCGACAGGCCGGCGCAGCTCGTCGTGGTGATCCCGCTCTTTACGGTGATCGCGCTGGCGGGGCTGTTCATGGGCGCCGGCACGCCGGGCAGCCTGCAGAGCGCGGGGGTGGCGCTGTTCGTGGTCAGCGGCCTCGTCATTTTTCTCAGCCTGAAGCGGGTGTTCGACCGTCTCGATTCCGGGCGCTGATGCCGACGCTCCTGTCGGTTCAGTCGCGCGTCGCCTATGGCCATGTCGGCAATGCGGCGGCGGTGTTTCCGCTGCAATGTCTCGGGATCGAGGCCTGGGCGCTCGATACGGTGGCGTTCTCGAACCACACGGGCCACGGGCGTTGGCGCGGCGACGTGGTCGCGGCCGAGACCGTCGCGACGCTGTTTGAGGGCATCGCCGATCTCGGCGTGCTGCCGGGCATCGACGCAATTCTGTCGGGCTATATCGGCACGGCGGAAACCGGCGCGGTGCTGCTCGACATTGTCGGACGGGTCAAGGCCGCGAACCCGAAGGCGATCTTCTGCTGCGATCCCGTCATCGGCGATACCGACACCGGCTCCTACGTGCGCGACGGGGTCGCCGAATTCTTTCGCGACCGCGCGCTGGCGATGGCGGACATCGTCACCCCCAACCGCTTCGAGCTCGAATATCTGACAGGGCACGCCGCGGGCGATCTGCGCGAGGCGGCCGCCGCCGCCGCGGCGCTGCGCGCGCAAGGGCCGGGGATTGTACTACTCACGAGCCTGAGCCTCTTGCCCGACCATCTAACGATGCTGGCGAGCGGCGACAGCGGCGCGTGGGCGGTCGAGACACCGCATTTGCCGGTCGAGCTCAACGGCTGCGGCGATGTGACCGCGGCGCTGTTTCTCGGTCATCTGCTCAACGGCGCGAGCCTCGCCGAGGCGCTTGGCCGCACCGCGGCGGCGATGTTCGCGGTGATCGAGACGACCGTGCGGCTCGGCCGCTACGAACTGGCGCTGGTCGCCTCACGCGGGGAGCTGGCGCAGCCGAGCCGGAGCTTCGAGGCGCGCCAGCTGTAGCGTCGGGTTCAGCGATTGCCGGGCGGCTGGTCGTCCCGGCCAAAACGCGGATCGCCGGGCTTCACAACCATGTCTTTTCTGGCGCCGCCGCCCGGCGGGACGATTTGCAGCATCTCCTGCTTGACGAGATTCGCCACATAGGCGCGGGCAGCCGCCAAAAACTGGGCTTCAGCCGCCTCTAGAGCTGCTTGATCCATGATGAGCACTCCCTTATGCCGACATGATCGTCGGTCGGGAGCCTTACGCCGGGCCACTTCGGGCAGATGCGCGAGGTTGAGGACAGCAGCCAGATATCGTTTTCAATTCGAGCTATCTGTCCGACGCGTGTTCCCCGGTTCTTCGCAGGCGGTAAAGCACGTGCCGGCGCAGCTTGTGCCCTTCAGGCACGCGCGGATGGTCGAAATCACCGGCCTCATCACGTTCCATCCCGGCACGTTCCATGACGGCGCGCGAACGCCAGTTGCCGGCAACGGTGAACGCCACTATTTCCGCAAAACCGAGCCGGTAGAACCCGTCCTCAAGCGTCGCGCGGGCCGCTTCCGCCGCGAAACCCTGCCCCCAATAAGGCCGCGCCAGACGCCACGCGACCTCGACAGCCGGCGCGAACGGCACTGCCCAGCGCAGATTGTCGAGACCAATCACACCGATAAACGGCACCTCGCCCGGCAGCTCGACAACGAACTGGCCAAAGCCGTGCTCGTCCCAATGACGACGTGCGCCCGCGACCCAATCCGGCGACGGGGGCAGCAGAAATTCGCCCACCTCGGGGTCGGACGACATCGCCGCAAAGTGCGCGGCGTCCTCGTCGCGCCACTCACGCAGCAAGAGGCGCGGCGTGCGCAGAGCGATCGCCATCGCTATTTCTTCGGCGCGGCGCGGCCCATCTGGCTGAAGAACATCTCCTGCAACTGCTCGAGCCCGCGCATCCCGGCGGGAAGCCAGGTCTTCATCATGGTTTCGGGGTCGAGCGCCTTGAGGTTGGCGCGCATGCGCTCTTCGGCCTCGGCCATCAGCCGGTCCTGCATCGGCTTGATCTCGGGCAGCCCGAAGAACTCGCGCAGTTCCTCGGGCGTGCAATCGATGTCGAAATGGAGTTTCATCCCGGCGCCTCTTCATCAAGTGCGTCGGCGCCTCCGCGCCGACTACGGCACCGGCCCGCTCCCCCACCCGGCCACCCAATCAGCATACTCTCGTTGGGTGGCCGGGTGGGGGAGCGGGCTGGCGCCGTGTTCCGCATCAGCGGAACCTCATTTAGTATCCTGCCGTATTATAGCGGAGTTGCTCCATGGCCGTCGAAATCCCATTCCGCCGCGAGTTCGCGTTCGAATACGGCAAGCTGGAAAGCGTCGCCCCCGGCATCCGCCGCATCGTTGCCAACAACCCCAGCCCATTTACGTTTCGCGGCACCGGCACCTATGTCGTCGGCGAGGGCGAGGTGGCGGTGATCGATCCCGGCCCCGCGCTCGCCGAGCATGTCGAGGCGCTGCTGGCGTCGCTGTCGGGCGAGCAGATCACGCACATCCTCGTCACCCATACGCATAGCGACCATTCGCCCGCGGCGGCGGCGGTTAAAGCCGCGACCGGCGCGCCGACCTACGGTTTTGGCCCGCATGCCGGCGGACGACGCGGCGAGGCGTCGGTCGAAGAAGGCGGCGACTGGGACTTCACGCCCGACATTGTCATCAAGGACGGCGACGAAATCGCCGGAAAGGGCTGGCGGTTCGAGGCGGTGCACACGCCGGGTCACACCTCGAACCATCTGTGCTTCGCGCTGCCCGACCAGGGCATCCTTTTCAGCGGCGATCATGTGATGGGCTGGTCGACCAGCGTCATCGCGCCGCCGGACGGCAACATGGCGACCTACATGGCCTCGCTCGACAAGCTGCTCACGCGCGGCGACGCGGTCTATTGGCCGACGCACGGGCCCGCGATCACCGAGCCCAAAGACCATGTGCGCGCATTTATCGCCCACCGTCGCGAACGCGAGGCGGGAATCGTCGCCTGTCTCGAAGCGGGGGTCGGACATATCGACGCAATGGTCGAACGGCTCTATGTCGGCCTCAACCCAAATCTGCGCCGCCCCGCCGCGCGCTCGGTACTGGCGCATCTGATCGACCTGATCGACCGCGGGGTGGTTTCGAGCGAGGGAACCGCAACCGTCGGCGCAACCTATCGGATTCGCCGTCGTTGACAGATTCGCGGGGCAAGCTTGGCGTGGGAGCGTCAAGCGGCCACGAAAAAGCCTTATAAATAGCCGAGTGTCCTTCACTATTCAGGGTCCCGACATCGCCACTTTAGTCGTGACGGCCGAAGTGCTATGTCGAACCTGCTCCGTTTCGCAGCGCTGCTCATCTAAGGAGAAAATCTCGTGGTTAACGCAACTCGGTTGATCGCCATTGCCGGCGTTTTGGCGCTCGTGGGCGCCTGCTCGAGCCCGCCCCCGCCTCAGCCGGCTCCGATGCTGCCGGCCCCGGCGCCGCCGCCTACCGAGCAGCCGTATACCGTGCCGCCGGCACCGCCGCCGCCGATGCATCACGCGATGGGATGCCACCCCGGCTATCACTGGATTGGCGGACATCGCTACCATGGCCATTGGGTCCATGGGCATTGCGTGCCGAACCATGTCGTGCATCACGCCGTTCATCACACGATGCACCCCGCCGCGCCGATGCCAGCCTCGGCAGCCCCCTCGTCTGCGCCGATGGCTCCGCCGCCAGCGCCGTCGGCTCCGACCCCGGCCCCTGCGCCCATGACGCCGCCGCCGGCCCCCGGCCAGCGCTAAGCGGCGCGCCTAGCGCACAAACACGACGAGCGCAGCCTCACGGCTGCGCTCGTTTTGTTTGATAAATGGGCGTCGCGTTAGGCTACGCGGCGGATGACGAGACTTGGCTAAGCGAGAGTGATGCCGACGGCTTCGGGGCCCTTGCGGCCCTCGGCGATGTCAACCACCACCCGCTGGCCCTCGTTGAGGCTCATCAGCCCCGCGCGCTGCAGCGCCGAGGCGTGCACAAACACGTCCTTGCCGCCGCCGTCGCGCACGATAAAGCCAAACCCCTTCGTCGCGTTGTACCACTTCACCGTCCCCTGCTCCTGCGAGGACGCCTCCAGCGGCGCCTGGTCGTACCCACCGCCTCCGCCGCCACCCATCCGCGGGCCGCTCGAACGCGGACGAGCCGGCGCCGCCGTCGAGCTGTCGACGGTGAGCACCTCGGTCACCTGCGGGCCGCGCTGACCCGGCGACACCCGAACCTCCAAGGTCTCGCCCGTCTCGACCTGCTGAACCCCGATCCGACCCAGCACGCTCGCGTGCAAAAACGCGTCGCCCCCGCCATCCGCAAGCTCGACAAAGCCAAACCCGCGGTCGCCGCGAAACCACTTCACCACCGCCTTCACCGGCGGGCCCGACGGCTGCTCCTCAAAGCGCGGACCAGAGCCATAGCGCGGCGCTCCGCCGCCATAGCCGCCTCCACCGCCGCCGCCGCCATAGTCCCGGCCGCCGCCGCCACCGCCGCCAAAATCATCGTCAAAATCACGCCGCCGACCGCGATCGCGATGCCCTCGCCCGTTTTCCACGACCCAAATTCCCAAATCAAGCCCGGGGACAATCACCCCGCGATCAACATAATGCAGATTTTTCCGATAGACGGAAACGCGGATGCGAATCAAGTTGAAACAACTTCGCGGAACCGCGTTTTTCTAGCGCCTCACACCAACAGGGCGGCCGACCCAATCGGGCCGCGGCAGCGCTGCATGCGCCGCCGCGGCGGCATGCACCCGCACGTGAAGCTCGGGCGGGAACGGGCAAACCCGCCGCGCCTTCAGATCGACATGCAGAAACAGCAGCTCCTGCGTAGCCGCCCGCTCGCCGTTGTCGCGCCGGAACATCTCGTGCGCGAGATGAAGCCGCTTGTCGTCGGCGAAGAGGATCTGGATCGCGACCCGCACCTTGTCGCCAACCAGAAGCTCGCGCTCGTAGCGGTTATGCGTCTCGGTGACAAAGGTGCCGAGATCGGTCCGCCGGCGATAGGCGAGCCCGAGATCGAGCTCGTCAAACATCAGGTCGGTCGCGTAGTCGAACAGCACCGTGTAATAGGCGAGGTTCATGTGCCCGTTATGATCGATCCATTCGGGCCGGACCTCGCCATGGTAGCGATCGAACGGCGCGGGAAAGCTCAACGAGCTAAGCCAGCCCGTAGAGTTGCGCGGCGTTGTCGTGGGTCAGCTTCTGGCGCAGCTCGGGGCTAAGACCCGCCATCTGGCGCTCGATCGCGCTCTTCGAGTTCGGCCAAACGCCGTCCGGATGCGGATAGTCCGACGCCCACAACAGATGGCCTTCGCCAAAGAACGGGATCAGCGCCATCGTCGCGTAATCCTCCTGAAAGGTCGCGTAAATCTGCCGCTTGAACAGCTCGGATGGCTTGGTCTCGAGCTGAATGCCGCCCTTGTCGGCCCAGAATTCCTTGGCCTCCCAGAGCCGCCAGTGGCGGTAATCCAACTCCTGCATCAGCCAAGGCAGCCAGCCAGTGCCGGCCTCGGCCATCACGATCTTCAATTTCGGGTAGCGTTCGAGAATGCCCCAGGCGAACAGATCGACAAACGGCTCGAGGAAATTGCCCATGAAGAACTTGGTGTTCTCGAACGTGCCGGCCGGCTTACCGGCGGCGCGGTCGGACGGCTTGCCGACAAACACGGTGATGTGCCAGCCAATGATGATGTTGGTCTCTTCGAGCGCGGCCCACAATTTCTCCCAGGCCGGGTCGTCGAGCTTGGGGGTGACGTTGGCGATCATCAGCGAGACCTGACGCACCCCGCCTTTCTTGTGGAGACGCATCAGCTCGTCGTAGGCGGCGTCCGGGGTTTCCGGCAGCATCGGCGCGCCGATCAACCGGTGGGGCGCGGCCTGACAGAATTCGAGCAGCCAGTCGTTGTAGACCCGATAGCAGGCGATGCGCAGCGCTGGGTCCTCGGTCGAGATCTGGAAGATCGGGCCGTAGATCACCGTGGCTTGGACGCCGTCGCGATCCATGTCGGCGAGGCGCAATTCGGCGACCGCAGGCCGGCGTTCGCTCTGGTCATGGATGCCGGCGCGGTCGAAGGAATTGTAGAGCGGCTTCACCGGGCGCTTGTTCCCGGTCGCGGGGGCTTTGCCCGTCCAGCTGCCCCAGACCTTGCCGTCGCACATCCACATCGCCTGGCCGTCCCGCTCGGCGATATGCGGGGCACGGTCACGAAATTCCGCCGGCAGACGGGTCGTCCACAGATCGGCCGGCAGGACACCGAGGTCCATGTGGTCGTCGCAGGAAATGAGCGTATTGGCCATGGCGTCGTCCCGTTCGGCGCGCCCGAGGTGGGCGCATCGCCTATCGTAAGACGAGGCTGGCGCGCAGAGAAGCCGCTTATGCGGTTTTGCGGCCGACCTGCTTGAGGTCGGGTAGGAGCACCGTCAGAAGCCCGATCAGGGGCAGATACGCGCAAACATGGTAGACCGTCGTGATGCTCGTCGCATCGGCGAGCTTGCCGAGCGCCGCAGCGCCGACGCCCGCCATGCCAAAGCTGAGGCCGAAGAACAGGCCCGCCATCGTCCCGATCTTTCCCGGCACCATGTCGAGTGCGTAGACGATGATCGCCGACGACGCCGATGCCATCGTGGCGCCGACGCAAACGGTGAGAACCGCCGTCCAGAACAGATCGGCGAACGGCAACATCAGCGCGAACGGGATCGCGCCGAGGATCGAACCCCAGATCACCGCCTTCCGTCCGATCCGGTCGCCGATCGGGCCGCCGATCAAGGTGCCGGCCGCCACCGACGCGAGGAAAATGAACAGGTAAATCTGCGCACTCGCGACCGAGACCTGAAATTTGCTCATCAGATAGAAGGTGTAATACGTGCTGATGCTCGCCTGATAGAACGCCTTCGAAAACACCAGCGACAGCAGGATCACCAGCGACCAGAAGATGCGGCTGCGTGAGAGGTCGGGCGGCGCGACCGCTGAGGCGCGGGTTCGACGCGGCAACGCCCGCTCGCGCCGATACCAATTCCCGACGAGAAACAACACCGCCATCGCCAGCAGCGCCGCCGTGGAGAACCAGGCGACGCTTCCCTGTCCTCTCGGTACGATAATAAACGCCGCGAGGATCGGTCCCATGGCCGAGCCGATATTGCCGCCGACCTGGAACAGAGACTGCGCGAGCCCGTGCCGGCCGCCCGACGCCAGGCGCGCAACGCGCGAGGCTTCCGGGTGGAAAACCGCCGACCCGGCGCCAACCATCGCCGCCGCCAGTAGCAGCGTCGGGTAATGCGTCGCGCCGGCAAGCAGCAGCAAACCGGCGAGGGTCACGCACATCCCGGCCGCCAGCGAGTAGGGCTGCGGCTTGTGGTCGGCGACCAGGCCGACGCAGGGCTGCAGCATCGACGAGACAATCTGCTGGGTCAGCGTGATGAGGCCGATCTGAACAAACGTCAGGCCGTAATTCGTCTTGATCATCGGGTAAAGCGCCGGCAGCAGCGACTGGATCATGTCGTTGAGCAGATGCGAGAAGCCGAGCGCCAGCACGATCGAAAACGCGGCGCCTTCGGCCAGCCGCGACCGCTCCATCGCACTCGACACGACCTGGATCGGTGGAACCGCCGCCACCTCGCCGGACACCTCAGTCGTCGCCATTACCCTTACCTTTTGCCGGCCGGAACCTGCGGTTTCGGCCCGGAGATGATCTCAAATCGTGTCGATTGGACTAACACGAAACGGCGAAACGGCTGCCCGGTTTTTAGCCATGGCAGATATTCCTTCGTCTGGCGGCGAATGTAGTCATCGGGCGCGGTGGCGATGCCCGGCTGATATGAGTCAGTATCGCGCTATCGCCCGTTTCACTTCTCGCGCCGGTCACAGCGCAACACCGCAGGAGGACGAACGATGTTTCGGAGACTATTTCTCGTGCCACTGGTCGCGCTGACCGTATCCACCTGCGCCCCGGCGCCGGCCCCCCCACTGCCACCGTAGGTGCAAGGCGAAATCGCGACCAAACAACTACTCGTACTGATGGATCGCGATCAGAACGGCAAAGTGTCGCGCGCCGAATTCATGGCTTTCATGGACGCGCAATTCAACCAGCTCGACGTCAACCACGATGGGGAGCTCGACGTCAACGAGCTGATGTCGCTGCACTACGGGGCAAGCCATCCCGGAGGGAGTGTCGGAGGGCGCTGAGCGACCGCGATCACCGGTTCTTCCAGCCCGGCGCGCGGCGTTCGGCGAAGGCGCATCACCCCTTTGATTTTAGTCCTGTGTGCCTGGTCATGACCGATTTCGGCCGACGACGGCGATGCCCATCACGACGACGGCGATCCCGACGAAGGTGACGGCGATCCGCCAGAACGGCCAGATCACCGCCGAGCGGCGGGCAAGAACGCCGGTGATCAGGGCGGGCACCACGGCCGCCGCAAAGAGACGCCCGATCGCCTCGCCCGCCATGGGCCCCGGCAGTCCGGCGAATATCAGCAACGCGGCGACCGCGATGCAAAAGGCGACGGCCGCGCAGGCAAAGGCTTTGGCAAAAGGTTTCCTGGTCGGCCCGGCCATCTGTCTTGCTCCCCCCGGTCTTGTTCTACCTATTCGGCCGGTTGGCTTGCGGGGTTCCGCGAAGGCTAAGCCGGCGCGCTGCCGCGCAGACAAGTGCGGTGCAAAACGCGCTTAGGTCGAGCCGGTTTGCGTGCGAAACTACGTAGACGATCGGAAACCAGGGTTGACCCGATGTGAGGGCTATCGTCGCAGCGATCCTCTACAACCTCCGCAACCTGATGCGCTTCGCGGGAAGGGATACGCGCGCACAATTCTGGCCCTATGCAATATTTCTCTTCGTTCTGCAAAGCATCGTCAGCATGGCCCTGATTCTTCCAATCATGGCCAAGGTAATGGTGAAGGCCTTTCAATTCGGCATGCAGCACGCCACGACAAATGGCGGGCAGCTGACTGCCGCCGACCAGAAGGCATTCGTGCAAATCAACAGCGGCATCTATTCGGACATGGGATCGATGATGACGGTGACGACGCCCATCTTCGCGGCCCTGTTCATCATCCTGCTCGCCGCCGCCGTCGCGCGCAGGCTACACGACCGCGGCATGTCCGGTTATTGGGGGCTGATGCCGCTGCCATTTACGGCGTTCAGCATCCTCACCATGCCGAAACTCTTCGCCGCTTTCGAGACTCACCCCTTCAGCTATGGCTGGCCCCCAGGCTTGCTTATCAACAACCTTCTCTATCTCGCCGCATTGATATTGCTGATCGTCCTGCTGGCGCGGCCAGGCGTCGCCGGCGCTAACCGCTTTGGCCCCGTCGTCGCGGATTGGCCTCACTCGCCCTAGCGGTTCTGCCAGTTCGGCTTGCGGCGCTCGGCAAAGGCCTTCGGGCCCTCGATGTAGTCCTGGCTGTCGATATTGGCCTGCACCGCCGGGTAGGTCGTGGTCATCGCCTTCTGCAAAGTCGGCTCATCGAGACTGCGATACACCGACTGCTTCGAGGCGCGGATCGCCATCGGCGAGCATTCGAGGATCAGCGCCGCCCAACGCTTCGCACCCTCAAGCGCCTGCCCCTCGGGCACGACCTCGTTCACAAAGCCCAGCTCCTTGCCCTCGGCGGCCGGGACGCGGCGGCCGGTGAGGATCATGCCGAGCGCGTTCTTCTGCCCGATCATGCGCGGCAGGCGGTGCACGCCGCTGCCGGCGATGAGGCCGACGCGCGGTTCCGGTAGCGCGAAGACCGCGTTCTCGGCGGCGACGATGATGTCGCAGGCGAGCGCGGTCTCAAACCCACCGCCCATCGCCACGCCATTGACCGCGGCGATCAGCGGCTTGTCGAGGTCGAAGCGGTGGCTGAGCCCGGCAAACCCGGTGTCCGGGCGCGGCCCGCGTCTTCCGGCCGCCTGTACTTTCAGGTCATTGCCGGCGGAAAAGGCGCGCGGCCCTTCGCCGGTGATGATCCCGACCCAGAGTTCGGGATCGGCCGCGAACTCGTTCCAAATGCCGTCAAATTCCCAATGCGCCTCGCTGTGCAGCGCATTCATGACCTCGGGCCGGTTGATCGTGACGATGCGGATGCGCCCCTCGTCCTCGACCTTGCAGAAGCGATAATCGGCCATGTTTCCTCCCGTGCGTCGCCTCATGATCCCCCGATCGCGGGCGAAATGACAAACGCAATCCAATCCTCTTTAAGTTGATTTGGATCGCCGCTAACTTAACCTTTGTTATCGAGTATAGGGCGCGGCGAGATGGTGATCGCGAGAAGACTGGTGCTGGCCACGCCGCTGCTGCTGGCGCGGCCGTTGCGGGCGCTCGCCGAGGAGCCCGACCGCCGGCCACCGCTAGCGGACGTCTCGGCGCCACTGACGGCGGGACCGGTCCCGACGCCGCCACAGGCGATCGAGCTGCCAATCCTCATCTACCACCATATCGTGCCTGACCATGCGCCGGGCGTGCTGTTCGTGACGCCGGACGGGTTCGAGCAGCAGCTCAAATATCTCCAGGACAATGGCTACCGGAGCATCTCGTTTACCGACCTGGCGGATGCGCTGAACTACGGCGCGCCGTTGCCCGAGCGGCCGGTGATCCTGTCGTTCGACGACGGCTGGGAGAACCAGTTCCAGTACGGGTTTCCGCTACTGCAGAAATACGGCTTTGGCGCGACGTTCTATATCGTCAGCGGCTATGTCGATCACCCGAATTTCATGACCACCGACCAGCTGCGGACGATGATCGCGGCCGGGATGGTGATCGGCTGCCACTCGCACACCCATCCGTCGCTGCCGAGCCTCGGCGCCGCAGCGCGGCTCGAGAACGAGGTCGCCGGCAGCAAGGCCTGGCTGGAAGATCATTTCGGCATCGCGATCGATACCTTCGCCTATCCTTATGGCGCGTATTCCGCGGCGGTGACGGCGGCGGTCAAGGCCGCCGGGTACCGCACCGCGCGCACCTGCGACACGGGAACTCACGCCACCGCTGACAATCTCGTGACGCTCCCGGCGGTACTGTATTCGCAATACGCCAACCACTACCGCGCGAACGTGGAGCTGGCCACGGCCCGTTAGCGCTGCAATTCGAGGATATCGAGGCCGATATTGCGGTCGGCGAGGTAGATCAGGCCGCGATCGTCGATCTCGACATCGTTCGATTGCGGGCTCGGCCGGCCGCCGCGCGGCTCGGGGATGAACGAGGCGACCTCGCGCGGCGCGCTCGGGTCGGCGACATCGACGACACGCAACCCGCCGCTAAACCAGGCGCAGTAGACGAGGCTGTCATGCATGCGCTCGGCGAACTGATGCGCGCCAAAGCGGCCACCGGGGGTGCGGGCGTAGGGTGAATCGAGTTCGCTGACCTCAAACATCGCCAGCGGCTGCACGCGTTCCCAGTCGCTGACGTCAAAGGTCCACAATGCCGCATGCGGCCGGCCACGTCGCGCTTCGGCCTCGGCGGCACCATAGAACTGGTCCTCCTCGTCGATCGCGACGCAGATTCGCCGGCCGCCGGGACGGAACGACAGCGGCATCACGGTATGCGTAGGCTCCGGGAAGGGCGGGTGGTAGTTGTAGCTCGCCAGCGTGCGCGGCCGGCTGATGCTGGTCACATCGATGACGTGCAGCCCGCCATGCCAGCAGACGGCCCACATCTCGTTGCCAAAGCGCAGCGCATGGTGCAGGCGATGCTGACGCCCCGGCCAATGCGGCTTCTCGCCACCGGCGATGTGCTGTCCCGGCATCCACCAGCGCGAGACTTCGGCGACATGGGCAGGATCACGAATGTCATAGATGACAAGGATGTTGCCGATAAAACCTGTCATCTCAGTTGAGATATACGCGTAGCGCGAGTCCATGTCGAAACGGTGCACGCCGATCCCGCCGGTGCGCTGAAACGCGATCAGCTCGGGCCGCGCCCTGTTCGAGATGTCGTAGAGCTTGAACCCGCCATTGGCGTAGGGGTGCTTTTCGGCCTCCTCGAGCAGCGGGATGTCACCCGGCTCGACACCGAGCTTCTCGGCGAGCTCGACATGGTTCGGCTCGCGGCCCAAAAGCTCGCGGAGATGCGTGCGGGTCCCGGGCAGCGCCTCGGCCTTACGGCCGATGCCGGAATTGTTGCGCTCGGAATTGACGACCAGCAGATCGCCCGCGACCCGCGCCTTGTGGCTGTGAGAGTCCGGCGCGTCGAGCATGATGGTCGAGACGACGCGCGGGTTGGCCGGGTCGGAGACGTCGAGGATCGTCGTGCCCAGCCCCTCCTTGTTGGTGATGTGGCCGACATAGGCGTAATTGCCGTCGACGGTCACCTGCCCCGCGCCCATCAGGTCGAGATGGGCGACGCGCCGGACATTGCGGGCGATGGCGTCGCCGTTTTTATCGGTCATGACAAGGTCGCCAGCGCCGGGCGATTGTTGATCCAGCCGGCCGCCTGCTCATAGGCGTGGCCGGCGCGCAGTACCGTCCCCTCGTCGAAGGCGCGGCCGACAAGCTGCAGCGATAGCGGCAGTCCGTTCTTCGAGAAGCCGCAGGGCTGCGCCATGCAGGGATGGCCGGTGACGTTGAATACCGAGGCCAGCGGCTGCTGACGACGCCACGGCCCGTCATCGGTCTCCTCGAGCACCGGCGCCGCGGCCGGGATGATCGCGGTCAGCAGCACGTCGCAGGTCTCGAACAGCGCATCGACCTTGCGCGTCAGGATGCGGCGCAGGCGCTGCGCCTGGACGTATTGCGTCGCGGTCAGAAAGCCGCCGAGCATCAGCCGCTCGCGGGTGACGCGGGCGTAGAGCTCGGGCCTCGTGCGCAAATCCTTGGCGTGGATCGCGAAGCTCTCGCTGTGCGAGATGGCGCGCGCGACGGCCTGGAATTGCGCGTTGGGCGGGATCGCGACCTCGGTCACCTCGGCGCCCAGGTGACCGAGCGCTTGCGCGGCCTGGTCGAGCGCGGCGGTCTGCTCGGCATCGACCTCACCGTCGCGGTTGAAGGCGCTGCAATAGCCGACGCGCAGCCCCTTCACGCCATCGCGCAGGCGGGCGCAGTAATCGGGCACCGGCACATCGGCCGAGCCAGGGTCGAGGCTGTCGTGGCCGGCCAGCACCTGCAGCGCCAGCGCCGCGTCCTCGACCGTCCAGGTCAACGGCCCGGTCGTGTCGAGCGTATAGCAGAGCGGCGCCACGCCGCGCCGGCTGACGCGGCCATAGGTCGGCTTGAGCCCGACCGTGCCGCAATAGGCCGCCGGCAGGCGGATCGACCCGCCGGTGTCGGAGCCCATCGCCAGCGGCAAGATGCCAGCCGCCACCGCGGCGCCCGAGCCCGAACTCGACCCGCCGGTGAAATGCGCGGTGTTCCATGGGTTACGCGCGGGCGGAAACGGCAGGTCGAAGGCCGGACCACCGGTCGCGAACTCGTGCGTCGCGAGCTTGCCGATGAGGATCATGCCGGCCGCTTCGAGCCGCGCCGTGGTCTCGGCGTCGGCCGTCGCGATGTTGTCGAGCAAGAGCCGCGAATGCGCCGTCGTGCGCAACCCGGCCGCGTCGTAGATGTCCTTGAGACCATAGGGGATGCCGTGCAGCGGGCCGCGCCGGCGGCCGCCCGCGATCTCCTTCTCAGCGCGCGAAGCGGCGGCGCGGGCGCGGGCGGCGGTGATCTCAATAAAGGCGTCGAGCTTGGGGTTGAGCGCCTCGGCGCGCGCGAACGCCGCCTCGGTCAGCGCCACCGGCGACAGCTCGCCCGCCGCGATCTTGCGGCCTGCTTCGGCAAGGGTCGGGAGTGGCTGCGCGCTCATGGCTTGGCCCCCGCATCGAAGCGCGGCATCGACATCGGCTCGTCCTCGTAGGCGAGCGGGTCGTCGAGCACCTTCAGCAGCGCCTGCATGCCATGATAGGCCTCGCGCATCTGTTCCCAGCGCTCGGGCGGAATGGTGACGCCGGCGCGGCGCACGGCGGCGGCGAATTCGTCGTGAGGATCGTCCGGCATGGGGGGCTCCGACTGCGGGAAGAGGGCGCGATCATCGTGCGCTTTTCACGCGAGCGGCTCAAGCAAGCCACGCAGCGCGCGTCGGCGCCGCATCATTGAGTGGACTGGCCATCCCGCGCCAACCGGCACTGTTGCCGGACCGGCCGCGGGACTATGTTGCGCCTCCGTGAGGCCGCCCGGACCGCGGTAGGAGCAAGATGACCCAGTCGCTGGCCGATATCGCCCAGACCATCACCCGCACGGGCTTTGCCTTTGTCGGCGCCGACGACATGCGCGCGGTGCTGGAAGGGGCCGGCCTCAAAGACTGGGGCGCGTTCGCCAAAAGCTGGGGCGATCTCGGCGTCGACACCTACATGGCCGATGGCGGGCGCTATCGCCGACGGCGCTTCGCGGTGTTTCGCGCGACCGCCGAGGGGATCAGCCGCAAGCCCCACCAGCCGCATTACCAGAGCCGCGACTACAACCCGCTCAACGGCGACATCGAGCGCTGGTTCGAGCCGGTCAAGGACGAGATCGCTGGGCACCCGGCGCTGCGCGCGATCCTCGACAGCTGCTTCCGGCTGTTCCACGGGCTGACCCCGGCGGCGACGCGCCCCAATTCCTGGCATGTCGAAACCCACCAGTTCCGCATCGAGGCCAACGGCGCCGAGGCCGGCCAGCCCACCCCCGAAGGCATGCATCGCGACGGCGTCGATTGGGTGCTGGTGCTGCTGATCGACCGGGTCAACATCCAGCGCGGCGAGACAACGATCGCCGATCAGCGCAAGCGGCCGCTCGGCAGCTTCACCTTGACCGACGCGCTGGACGCGGCCGTCACCGACGACAACCGCGTCTATCACGGCGTGACGCCAGTGACGCCGCTCGACCCCAGCTGGCCCGGGCATCGCGACGTGCTGGTGGTGACATTCAGACGGGAGTAGATCGCCGGGAGACGTTGCGCTACTCAGGGGTGAACCGGTAGCCGAAGCCCCTTCCGTCCGAGAGATCGCCCCGATGTCGCCCAAACCTCTGATGATCGCCGCACTGGGACTTTGGCTGGCATGGTCCAGCGCCGGGGCCGCGTTGGGGCAAGATCTAAAGGGTTATTCGGTCGATCTCCGGGCGACCACCGCTCTCACATTTACCGATCTGCAAACCAGACAACATTCGGCGGAGAGGCAAGAGCATCTCAAGGCCTATTTCGGCATGTCGGGCAATATCTTCGACTACTCCGACACCACCAGCAATATCGGCAACACCGAGCATGTCGGAAGCGTGACGGCACCCGGCAAGGCCATAAGCCTGCCGCGTGGCCGAATGCATGCCTGGTCCCCCGAACCGGGGAAGTTAACCCTCATCGAGAAGAATATCGAAGGGTTCGTCATCTGGGCCATGGTGATCGATCCAGCGCTGACGACATGCACCCTGTCGCTGACCTTGCGGCCCGACCCGGGGACCAACAGGGTCATGACGATGCTCTTCGACGGTCACACCGTCCAGCTTCTGACGTTATCGGCTCGGGATGTCGTATGCACGGTCAAGCGTGGCAATATTTTCGCCAATGACCAGTAGCTTTGTGTCGTCACCCAAGACTTGAGGAAGACGTATGACGAATTGGCGCGCCGATCCGCTTCACTGGGGCCATGGGCCTCGCGTGTTCGAGGTGTTTCTGGAGCCGACCTGCCCGCATTCGTGCCGGGCGTTTGGCAAGGTCGACGACCTGCTCGGCCAGGTCGGCGAGGATCGCGTTACCGTCAAGCTGCGCCTGCAGTCGCAGCCTTGGCACATGTATTCGGGCGTCATCACGCGCTGCATCATCGCCGCCTCGACCCTCGACGGCGGCAAGACGGCGGCGAAATCCGTGATGACGGCGGTCGCCGCGCATCGCGAGGAATTCGAGTTCGACCATCATGCCGGCGGCGCGAACATGGACGCGACGCCCAACGACATCATCAGGCGGATCGAGCGCTATAGCGGCGTCAATGTCGCCGAGGCCTTCGCGATCCCCGATCTCGACCGCGAGGTGAAGTGGCACAGCCGCTATGCCCGCCAGAACGGCATCCATGTCTCGCCGACCTTTATGATCGACGGGATGGTGCAGGCGGACATGGGCAGCCGTGACCCGGTCGAGGACTGGGCGGCGCGCCTCCTGAAGGGCTGATTTACCGCGGGCGGGGACAGGCCGGCGTTTGCCGGCCCATCCTCCGATCGCCTCAGGCCAGCACGATATCGGGCACCAACTCGGTGCCGCGGGTTTCCGGGCTGACCAGCATCGCCAAGACCAAAGACACCGACGCCACCGTGGTGCCGATCAGCATCGGGATCGCGAAGCCCATATGCCATGACGTCGCGAAATAGGTCAGCACCGGCCCGACCAGCCCCCCGAAAATGGCACCCTGGTGGTAGCAGAAGCCGGAGGCGGTCGCCCGCACCTCGGTCGGGAAGCGCTCCGAAAGGTAATGCGGCCATTGCACATGCATCCCGCCACCGCCGAACCAGCCCTGCAAGGTGAAGAAGATGACGATCATCGTGTAATTCGTCGTCACCAGGTAAAGGGGGGCGACCGGGATAGTCAGTAGCGCCGTCCAGATGATCGCCCGCCGGCGGCCGACCCGGTCCGCGTACAAACCCCAGAACGCCGCCGAGAGGAAGAACATCAGGCTCGACAGCATGACCGGCAGCGCGACGAGCTGCGGACTGAGACCGAGGTCCTTTTGCAGATAGGACGGAAACATCCCGCCGACCGAATAGCCGACGACAAAGGCGCTCGCCATCATCCAGCACGCGGTCAGCGTGTTGCCGAGCACCTGGCGCTTGAAGATGCTGAACAGCGGGGTGCGGAATTCACGGCCCTGGGCGCGCTGCAGCCGCCGGTTTTCGAGCCAGACGGGCGGCTCTTTGACGTAAATGCGGATATAGACGATCGACAGCGCCGGCAGGACGCCGATCCACAGCAGGCCACGCCAGCCGATCGAGGTGTAGAGCAGGCCATAGGCGGCGCTCGACATGAGGGCGCCGAGACCCCACGACCCCTGCAGCACCGCGCCCATAAAGCCGCGCGAGCGCTGCGGCCAGGATTCCATCGCCAAGGCGGCGCCGGCCGGCCATTCGGCGCCCATGCCGATCCCGAGCAGCGCGCGAAACACGAAGAGGAACCAGAAGCCCGGGCTAAACCCCGCCGCGAAATTGCACAGCGAATACCAGGCGATCGAGATCATCATCGGCTTCTTGCGGCCGATCCGGTCGGCCACCCAGCCGGAGGCGGTGGCGCCGACAAGGCGCATCCACAGCGTGATCGCGAACACCGTCGTCACGGCGGTCAGCGGGACCTGAAACTCCTGCGAGATCGGCACCATGATCATCAGGAAAATCGTGAAATCGAACGCGTCCAGCGTCCAGCCGAGCCAAGCCGCCACCCAGGCGAGCCATTGATCCTTGGTCGGTTCTTTCCACCACGGAATTGGATTTGCCGACGCGATCGACGCCATGACTGATCTCCCTGCTCACACCGGCCCTTTTGGGCTCTGGAGAGTTCAGCCTAATCGATTGAGGACGGAATGTCGCATCTAAAAGCGCCGCATGTGTGGACTTGAAACTGGGCAAATATTCTTCATGTGTTCACGCTAACGAACGGCAGTGTTTCACTCTGAATTTCGGCGCACGACATGAACCGGAGGATGGATGATGGAACGTCTTGCTCAATGTCACTGCGGCTCACTGCGCGCGAGGACATCCGGTGAACCCTTGGCGGTGGCGATATGCCACTGCAAGGCATGCCAGCGCCGGACGGGGGCGCTCGCGGGCAGCGTTGCTGCTTTCGAGAAGGCAAAGGTCGCGATCGCGGGCGACACCAAGGTCTTTGATCGGCATGGACAGTCTGGAGGGAAGGTTCGCTTCTATTTCTGTCCCAACTGTGGAACATCGCTGTATTGGGAAGCTGATGCGCGACCGGGCTTATACATCCTTGCGGTCGGAACATTCGCTGATCCGGACTTCCCGCGTCCATCGGTGTCGATATTCGAGGAAACGAAGCACAGCTGGACACAGCTTTCGGATGGAATGAAACATTTTCAGGGCGCGGTGATTGCCGAGAATTGAGTGCCCAGCAGGCGGATCGCACCACCTGTTATTTCCGTCGATAACGGGCGGATACCAGGCGGTGAACCGCCTGATAATTTGCGATGCTGGCGAGAGCGCGGCGCTCTTGCGCTGGCGCGGAGATTGCGCGGAAGATTGCCCGAGCTGGAGGGCGACGACATGACCACCGCAGCCGAAAACGAATTCCTCACCCGGATCGGCCCCGGCACACCGATGGGCACGCTGTTGCGGCAATACTGGATCCCGGCCTGTCTGGCGTCGGAGCTCAAGGCGGACGGCGCCCCGCTGCGGCTGATGCTGCTCGGCGAAAAGCTGATCGCGTTCCGCGACAGCGCCGGGAAGATCGGCATCTTCGACCATCGCTGCCCACATCGCTGCGCCTCGCTGTTTTTTGGCCGCAACGAGGAAGGCGGGCTGCGTTGCGCCTATCACGGCTGGAAGTTCGACACCGAGGGCAACTGTCTCGACATGCCCAACGTGCCGGGCGAGCACGACCTCGCGAGCCATGTGAAGGCGCGCGCCTACAAAGCGGCCGAGCGCAACGGTCTGGTCTACGTCTATATGGGCGAGCGCACGCAAGCGCCGCCACTACCGGCGATCGAGGCGCTGCTGTCGCCGCCCGGGGAAACCGCGCTTTTCTGCCGCCAGCGCGAATGCAACTGGCTGCAGGCCTTGGAGGGCGATGTCGACACCGCGCATTTCACCTTTCTCCATGTCGGCAAGGTCGCGCCCGACGAGGTCGACCCCAACCACATGGAGCGCTGGCAGCTGCTCGATCGGGCCGCGCAGTATCAGGTGAAGACGGCCGATTGGGGCACGATGTACGCCGCCTTTCGGCCGGCGACACAAGGCCATTACTACTATCGCTACGCGCATATGGTGATGCCGTTCTGGACGCTGTTCCCGAACGGGCCGATCGCCGGCAACATCCTGGCGCAGGGCTGGGTGCCGATGGACGACACCCACACCATGGTCTTCACCTTGATGTGGAAGGGCGCGACCCCGCCGCTGCTCAACAAGCTCGATGGGTCGCAGATCCCGCATCTGCTCCGCGAAAGCCCGATGCAGCCCAACACCACCGACTGGTTCGGCCGCTGGCGGACCGTGGCGAGCGCGGAGAACGACTATTTGATCGACCGCGACATGCAGCGCACGGAAAGCTTCTCCGGGATCAGCGGGCTTTTCCCGCAAGATTCGGCGATGACCGAGAGCATGGACGCGATCGCCGACCGCACGCTCGAACATCTCGTCCCGAGTGACCGGATGATCGTGATGACCCGCCGCCGGCTCTACGAAGCGGCCTGAGCGCTCAAGGAGCACGGCACCGTGCCTCCGCTGGTCGACGACCCGGAAAAGGCGACTTTGGTGCGCTCCGGCGAGATCATCGCGCCGGCCGACCGTGACTGGGTCGAGCTTTACGAAGAGGCGCTCGTCGATGTACGCGGCCCGAAGCTGCCGCAAGCAGCGGAGTAACGTGCCGCGTTCACCGCTCCCGGATTGCCGCTGCTTCTGGTAGATTCGTAGTGTTGGCGTTGGGGGACGGTCGACGGTGCGAACAGCGGTACGATCAACGATACGCGGGCAATACTGCGTCACCTGCGTCATGCGCTCGGTCCTGGTGAACCACGACCGGCGGCTTCTCGGCTTTGGCGGGGTCAATCCGGATGGCGCCCGCTGGCGGATCAGCCAGGACAAAGCCATCGAGGCGATCGAAGCCGGCCGCTGGAGCTTTTATATCAAGGTCGGCGGGCGCGTGCTCCCGGTCGTCATCGCGGTCAGCAAATACGGCAGCAAATACCTGAAGGGCGCGGGCGACCCCCTGCAACCCGAAACACTGCTCGCGCTGCCGGAGGGCGTCCGCTCCTAGGCGGCGCCTACGCTGTCGCCGGCACTTCCGCCACTGCCTTCGCGACCGGGTTCGGGATTTCGAGGAACAGCGCGCAGACCACCGCCGAGATCACGCAGAGGAAGGCGAGACCGTAAATGCCGCCCGCGTAATTGCCGGTCCAGTCCTTCAGCACGCCGACATACCACGGCCCAAAAAACCCGCCGAGATTGCCGATCGAGTTGATCCAGGCGATCGAGGCCGCGGCTGCGGTGCCGGTGAGGAACATCGGCGGCATCGACCAGAACGGCCCCTTCGAGCCGTAGAAGCCGAAGGTCGAGATGCACAGCCCGGCAATCGACCACCACGTACCGACGGTCAGGCCGGTGATCACGAGGCCGATCGTCGACACAACGCAGGCGGCGAGCAAGTTCCAGCGCCGCTCATTCATCCGGTCGGAGACCATACCCCAGCCAACCAGACCGATGCCGCCGCTGATGTAGGGGATCATCGTCAGCCAGCCGACGGTCATGTTGTTGGTGACGCCGATGTCCTTGATCATCTGCGGCACGAAAAAGAGGATGCCGAGGCTGGCGACGACAATGCCGAAATAGTTGAGCGCCAGCAGTAGAACCTTGGGATTGTACATGCTCTCGAGGAAGCCGAATTTCTTGACAGCCTCCTTGGCCGCGCGCTCGGACGCGAGCTTGGCGCTGAGCCAGGTCTTTTCCGCGTCGGTCAGGAACCTCGCCTGGGCGGGCTTGTCGGTGAGCACCAGGAAGGTGACGAGACCGAGGATCACGGTCGGCACGCCCTCGGCGATATACATGATCTGCCAGCCGGAGAGGCCCCAGAGACCATTAAGGCCGAGCAGCGCGGTGGAGACGGGCGCACCGGCCGCGACCGCGATCGGCAGACCGACCAGGAAGCCCGACACGATCCGGGCGTGATGATAGGTCGGGAACCAATAGGTGAAATAGAGAACGATCCCAGGGAAGAAGCCGGCCTCGGCGGCGCCCAGCAGGAACCTGACGATGGTGAGCGACATCGTGTTGGAGATGCCGGTCCACTGCGCGAAGTCACCGACCGTCGCGGTTAGCCCGGCGAAGATGCCCCAGGTGATCATGATCCGGGCGATCCACAGCCGGGCGCCGACCTTTTCGAGCACGACGTTGCTTGGCACCTCGAAGATGAAATAGCCCCAGTAGAAGGTGCCGACCGCAAAGCCGTAATCGGCGGCCGTCAGCTTGAGATCGCCGCGCATGGTCAGCGCCGCGAAGCTCGCGTTGATGCGATCGATATAGGCCAGCAGATAGCAAATCACCGCGAAGGGCAGCAGGCGCAGGTAGATTTTGCGCATGCAGGATTTTTCGATGGCGTCATCCACAGGTGCTACTCCTCCCCATTCCGATCGCGACGGGCGATCGGTCATGCGACCCTATCATAAGATTTGCAACTACACGGGGCGCGTCACTTTACGGCGAGCAGCCCGTGCCCTCAGTGGTCGAACCACGGCCATTCGGCGCCACCCGCATGGGTGACGGCGCCCTTGTTGGCCTGGCCGACCTGCGCGGCGTATTTGGCGAGAAGCCCAGCCTTGTGCCGCGGCGGCGTCGGTTTCCAGGCCGCGCGACGGTGAGCAATTTCGTCTTCCGGGATCAACAGATCCATGCGCCGCGCGGTGCAATCGATGCGTATCTTGTCGCCGTCGCGCACCAACGCCAGCGGCCCGCCGATCGCCGCCTCCGGCGCGACGTAGCCGACGCAGATGCCGCGCGTCGCACCCGAGAAACGCCCGTCGGTCACGAGCGCGACCTTTTCGCCCATCTTCTGGCCGTAGATCAGCGCCGTTACACCGAGCATTTCCTGCATCCCCGGCCCGCCGACCGGACCCTCGTTGCGGATGATCAGCACGTCACCATCGCGATAGTCGCGCGCCTCGACCGCGCGGGCGCAATCCTGTTCGCTTTCGAAGACACGAGCCGGCCCTTCATGCACCAGCGTCTTGAGCCCGGCCACTTTGATCAGCGCGCCATCGGGACAGAGATTGCCCTTCAGCACCGCGACACCGCCGTCGAGAGCAATGGGTTTGCCGGCCTCGCGCACCACCGCGCCGTCGGGCGAAGCCGCTGAGCCGTAGACCTGCGATAGCGTTTCGCCGCTCACCGTCAGGCATGAGCCATCGATCGCGCCCTGCTCGACGAGGGACCGGATGATGACCGCGGTGCCGCCAATCTCGTGCACATCCTTCGCGGTAAACCGTCCGCCCGGTCGCAGGTCGGCGATCAGCGGGGTGCGCGCGAAAACCTCGGCGACGTCGTCCATGTCGAAAGCGATGCCGGCCTCGTGCGCGATGGCCGGGATGTGCAGCGCCGCGTTGGTCGAGCCGCCGGTCGCGGCGACGATGGCGCAGGCATTCTCCAACGCCTTCTTGGTGACGATGTCGCGCGGCCGCGGCCCGTTGCCGAGCACCGCGCGCATGACGATCTCGCCGGCGCGACGCGCATGGCCGGCGCGCTCGCTGTAGACGCCGGGGATCATCGAAACGTTCGGCATCGAAAGGCCGAGGGCCTCCGACACCATGCCCATCGTGTTGGCGGTGAACTGGCCGGCGCAGGCACCGACGGAGGGCAGGCAGGCGCGCTCCAACTTGGCGAGTTCGGCCTCGTCCATCTCGCCGGTCAGCACCGCGCCGATCGCCTCGTAGGAATCGAGGATGGTGACGTCCTTGCCGTTGAAGCGGCCGGGGAGCGCGGCACCGCCATAAATGAACACCGACGGCACGTTGCAGCGCACCATGCCCATCATCACGCCTGGCAAGGTCTTGTCACAGCCGCCAAAGCCGACGAGCCCGTCATAGGCGAGGCCGTGCACCACCGCCTCGATCGAATCCGCGATCAGCTCACGCGACACCAGCGAGAACTTCATGCCCTCGTGGTTCATGCTGATCCCGTCTGAGACCGAGATCGTCGTGAACTCGCGCGGCGTGCCGCCGGCCTCGGCGATGCCTTCCTTGGCGGCGTCCACCTGAAAGCCGTGCGTCATGTTACACGGCGTCTGCTCGCCCTTCATCGAGACGACGCCGATCATCGGCTTCTGGATCGCCGCGTCGTCGAGCCCCATCGCGCGCATAAAGGCGCGATGTGGGGTGCGGTGCAGCCCGTCGCGGGTGATGTCGGAACGGAGTTTTTTCATAGACCCGGAGGGCTCGCGATCGCTGTCAGCCGTTCTGTTGAGGCCCGATCGACGCCATCGTCTGAAAGACACCGTCACGTCGGATCAGGGCATGAATCAATGCCGCCGCGAGATGCATCAGCACCAGACCGAAAAACGCGAAAGCCAAATAGAAATGCGCGTTCCAAAGCCAGGTATGAAGCCTGTCGCTTTGCGGCAGGATCGCGGGAAGGTGCAGGCCGCCGAACACAACGACCGGATAGCCGCCGGCCGAAAGCATGCCCCATCCGATCAGCGGCATGGCCAGCATGAGACCGTAAAAGGCGTAATGCGTCAGGTGCGCCGCGAGCTTCATCGGCTCGGGCAGGTCGGCCGGGAGCGACGGCGCACCGTAGCACAGGCGCACCGCGAGCCGGATTACCGCGAGGACAAAAATGCTGATGCCGAGCGATTTGTGGATCGCGAGGAGGGGCAAGTATTTGGGCATGACCGTCGACACCATGCCGACCCCGATAAACAGCATCGATACGATGCAGATGGCCATGAACCAGTGCAGCGCGCGCTGAAGCAGCGTAAAACGAGAGCCGGCGGCGGTCATGGCTTGGCGCCCGTTTCCGTTCGAGGATAGTCCTTCGATTCCCGTGCGGAGATCATACGACACCCTGTAGGCGGATGACCGTGCGGCGGGAAACGGATCATCGGACACGTTGATCCCGTCCGGCAAAATCGTCGGGTCGAAGTTGACGTCGCGGCACGGGCCGTCCTGCTCGACCTCGATCTTCTGCACGACAAGCGTGCCGACCTCGACAGTACGGCGATCGGCCGGCCAGGCCTTCGTCGGATCGGCGGTCGGATCACCCGCATTGGCCACCGTCACGGCCATCGTCCAGCGCTGGGGGCCACTGGCGACGCGCTGAGCGATCTCCTGCTCGAGAAAATCCGGGCCGCGTTTGGCGAGGTCGTCGGGAGTAACAGGGGCAAGCGGCGCGGTCGGCAGCAGCGACCAGCGCACCGCGTGCTCCGCGCCGGTTTTGTCCACAAACATGAAGGCGTTGAGGCCATTGAAGCGGTCTTGCGCGTAACTGCCGGTCCAAGGCGCGGTTTTCGCCCACCCCGCAAATGCCAAGAATTCCGGATGCGCCGCTATAAATTTTGGCATCGCATCCGGGTCTTTGCTCGGAGCCGCGAGCAGCAGCTCATAGAAGCCCTGCGGCGTCGAGACCGCAAAGACCGGGGCATCGATCATGGCGCTGCGCCATTCCTGGCCGTCGGGCGTCGATATTCGTATTCCGAGCCCGCGTACGCGGACTGTCGCGTCCGGCGCGTTGGCATCCGCGGTACCGAGATTGAAGCGCCCGACGACGGGATATTGTCCCTTTACGAAAACTTCGGCGCGCGACAGCTCCGACCCCGCACCGTTGGCGTCAAACTCGCCGGTGAAGCAAATGCCCTTCGCGTGGTTTCGGCGATGCCCGAGCGACGGGCCGCCGGGCGGTGCAAATGCGGCCACCAGTTTGTCCGGCGTGAGACGCTCGGGCGAAAACCATCCTACGGTATAGGCAAACGCAGCCGCGCTGAGGGCAGCGATGACGCCGATCAGCGCCAGCGATCCAAGCACGGGCAAGCGGGGCGCCGACATTCCAGATCCCTCGCACCTAAAAGTTGGGGCCGGGACTCTTTAGGCTGATAAAGCCTCGTGGCGAGGCGCCCTCTCCCCGCTCAAGCGGGGAGAGGGGATTACCTCAGGCTACTTTGCGTATTTGCCGGAGAGCTGCGGGGTGAAATCCGGGTAGTTGCCCGGGGTCTTCTGCGCCGCTTCTTCGTGACATTGCAGGCGGGTCTTGCGCGCCCAGGTGCGCTTGAACTCGTCCTTGATGCCGAACTTCAGCCGGCCGAGGCCTTCGGTCTCGAGCTCGATCGTGTCGCCGTCCATGAACGGGTTGAGCCCGCGATGGTTGGTGCCGGTAGCGACGATGTCGCCGGGCAGCAGCGTGTGGATCGACGACAGCCAGGCGATCGACTTGGCGATGTTGTGGCCCATGTCGTCGGTGTTGAAGTTCTGCTGAATGACGCCGTTGTTCCACAGCTTGATCTGCAGCTTCTGCGGGTTCTTGACCTCGTCGGCGGTGACGAGATAGGGCCCGATCGGCGCGAAGGTGTCGCGGCTCTTCATCTGGAAGAACACGTTGCCCGGAGGCGGCAGGCCGCGCGCGGAGCCGTCGATGAAGTTCATGTAGCCGAAGACGTAGCTGAGCGCCTGTGCCTCGCTGACGTTCGAGCACTTCTTGCCGATGACCGCGGCCATCTCGGCCTCGCCCTCGAAGATCGCGGCCGGCACGTCCGGCAGCACCATCGTGTCGCCCTGGCCGATGATCGCGCTCGGCGATTTGTGGAACGCGTTGATCGGCGCTGGCGCACTGCGCGTGCCATCTTCCATGTAGTTGACCGCCATGCAGTCGATCGTGCGCGGGCCCGGAACCGGCGGTCGGATGCGCACGCTCGACACCGGCACGCCGCTGCCCTTGGCGACGGCGGCCTCGAGCCGCGCCTTGTAGCTGCCCCACTGCTCGATCAGGCTGTTCATCAGGTCGCCCGGGCCGGTATGGGCGATGCCCTTGACCTCGGCGGTGACGTCGACGACGGCGTCACCCTTTAGCACGCCGAGCTTCCAATCATCGAAATACAACAGCTTCATTCTTCTCTCCCTTGCGACTTGTCCTTGAGCTCGCGTGCCGCGTTAGCCCCTCCGGCGGCGACTTTACACCGCTTCGCCGGCGATTTGCCAATCCGCCGGTTTGCGCTATCGTCCGGGCCAACCAAGAACATGCGGACAGGGCCGGAAGCGCGTCTCAAGAACACAAGCGGGCATACCCGCGAACCACGGCACCTGGAGGACACGCATGTTGGAGATGATCGACCGCCAGACGCGGCTGACGATCAATCAGTGGAAGATCATCGTCGCCGCGATCCTTGGCGACATGCTCGATTTCTTTGATTTCTACCTGATCGGCTATGTGCTGGCGTTCATCGTCGGGCCGTGGAAGCTGACCTTTGGACAGTCGGCGATGGTGCTGCTGTCGGCAGGGCTCGGCGCGGTGCCCGGCGCGTTCTTCTGGGGCTGGATGGCCGACAAGGTCGGACGCCGCAAGGTGTTCATCCTGACCGCGCTCAATTTCTCGATCCCGACCGGATTGATGGCCCTGACCCCGGACAACGGCGGCTGGATCTATCTGACCTTCTGCCGCTTCCTTGTCGGGTTTGGGGTCTCGGGCCTGTTCACGGTCGACCTCCCGTTGGTGCAGGAATTCATCCCGACCTACAAGCGCGGCTGGGTCGGCGGGCTGGTCACGTCATGCCTGCCGCTCGGCAATATCGGCGGCGCATTTCTCGGCGCGTTCCTCGCGCCGGTCTTCGGCTGGCGCGGCCTCTTCGCGATTGGTCTGCTGCCAGCGCTGATCACGCTGCTGATCCGCGCCTGGGTCCCGGAGTCGCCACGCTGGCTGATCCGCAAGGGACGCATCGCCGAGGCGCGCCAATCGGTTGCCTGGGCGCTGATGGTCGATCCCAAGGAAGTCGCGCTGCCAGAAACGATCGAGGAGGTGCCGCACACGCCGTGGGTCGAGCTGTTCAAATACCCGCGCAGCATGATCGTCGGGGTGCTGACGAGCCTCAGCCAGACGAGCGGCATTGGCCTTCTGATGTGGGCGACGACGCTCTTGGTGCTGATCCTCAAGATCACACCGGCCGAAGCCGCCGAGCTGATGATCTGGGTCGGCGTCGCCGGGTTTTTCGGCCGTCTGGTCTGCTCCTACGCCAGCGATGCGATCGGCCGGCGTCCGGCCGGGTTCATCGTCGGCATGGGCGGCGGCATCTTCATGTCGCTCGCCGGCTTCTATTATGACGGCATGATCGGCGGCGTGTCGGTGTTCTGGCTATTGGTGATGGTCCAGCGCTTCTTCGGCGACGGCGCCTACGCGATCATCGGGCCATATTCGGCCGAGATCTGGCCGGCAGGCTTGCGTGCTAGCGGTATGGGGTTCGGCTACGGGCTTGGCAATCTCGGCAAGGTGATCGGGCCGTTAGGCCTGGCGCTGATCTGCGGTCAGTCGAACTTTGTCAGCCCCAAGGCTTCGCTCGATTTCATCGTGCCGGCGATGCTGTTCCTCGCGGTGTGGTCGTTTCTGTCGGGGATCGCGTTCCTGTTCGGGATCGAGACCAAGGACCGCTCGATCGAGGAGATCGACAGCCAGCTCACGACAGGTCGACAGCTGCAGCCCGCTTTGGCGGAGGTGCGGCGCGCTCCGGCCGAGTAGAGCACCGCTCGCCGATCCGCTATCATCGCGACAAGAGAAATCGCGATCAGGGAGAAGCCCATGCCCGTCACGCAAATCCGCGGCATCGACATCAATTACGAAATCCTCGGCGAGCGCGGGCCGTTTATCGCGCTGCAGCCGGGTGGCCGGCGGGCGGGCGTATCGCTCAAATCGCTGGCGCAAAAGATCGCCGAGGCCGGGTATCGCGTGGTGATCTACGACCGGCGCAATTGCGGCTCGTCGAGCATCGCGATCACCGGAGAGTCGGAAAACGACGAATGGGCCGAGGATCTGTACGAGCTGCTCGGCAAGCTCGATGCGCTTCCGGCCTATATCGGCGGCAGCTCGTCGGGATGCCGGCTGGCGCTGATCCTGGCGCTGAACCATCCCGAGGCGGTGCGCGGCCTGCTGCTTTGGCGGGTGACGGGCGGTCAGCACGCCGCAGTGCATCTCGCCAACCAGTACTACACTTCTCATATCGAGGCGGCGAAGGCGGGCGGCATGGAAGCGGTATGCCAGCTCGACCATTGGAAGGAAGTGATCGGCTACAACCCGGCGAGCCGCGACGCGCTGATGGCGATGAGCCCAACCGATTTCATTAGCCGCATGGAGCGCTGGCGCGCCGCTTTCAACGCCGGCGCCGAGCATCCGGTCATCGGCCTCACCCCGGCGGAGCTGCGCTCGCTGACGATGCCGGCCTGTATCTGCCCCGGCAAGGACCCGGTGCATCCGCCGCCCGCGGGCTTCGCGGCGCACCGGCTGCTGCCGAACGCCGAATACCGTGAGGTCGTCACCGCCGACGCGGCGACGCTCGACGAGGCCTTCGCCGATTGGGACGCGAAGGAAGGGCTGCTCGCGGCGACGTTTATCGATTTCCTGCGCCGGCAGCGTTAGCGATTCCGGCCGTAATCGTCCTGCCAGAGGAAATCGGGGCCGAGCTGGTCAAGGCTGGGACAGCCGATCTGCCCCATGACCAGATCGATTTCGGTGCGGAAGATGTCGATCGCGAGCCTCACGCCATCGAGCCCGCCGGCGACCGCGCCGTAAAGCGTCGGCCGGCCGAAGGTGCACATCTTCGCGCCGAGGCACAGCGCGATCAGGATGTCGGCGCCGCGCCGCACGCCGCTGTCGAGCAGCAGCGTCATGCGGTCGCCGACCGCGGCCTTCATCGCCGGCAGCACATCCAGTGAGCCCGGCGCCTGGTCGAGCTGGCGGCCGCCATGGTTCGAGACCAGCACACCCTCGCAGCCGATATCGGCGGCGCGGGTCGCGTCGGCCGGGTTCATCAACCCTTTGACGACGATGTTGCGTGGGAAGAGCTTGCGATAGGTCTCGAGCTCCTTCCAGGTCTGCGAATGCGCCGGGGTGTTGGCGTTCCACATGTCGATGACCTGGTCGACATTGGAGCCCGGCGGCGCGTAACGCGTCCAGTTGTCCATGCTAGGCGTGCCGCCGTGGCGAACATATTCCCAAATCCAGCCGGGATGCTGCATCGCCTCGGCGAGGACAGCCGGCTTGAGGCTCAGCGCCGCCTTGAGCCAGGTGCCGCGGATCGCCGCAAAGCCATTGCGGATGTTGCGCTCGCGGCGCGGCCGCACCGGCACATCGACCGTCAGCACCAGCGTTTCAAGGCCGCAATCGGCGGCGCGGCGAACGAGGTCCTCGGAGATCGATTTGTCGCGCGCCGCGTAAAGCTGATACCAGGTGTGGTGCGGCGCGACCTTCGCGGCGGCTTCCATCGAGTGGTTGCTGCCGCCCGACATGATGTAAGGGACGTTGGCGTCGCGCGCCGCCTCGGCGAGCATCAGATCGGCGCCGCGGCGGAACAAGCCCGCCGTGCCGGTCGGCGAGATGCCAAAGGGCGAGTTGAACTTGCGGCCGAAGACCGTCTGCGACTGGTCGCGTTTCGACACATCGACCAGGTAACGCGACAGCAGCTGATGCTTATGGAACGCGGCCCGGTTGGTTTCGAGCGCGCGCTCGTCTTCGACGCCGCCCTCGATAAAGTCGAAGGCAATTTTTGGCAGCCGCTTCTTGGCGAGCTGATGCAGGTCTTCGATATTGACAACGCCGTTGAGGCTCATGACGAGCGTGCTCCCCTCAAATTTGAGGGGAGCTTATGTCGTTGCAGCGAAAGCCGATACCCACTTATCCGCAGCCGGTGACGACTGAAACGTGGGTCAGGCTTCGATCTCCTGCACCACGTCGAGGACCGCGCGGCGGCGGGTCACGCGGCCCTGCCAGACCCGGTCGAAATCCTCGACGAGCGGCTTGATCGCGTCGGATTTTGAGACAGCCTCCGCGGCCTCGATCGAGTCGAACTCATAGAACGCGACATGCACGCCCGGGTCGCCACTGCTCCAGCAGCGCCAGGCGCGACGCGCCTTAAAGACACGCCGCGCCCAGGGCAGATGGTCGGTCTCGTACCAGTGGTCGAATTTCACGCGATCCGCCTCCGGCACCTCGGCGCGGACCGCGAGATAGGCCTTCGCCATATGCTCAAGCCCCTTCGAGGGTGAAGCCGACCTTGAGCGTTACCTGGAAATGGCTGACCTTGCCGTCGGCGATGTGGCCGCGCGTCTCGACGACCTCGAACCAGCGCAGCTCGCGCAACGTCTTCGACGCGCGAGAAACGGCGATGCGGATCGCGTCGTCGATGCTTTTGTCCGACGAGCCGACGATTTGAATGACGCGGTAGACGTGGTCGTCCATCCCTGCCTCCCTGGTTAGCGTGCTTATGCCGGGCGCCCCGTGTGTCGGCGGGGCCCTGATGACCATACGAGCGAACGACCGGCCGAGCGACAACGATCCCGTTTTGCGCAAGAAGTCAGGCGGCTGCCACCTCGCTCCGCAACACCGCGCGCATCTGCTCAGCCAGTTGAGCCTTGGTGAATGGCTTGGCGATAAATGCCTCGCCGGGCGGCGTGATCTCGGCATAGCCCGACATGTAGAGCACCGGAAGACCGGGGCGCAGGCGCAATGCCGTTGCCGCCAGCTCCTCGCCGGAAAGCCCGCCAGGCAGCACCATATCGGCAAGCAGCAGGTCGATCGGGCCGGCGCTCTCGATAAGCGCGAGTGCGTCCTCGGCACCGGCTGCCATGACCGGCCGATAGCCGAGATCGGCCAGCATCTTCGCCACCGCGTTGCGCACCAGCGGCGCATCCTCGACGACAAGAACCGTCTCGCCATGCCCGCGGTTCGCGCCGGCGCGACGAGACGGGGCCGGCGCGGCATCGCCAAAGCGCGGCAGAAAGAGCTGCACCGTGGTGCCGCGCCCCGGCTCGCTGGTGATCCGAGCGTGACCGCCCGACTGCTTGGCGTAACCATAAACCTGAGCCAATCCGAGCCCGCTATGCTCGGCGCCGGTCTTGGTCGTGAAAAACGGCTCGAAGGCGCGTTCCGCGACAATCGACGGCATGCCTGACCCGGTGTCGCTGACCGCGACGAGCACGTAACGTCCCGCCGGTGCGCCGGGATGCAACGCCGCATAGGCGGCGTCGAGCGTGACGTCCATCGTGCCGATCGTCAGCCTGCCGCCATCGGGCATCGCGTCGCGGGCGTTGAGCGCGAGGTTCAGGAGCGCCGTCTCGAACTGATTGCGATCGGCGAGCGCCAGCCCGGCCCCGTCCGAGAACCGGGTTTCGATCTCGATCCCGGCGGGCACCGCTCGCCGCAGCATAAGCTGCGTCTGCCGCACGCATTCGTTGATATCGACGCTGGTCGGCCGCAGCGGCTGACGCCGGGCAAAAGTCAGCAGATGACCGATGAGACCGTGCGCCTGCTCGACCGCCGACCGCGCCCCCTCGAACAGCGGCTCGGTCGTCGCGGTCCGCGGCATTTCCTCCGCGAGGGATTCGAGATTGAAGTTAATCGCTAGCAGCAGATTGTTGAAATCATGCGCGATCCCACCCGTGATCTGGCCGAGCGTTCAGCAGATTTTTCAATGCCGTCACCAGAGTCATAAGCCGACTCCTGCCGCTATTACTGTAAAAGTTATAAAACAAGTGGCGTCGTTTAGGAATTACAACTTTGGATTTTAACGAATTTAATGATTGGTAACTTTAACAACTCAAAGGCTAAGCAAATTGTTGCGAGTTTTGTTTGTCGCGATTGACGGTAAGACCATTGGCCCTCGGAGTTCATGCGCGCGCCATCGTGCCGGTTTATACTGCGTGACATGACCGATGCCTCCGCAGCGGCGCCGCCGCGTCTCGATCCCACCAAGTTTCGCGACCCGTTTGTCACCGCAAAGGGCGAAGCGCGCGCGCAGGTCGCGCTCAAATCGCTCGACACGCTGTGGTTCAACACCGGGACGCTCTGCAACCTGACCTGCCAGAACTGTTACATCGAGTCGTCGCCGAAGAACGACCGGCTGGCCTATCTGAGTTCGGCGGAAGTGGCGGCGTATCTCGACGAGATCGCCGCGCTTGGCCTCGGCACGAAGCTGATTGGCTTTACCGGCGGTGAGCCGTTTATGAACCGCGACCTCATCGCCATGCTCGACGACGTGTTGTCGTGCGGCCATGACGCGATCGTGCTGACCAACGCGATGAAGCCGATGCAGCATAAGAAGCGCGCGCTGCTGGGGCTGCGCGAGCGCTATGGCGCGCGGCTCACGATCCGCGTCTCGCTCGACCATTACGGCGCGGCGGTGCACGAGCTGGAGCGTGGCAAGCGCAGCTGGGGGCCGACGATCGACGGCCTCAAATGGCTCGCCGGGAATGGCTTCGCAATCAATGTCGCGAGCCGTTATCTGTCGGGCGAGAGCGAGACGGCGCTGCGTGACGGCTTTCGCCGCCTGTTCGCCGAAATCGGCGTCGCGCTCGACGCCGACGATCCTGTCGCGCTGATGATCTTCCCCGAGATGGACGCGACGGTCGATGTGCCCGAGATCACCACCGCGTGCTGGGGCATCCTCCACAAATCGCCCGACAGCGTCATGTGCGCGACCTCGCGGATGGTCGTGAAGCACAAAGGCGCGGCGCGGCCGACGGTCGCCGCTTGCACGCTCCTGCCCTATGACGCGATGTGGGATCTCGGGCCGAGCCTCGCCGGCGCGCTGGGCGCGGTGCCGCTCAACCACCCGCACTGCGCCAAGTTCTGCGTGCTCGGCGGCGCGGCGTGCAGCGCCTGAGCCACTCGGCTTACTCGCTCGGCTGCCCTTCGAATAGCTCATCACCTTCGGCGAACGCGACCCACGGCTGCTTGCTGCGCGTCCAGATGTGCCGCGTCGGTCGTAGCCACGACGTGTCGTCGAGGCCGCCAGCACGCACACGGACCACGCCGCCGCGCGGCTGGCTATACACCCAGCACGCGCAATCCGGGCATATGAACCGGGTGTTGAGCCGGCCGCTGTCGGGGGTGCGTTGGATCGCCCGCGGCTCGCCAGACGTAAGCCGGAAAGCAGTCTCCGGCAAACTGATGCCCAGCGAGAAGGCACTGCTGGTGATGTGCTGGCAGTCGGTGCAGTGGCACGCGTAGACGAGGCTCGGCCGCTCGGTGAGCTCGTAGCGGATTTTTTCGCACTGACAGCCGCCGGTCAGAGGAAGCTGCATCACTTGATCTCCCTTTGAGGCTCAGCGCATCCGGCGCAACAGTGGCAGCGCGAGCGCCAGCCCGACGCCTTGCGCCGCGATAAAGCCCGGCACGTCGATCGGACGGATACCCGCGAACGTATCGGTCAGCGCGCGGGCTATCGTCACCGCCGGGTTGGCGAACGAGGTCGAGGCCGTAAACCAGTAGGCGCCGGTAATATAGGCGCCCACCGCGAATGCCGTCACCGGCTCGCGATGCGCACGGCAACCCCAGATCGTCGCTAACAGGCCAAACGTCGCGACAATTTCGGCGACCCATTGCGGTACACCGGCCCGGATATGCGTCGAGACTTCCAAAACCGGCAGCGCGAACATGATGTGTGACAGCCAGACACCGGCGATCGCGCCGATAATTTGCGCCGCGATATACGGCGGCGCCGCGCGCCAGGGAAGCCCGCCGGTTGCCACTGCCGCTAGGGTCACGACCGGGTTCATATGCGCACCGGATTGCGGCCCGAACGCCAAGATCAACGCGACAAGCGCCCCGCCGGTCGCAATGGCGTTCGCCAGCAACGCTAAGCCGACATTCCCGCCGCATAACTTCTCGGCCATGATTCCTGAACCGACGACACCGATCAGCAGGAACGCGGTCGCGATCAACTCGACGAATGCCGTGTAAGCGAGCGTCGGAGAGATCGACGCGGGGCGCGTGTCGGCGACAGCGCTCATCGGAAGGCTAAGGCTTGCGGGCTTCGATCGTCGCCGAGACGACGTGATTCTCGATGCCCATCCCCGGCGCCCAGCCCTGGATCAACTCACGGCTTTCAGGCTTTTCCTCGACCCGCACCTCGATAAACCCGGCCTCGGCCAGCCAGGCCCCGATCTGCGCCGCCGGAACGGCGCCGCCGATGCAGCCGCACAGCAGCGCCGGGTCGGCGCGCAGTTTGTCGCTCAGCGGCGCGGTGTTGACGACATCGGAGACCGCGATCCGCCCACCCGGCTTCAGCACGCGAAACGCCTCGCGGAAGACCTGCGCCTTGTCAGGCACCAAGTTGATCACGCAATTCGAGATGATGACGTCGGCGGTGTTGTCGGCGACCGGCAGATGCTCCAGTTCGCCGAGGCGGAACTCGACATTGGCGACGCCGATCGCGGCGGCATTGGCGCGCGCCTTTGCCAGCATCTCATGCGTCATGTCGACGCCGATCACCCGTCCGCCCGCGCCGACCTGTTCGGCGGCGAGGAAACAGTCGAACCCGGCGCCGCTGCCGAGGTCGATCACCACCTCACCTGGCTTCAGCGAGGCAATCGCCTGCGGGTTGCCGCAGCCGAGACCGAGATTGGCGCCGTCCGGCACCGCGGCGAGTTCCTGCTCGGAATAGCCCATGCATCGCGCCTTGTCGGCCGCGCTCGCTGGGGTCGACGGCCCGCAGCACGACGATGCCGGCGCGCAACAGGAAGCGCCGCTCTCGACCGCGATCCCGCCGTAACGGATGCGGACCATCTCCTTGATCTGGCTGTCATCCATGGTATCGCTCCCTAGGCCGCGCTGCTCTTAGCCGCGGTCGAGCCCGTGACGGCGGGATTGCAGACCGGCGCAAACGAGGCCCCCTGCCCGCAGCAATTCTCGCTGAGATAAGTGAGCAGCGCGTTCATCGTGGCGTATTCAGCGGCGTAGACCATCAGCCGGCCGACGCGGCGCTGGGTGATCAGCCCGGCATGCACGAGATTGGTCAGATGGAACGACAGCGACGACGGGATGACCCCGAGCCGCTCGGCGATATTCCCGGCCGAGAGCCCGTCCGGCCCGACCGTCACCAGCAGGCGGTAAAGCTGCAGCCGCGTCTCCTGGGCGAGCGCGCCGAGCGCCGCCAGGGCCTGTGCCTGTTCCATCGGCAATCCTCCATTTCGATGTTTCTACGTTTATAGAAATATCGAAATGGCGTCAAGCGCTGAGAGGATACGGTCAGACGTTTTCGCCGGTATCGGGACTAAGACCAGTGGCTTCGATCCCGGCGATGGCGCACGCCTCATCCCTGTCGGAGGTGTCGCCGCTGATCCCGACCGCGCCGACGATGTCGCCTGCCGCATCGCGGATCAGCACGCCGCCCGGCGCCGGCACGATGCGCCCGCCCGAAGCCTGCATCAGCGCGGTCAGGAACAGCCCGCCGCCACCCGCCGCGCGGCGCGCGAACTCGCGGCCGCCAAACCCCATGCCGAGCGTGCCCCAGGCCTTGCCGGTGGCGATCTCGGTGCGCAGGATGCCGGACTTGTCCTCGCGCTTCATCGCGACAGGGTGACCGCCGGCGTCGAGCACCACGACGGTCAGCGGATGCAGCCTCAGCTCGCGCCCCTTGGCGAGCGCGGTATCGACGATGGTCGAGGCCTGGGCCAGCGTGACGTTGCTCATTCTCACTCCTTTCGTTGCAGCGCCCGCCACACCCGTTCGGGGCTGGCGGGCATGTCGATATCGGCGCCGGCATCGGCGACCGCGTTCATCACCGCGGCGAGCGAGGCGGTCGTGCCGGCCTCGCCGACGCCTTTGACGCCGAGCGGGTTGGTCGTACAGCGCACCGGGTGCATCAGGCTGACGATATCCGGCAGATCGTCGGCGCGCGGCATCGCGTAATCCATGAACGAGCCGGCGACGAGTTGCCCGCTCGCGTCGTCGTAGTTTCCCCATTCGAGCAGCGCCTGGCCGACGCCCTGCGCGACGCCCCCCTGCACCTGGCCCTCGACCAGCACCGGCGCCAGCACCCGGCCGCAATCGTCGACGCAGGTATAGGCGATGAGCGTCGTGCGTCCGGTGCCGGGGTCGATCTCGACCTCGGCGATGTGGACGCCATTGGGGAAGGATGGGATGGCGTCGTAATTACTTTTTGCGTCGAGGCTCTCGCCCATGGCACGGGCGCGATCGGCGAGCTCGAAGAGAGCGATGTTGCGATCGGTCCCGGCGATCTCGAAAAAGCCGGCGCGGTACTGGATGTCCTCTTCGGCCGCCTCGAGCACATGCGAGGCGATGCGGCGTCCCTTTTCGATGACCATATCGAGCGCCGCGGCGACCGCGCCGCCGACCGACATCGTCGAGCGCGAGGCGACCGCGCCGGCGCTCGGCACCTCGTCGTCGCTGTCGCCATGGGCGACCTCGATGCTCTCGGCGGCGATGCCGAGATAGTCGGCGACCAGCCGGCGATAGAGCGTGCGATGCCCCTGCCCGCTCGATTGCACCCCAATCGCCAGCAGAAGTTTGCTTTGGCCGGGAAAGCCGACCGCGGCACCTTCGCCGGGTTGGCCGCCGGCAATTTCGAGAAAGCACGAGACGCCGAGGCCGCGCTGCCGGCCCGCCCGCTCGGATGCCGCCCGACGCGCGGCAAAGCCGGCGATGTCGGCGCGGGCCAGCGCCGCGTCGAACACCGCCGGGAAATCGCCGCTGTCATAGGTCGTGCCGACCGCCGTCTTGTACGGGATCTGCGCCGCCCCGATGAGGTTGCGGCGGCGGATTTCGATGCGGTCGATGCCGGTCACCCGCGCCGCCTCTTCGACCAGCCGTTCCAGGCAATAATTCGCCTCCGGGCGGCCGGCGCCGCGATACGGGCCGGTGGGCACCGTGTTGGTAAAGAGGCAGCGGATGCGCAGGCCGATTTTCGGAATGTCGTACATGCACGGCAGACAGCGCGCGAAATTGACTGTCGCGATAAAAGCGCCATGCGAGGTCTGGTAAGCCCCGAGCGCCGCGAGGCTCTCGATATCGAGCGCGAGAAACATGCCGTTCGCGTCGAGCGCGAGGCGGCCTTCGATGATCGTGTCGCGCGCCTGATTATCGGAAAGGAACCCTTCCTGCCGCGTCGAGCGCCAGCGCACCGGGCGGCCGAGCCGCTTCGCGGTGATCAGCATCGCCGGATATTCGGGATAACCCGAGGTGCGCATGCCGAACGCGCCGCCGACATCGCGGCTCACGACGCGCAGCTTCTCGACCGGTACGCCCATCGTCTTCGCGACATGCTGGCGCATCGCAAAGGCGCTTTGCGATGCGACGTGCAGCACGTAGCGATCTGTCTCCGGCTCGTACACCGCGAGCCCGGCGCGTGGCTCCATCGGTGCCATGACAATGCGCTGATTGACGAGGCGCACCCGCGCGACATGCGCCGCGGTTGCGAAGATGCGATCGAGCTCGGCGCGCTCTTCGGGCTTCGCGCCGTAGGGATGCCAGTCGACCGCGATATTGCCTGGGGCCTCGGGCCAGAGGAGCGGCGCGCCTGGCTCGGCGGCGCGGGCGAGATCGGTCACCGCGTCGCGCGCAGCGTAATCGACCTCAACGAGCTCCGCCGCGTCGCGCGCCTCGGCCTCGGTCTCGGCGACGACCAGAGCCACGCAATCGCCGACATGGCGCGCGCAATCGCCGGCGAGCGAGGGGCGATGCGGCACCGCCAACCCGGTGGTTCCCGGCACCGGGACCGGGACCGAGACGGTGCCAATCCCCGCGGCGTCGAGATCAGCGGCCGTCAGCACCGCGAGCACGCCGGGCGCAACCTTCGCCGCCGTCGTATCGATACCGCGAATATCGGCGAAGGCGTGCGGCGAGCGGACAAAGACGCCCCAGGCGGCGCCCGCCGCCGCCTCATCATCCTGGAAGCTGCCGGCGCCGGTCAGCAGCCGGTAATCCTCCACCCGCGGCTCGAACGATCCGTCCATTCGCCCATCCCTGTCCGAAAGCGATCATAGCCGCTTGGCGGCACGCGACAATCGGCGCGGTGGCACCGCGACCGTGGCGCTTAACAGACGCGGCCGATGCTGTTCTAATGCACGCAAATGCTTGAGCGGTCCCGCCGCGCGTCATGTCGGCGGACAAGCATCTTGAGGGGGAAGCGACGATGAAGCGAATGCCCGCGCGCGAGGAGGCCGCGCCGCCCCTCGGAATAGCCGCGCGCGGCCGCTAGGCACCCGCGTACCGGCCGCCCTCATGCTCTCTCTGTTCATCAACGCGATCGTCGCCGGCGTGCTGCTTGGCGGTTTTTATGCTGCTGTCAGCATCGGCGTGACGATCTCGTTCGGCATGCTCGACATCGCCAATATCGCGCAGCCCGCCTTCATCCTGCTCGGTTGCTACGCCGCTTACATGCTGAACATGTCTTTTGGCCTCGACCCGATCGTCGCCGGGATCATCATGACCCCGGCCTTCTTTGTGCTCGGTATGCTGGTCTACCGGCTCTACTACTATTCGTTCGAGCGGCGCGGCGACCAGGCGATCCAGGGCCTGGCGTTCTTTTTCGGCCTCCTATTCGTCGGCGAAGTCTCGCTCGTGCTGATCTTTGGCGTCGACTATCGCTTTGTCCAAGCAAGCTATATCGGCCCGAGCCTGCATATCGGCTTTGTCGAGCTGCCGTTCAGAATGCTGCTGCCCTTCGTCTTCTCGCTCATCATGGTCGGGCTGCTGCAGCTCTATCTGACCCGTAGCTTTATTGGCCGAGCGATCCTCGCCGTGTCGCAGGACCCGGGGGCGCTGCAGCTGATGGCGGCGAGCCCCACCAAGATCAAGCAGGTCGCGGTCGGCATCTCGATCGCGACCTGCGCGGTCGCCGGCTCGTTCCTCATCATCATCCAGCCGGTCGAGCCGTCGATCGGCCGCGACTATATCGGCCGCATTTTCGCGATTTGCGTGCTGGGCGGGATGACGAGCTTTCCTGGCATGCTGCTGGCGTCGATGCTGCTCGGAATTGTCGAGAGCCTGACCGCGACGTTCTACGGCCCGTCCTGGGCGCCGGCGGTGGCGTTCGGCTTTCTACTGGTGACGCTGGCGGTGCGCCCCGCCGGGCTGTTGGGACGCTAGCGATGCGCGCGCCCACCTTCTGGCTATGCATCGTCGCAGTCGGCCTGGTTTTTATCGTGGTGTCGCGCGTCTTCCTGACGAACGAGTACTTCTATTTCGCCGGCTATGTCGTGCTGCAATACATCGTGCTGTCGACGGCGTGGAACATCCTCGGCGGCTATACCGGCTATACCAATTTCGGCACCGGCGCGTTCTTTGCCTCCGGCGCGTATTGCTCGGTGGTGCTGCACAAGCTGCCGGCGCTGATGCACAGCGCCTTCGGCATGACCATGGTGCCGGTGCCGCTGCCGGTGATGATCGTCGCCGGCGGCATCGTCTCGGGGGCGATGGGCTTCGGCACCGGATATCTGACGCTGCGCCTGCGCGGTGTGTTTTTCGCGATCGCGACGCTCGCCTTCACGATCGTGGTGCAGACGCTGATCGTGAACTGGGACTTTGT
>Ga0210398_10000300_pt1 | contig 59406 bp, 60 predicted proteins | sample IncBWC4OmetaG_FD_161047 | JGI IMG/M metagenome (GOLD analysis project Ga0210398, IMG submission 161047) | Forest soil microbial communities from Barre Woods Harvard Forest LTER site, Petersham, Massachusetts, United States - Inc-BW-C-4-O | ecosystem: Environmental > Terrestrial > Soil >...
AGGCCGCTGAGAGCAAGCCGGCTGCAACCCGCACGACCGAGAACAAGGCGGCTGAGAGCAAGCCGGCTGCAACTCGCACGACGGGGAACAAGGCGGCCGAGAACAAGGCGTCGCCGACCCGCACGACCGAGAACAAGCCTGCTGAAAATAAAGTAGCGAAGCCCAAGGCGGAGGCTGGTCCACCCAGTGAGTCCAAACCGACCGCAGTTCGTGCGCAGCCTGCACCTCGTCAACCGACTGCACCCCGCGCTGAAGCTGCACCCCATACGCAGCCTGCTTCGCATCCGGCAACTACGGCTCGTGCGCAGCCTGCCCCGCATCCTGCGAAAGAAGCGCCCAAAACGGAAGAGCCCCCGAGGAATTAGCCAATTGAGTACGGGGTAACGCGTGAGTCTTTCGAGATGCAAGAAATTCGAGTGACTCTGCATCGGCGCGGGTCTGATCCTTGGCCCGCGTTATCTTCCCCTCCGACTGTAATGTGGCGTGACCAATTTTGAGCAGAATTGCGAGAATCGCACGCGTATCCTATGACTGGCATGCCGATCACGTAAGAACAAGTTCACAGTTGTGGCTTGATAGGGTAGTTCCACTCGGGCAGAGTTTCGTGGCGCTGCAATCGAAGTGAAGCCACTTGATCGGGTGTGGGTTTGAGACCGCAAGGATAGAGTCGGCGGTCGAGATAAGCAGTGACCTGAAGTCCGGTTTGGGCTACAGAGACGACCTGCGAATTCATAGAGGATCGACGAAGATCGCCAGCTTCCGCGCCTCACTCAATTGGAAAAGCGCTTGCGAGTCAGTCATCGGCACACGCGGTTTTGGGAAAGGCGCGATGGTTGATCACTATCTCTTGTGGGTTCTTGCCTTTCTCGCGTCTGCAAATGCAGTTTTATTCTGGAGGAAGAGCTCCTTGCAGGTAACGAGTCAGCACGGCAGCCAGGCTTTCAAATTGCGTGGCAACCATGTCCAGGTGATTTCCGGGAACGGTCTCCACTTCGAAGTCCGGCGCCAGATCTGCCCAAACGGGCACAGGGTCGCCGGGGAAGAACGTATCGCCTTCACTCTTCACGAACTTTATTTTCCCGCGGTAAGGCCGCGGTCGATAACTCGCTAAAGCCACGTACGCTTTGGCCTGCACTTGCAAGGTGGTTTGCGCCAACGATAGACGAGAGCCTTGGAGAGGCTGGTTGGGGTGAGCTTCCGCGATACGCAGTCGACGTTGCACCCCATCAAGAAAGTACGAAATTGCCTCATCGAAAGGTTTTTGCCTCATTTTGGTTATGCGGTTTCTCGACCGCTGCAGACCGAGCAGCAAACGCTGCCTCGCAGACATATATCGAGGATGGGGGTAGGAGTCGATCAGCACCAGCAGCCCAATCTTCTTTCCGTCCTCGGACAGCCGTTGCGCCATCTCCAGCGCCACTAGGCCACCGAATGAGTAGCCGATCAAGATGTAAGGCCCTTGGGGTTGAAGTTCTTTCAAGGCTCCGAGATAGAAATGAGCCATGTCCTCAATGCGCTCAAAAGGTTCTTCCCTGCCGTCGATACCTTTGGCCTGAATCCCGTAAATCGGATGGTCGGTATGAATATGCTTTACGAGCTTGGTAAACCTCGCGCGACCACCCAGACCATGCGCCATAAGAATGGGCGGTTGCCGCCTGCCTTTTTTTAGCGTAATGAAGGGTGAAAACCGAGGCAAGGTAGGCTGCTCCAGCAGAGATGCCAAAGCCGCAATCGTCGGAGCGTGGAAGATTATGGCGCTCGGTAGCTCCCGGCCATACTCCCGTGCAATTTCTGCGCAGAGCAAATCTGCCGATTGAACGTTTCCCCCGATATCGAAGAAATTATCGTCGATCCCGATGGATGGCAGTCCTAGCACGCGCTCCCAGATCGGGATTAACATCTCGGCGGTCGCGGAGGCAGTTGTGGAACCTATGCTGCGACCTGATCTGGACGGATCAAAGAAAACCATCGAAGACAACCTGCCGAATCTTCCTCCGATCATACGATCCTGCAGGCGCGGAGACTATTCGGCAAGGCTCTGCTCCGAAACCAAAGTACCCATGACGAACCGTAATTTCCGGTTTGAGTGTGCAGGCGATACTTCGAGACTACCTCCGTTTCCTGTATATTCCTACAAGTTCTCGACGGCCGGAGTTTATCCGATGGCTTCCCCCTTCCGCTTGTTTATCTGGCCTGCGGATTTCTCGTTGTGGGGATCATTGAAATCATGCGGAATGAAAATCTGATCCGAATGAAAACAGGCTTACGAGAAACAGCTACTCAGGTGACGTGGCTCCTGGCTGGCGTAATGTCAGGGTATGCTTGCCCTGCACCGAACGTTTCGAACTCTTAGAATCCGAAGACAGCTGCGGCCTACTTTGACTACCGGGAGGCCTGGTGGAATGAATGGACCGGCTCCGCCCGTGATCACGGCGCATCTTGCGTATCATGTCACACAGCGTTGCGCTACGCGCTATCGCGGAATGTGCACTTCCTGCATGCATCGCCCATAGTGTTTTCATGGTGGCCCCCGGTGATTGGACTGCAGTTCGACGCAAGTGTCTTCGTCCTTCTAGCGCTTGAGATCGTGGGATGCTTGCTTGCAATTCTGTTACTCGGCGGCAGGACAAGGAACAACAGTCAACCCAAGTTCGCCTAACGGAGCCTTCATCGTGTCGCGGATCCCAGCGAAGAAGCGGGTGGCTGCAAAACTCAAAGGCATAAGGGCGGTGCTTCAACGCCGGAAGCATCATTTTACCGGCGGATCGGCGAACGACTGGAGTCGGCGGATGGCTGCGCAAAGCTGCGCTGCCGTCGATGCTTCGAAATCGGAGTTTCAGAGGCCTGTGCAGAACGGCGCGATCATTCTCGGCGAAAGCATAAGGTGTGCCGCTCTAGCCCGACGACTACTCCGGACGGACTACATCCTGCGTATCCCCACGATTTTATCCTTGACAGCAGCGGCCTTTGCTTGGAAACTTTCAAACTCGGCTAAGTTATGCCAGGGTTAGTGGCAAGATCAGGACTGCGGACTGATCTGGTTTTGTACATCCCCGCTCCGGGATTGCCAGCTACCCAGCACTGACGCCGGGACCGGAACCGAAACACTCCCCCGAAACTGGTGAACGGTTTGTCTGTCGCGTGGTTTGGCGGACGGAAGCAAGCTTCGTCTTTTTTAAGTTCGCGCAATAAGGTTCGCCGTCTGGCCCGAGGGTGGAGGGCCGTCCAAAAAAGGCACACCGCTGGGAATTAAGAAGGAGAGCTATGAGATTAGGCGTCACAAGATTGATCGGGTCATTGCGGTCTGCTACTCGACTCGCATTGTCTCTGTTGGTGTTGTCTCTGTTGGCTCCCTTCTCGCTACACGCGCAGCAAGTCGGCACCAACGTCAATATGGTCACGGGAACCCAGTGGCCAGGCGGCGATCCTTTTCTGCAGCGCCAGAACGAGCCTTCGATGGCCATCTCGTCGCGCAATCCGCTGCACATGGTTGCCGGCGATAACGACTATCGCTCGGTGGATCTTCCCGCCGTTTCCGGTGAGGTCGCACCGACTGGCGACGCCTGGCTGGGATGGTTCACCTCGTTCGACGGAGGTCAGACATGGACCAGCACGCTAATCCCCGGATACCCGCAGGATACATCGCTGGCTGGTGAACTTTCCCCCATTCATGGTTTAGGCGCTGGTGCCGACCCCACCGTGCGAGCCGGCACGAACGGCATGTTCTACTACAGCGGCCTGGCATTTAATCGTCAAGCGGGCGGCGCCAGTAAAGTATTCGTAGCCACGTACACGGATGACAATAATCTGGAGGGCGGCAATTCCATTCGGTATCTCTGGACCACAACAGTGGACACCGGGACATCGAATCTGTCCGAAGACAAGCCAGCGATGGCAGTCGATATTCCACGCTCCTGGTCCGGGGAGTGCATCGTTCCGACCCTGCCACTGCAAAATACCCAAATCTTCCGGGCTGGAACCGTGTACGTAGCGTGGACCCAATTCACCGGCCCTGAGACTAACGCCGTTGCGTCCATCCTGTTCTCCGAGTCGATTGACTGCGGTCTAACGTGGACTCGCCCGGTGCAAGTCAGCGGCACAGCCAAGACCAACCAGGGCGCCGCGCTCGCTATCGATCCTAAGACGGGCGCGCTATACATCACCTGGCGCGTCTTCGCTTCTACGAGCCCGACGCAGGCCGACGCCATCATGTACGTCGCCTCCTTCAATGGGGGAAGCAGTTTTACAAAGCCGGCGCTAGTGGCGAATATCAACGCGTTCGATCAAGGCGACACTCCCGCTTCTTTTCGCACCAACGACTACCCGACGATTTCAGTAGACGCGGCCAGCCACGCCTACGTCGCGTGGACCCAGCGTGATGTGGGTAATGCCACCACACTCGCCGCCAACGGGGGCGACGCACGCATCGTTGTGGAGACGGGAACGCCAACCTCGAATCCGACGAGTGTGCCGCTCACGTGGAGCGCTCCGCTGGCGGTGGATCCCTACCTCGGACGTGGACATCAGATCATGCCCGGGATGGCGTTTTCGGCGGGCAAGCTGACGGTTGCCTGGTACGATCTTCGCAACGACGATGAACTCGCAATTTACACCGCGCTCGGCGCCGCCGGGGCATTTTCGGAGACCCTCGAAAACGACGGTGGAGACGATGGAACACCGAGTTACCCTCTATTCGGGAACTATATCCAGGATCCGGAGCCGCCCTACGCGGCGAATGCGCGCCGGCAAACGATCGACGTGCGCGCGGCCCAGGCGCTGCCCGGTAATCCGCCAACGTTCTTTCCCTCCGTCCAGGTCACCAGTTACTCTTATGGCTCGTGTCCCCCTGGCGAGGCCGGAATGTGTGCGGCCCCTCAGGATTCGAGTACGCTGATTGAGCAACTGCAGATAGATCCGCCCAATCTGCCGATGTTCCAGAGTGGAACGCTGCCATTTTTTGGGGATTACATCGACGTGGCGGGGCCGACGTTCGTGCCGCTTGAGAACGGCACCTGGCGGTTCAATAATCTGCCGACCGATCCCGATTTCACCCATGTGGTATGGGCCGACAATCGTGACGTGGTTCCACCCGCGGACGGAAATTGGGCCAACTACACGCCGCCCACCTATCCTGGAACCAAGACCAGCATCTTCGATCCGACGCAGACCCGGCCGGCTTGCACCCCATCGACGCCCGATACCGGCGACCGAAACCAGAACATCTACACCGCCCAGCTTGCCCCGGGCCTGGTGCTCAGCTCGCCGGGAAACGCAAAGCAATTGGGAACAGGTTCGAAAGGCCAGCTGATTCAACGCCAGTTCGCTGTTGTGGTCGCCAACACCACGGCGGTGACCCAGTATTATGAGCTCACCGTTGAAGCCCAGCCCACCGGGGGCGCGGCATCTTTTCTTCAATTCGCTGTTTCGGGCGAACCATTTCCGTTGACTCAAATTCAGGTTGAGGTTCCGGCGCTGTCGAGCACGTCCCGGGGCATCTTTGTCACTTCTACGGTTGCCAATGCGACGGTGACTCTCAGCGCGGCGCAACTGACCGCCCTGGGCGGCACTATTGTGGCCGGCGGGGAGACTGCATCAGTGACCATCAATGGCGACCCCAATAACCCCGCTAGTAAGGACACCAACATCACGACCGCCGAGAACTATACCCCGACCATCGCGACTCCGAACATTGCCAACCCCAATATCGCCAATCCCAACATTGCCAATCCCAACATCGCGAATCCGAATATCGCCAACCCAAATATTGCCAATCCCAACATCGCCAATCCGAACATCGCCAATCCGAATATCGCGAACCCAAATATCGCGAACCCAAATATCGCCAATCCGAACATCGCCAACACGGATCTTTCGGACGGCACCATTACGGACGGCACCTGGGCGATTACGAACACGGGCAATACATCCAGCGCATATGCCGTGAATCTGATTGGTCAGAGTCCCTCCCTCTCGGGCATAGTCCTGCAGTTGATCGTCTACGGGAACTACACGACGCCTCAAGTCACGCCCGCCTCGGGATGCACGCTGGTCTCGGAATCGCACTTCGTTCCGGTGGCGAATATCGTTAATCCCTCGTTTACTACGCTGTCCCAGCTCTTCCAACCTGCGGCGAACAACCCCACCTTACCCGGTTTGGCGCTGAAACCCGGCGAGACGAAATACGTTACAGTGCGTGTCTATGATCCGTATACCAACAATCCTGCCCAGGCTTTGCTCGATTACAACCCCATCACGGCAGTCACGCCGGCAGTCGTATCCCAGGGCGCGAACACCGGAACCACGCAGCCTGCGGCGACGCTGACAATTCTGACCAAGGCCTTGCCGCAAGCTACGCTTACTGGACTTTATCCCTCGCAGACGCTCGGAGCCACCGGCGGCTCCGGCGCCTATACCTGGTCACTTGCCAGCGGCACACTTCCTACGAACATTGCGCTGAGCCCTGCTGGCGTGCTCTCCGGGACGCCTACCGGAGCTGCCGGAACGTCTTCCTTCACCGTGCAGGTCAAGGATGCTGCAGGTGACGTCGCGCAGCAGCCGTTGACGATTGTGGTGAATCCCGCGCCCACGATTACTACCACGAGCTTGAGTCCGGGCGATCAGGGAGCAGCCTATTCCCAGCCGCTGTCGGCTACCGGAGGGACGCAACCGTTAAGCGCTTTTAGCATTTCCTCCGGCTCGCTTCCTGCCAACCTCTCGCTAGCCGGATCAAGCATCACTGGCACGCTCGCGCCGACCGCGACAACGTCTACTTTTACCGTAAAGATCAGCGACGCCAATGGGGTATCGGCCACGCGGCCGCTTTCGATCACAGTGAATCCTCCGCCCGTGATCACCACAACTTCCCTGCCGACTGGCGAGCAGGGGCGCGCCTATTCCACGACCATCGCCGCTACGGGAGGAACTGGAACGCTTTCCTTCCCCACGCAGAATGTTGACGGCCTGGTCCTCAATTCTTCAGGCGGATTCATAGGGCTTCCGAGTGCGCCCGGCTCGTTCCCGTTCACCGCGACTGTCACCGACGCTCTCGGTGTCACTGCCTCCCAGCCGCTCACCCTGACGGTGAATGCGCCGCTCGCACTGAAAGCAGCTCCCTTGCCGGCGGGCAATCAGAATGTGCCTTATCCGCCACAGCAATTGGTGGCCAGCAATGGTGTGCCGCCATACAGCAACTGGACGTGGGTTGCGGCGCCGGCTTCATCGGTGCCACCCGGCTTGACTCTCAACATGTCGTCGGGAATCATCACCGGCGCGCCAACCACCTCAGGGGCGTTCTCATTCATCGTAAGCGTTAGCGACTCGCTCGGTGCAACCGCGATGCAAACCTACTCCATTACGGTGATTGCCGCCGGTCCGGCGATCGGCACGTCATCCCTGCCCAATGGCCAGTACAACTCGTCTTACACGCCATTGACCCTGTCGGCAACCTCCGGCACCGCGCCTTATACATGGTCGCTTGGATCTGGTGGTGCGTTGCCCGCGGGCATGACTCTAAGTCCAGCGGGCAACATCTCGGGAACACCTGCCCAGGCGGGCATCTGGACTGTACCGATCACGGTGACGGATGCGAATTCGTTGACTGCAAACACAACTCTGTCTCTCACCGTTGGTTTGGCAACCGGCTATGCCGGCAGCGGCAATTGCTACATGCCCTATCCGACCACGCCTATGTATTATTCAAGTAATGGCACCGCTGGACCTTGGAGCGTAACCGCTCCCGGGGCTCTGAGTGGAGAGATGACATTCCTCCCCGCAGTCACCGTCACCGTTGCCGGTATGGTCAGTACCAACGGTACGACTGTTACCTGGACCAGCAACCAAGGCGGCCAAAACGACCAGTTCTACTTGTCTCCCGTCCCCTCTTCTATCGTGATTAACAACGTCGCCTACCCCGTGGCCTCGGTCAATTCGGCGACCACTCTGACCCTGGCGCAATCGGCGCCCGTGCAAAACGATGTTCCCTACTCTTACACTCTTCCGGCTGGCGGCAACCTGTTGGCGGGATGCTTGAGCGGAGCCATTTCCAGCGGTTCCTACCAGCTTCAGTTTACCGCAGCGACGTCCGCGTTTGCCCTGCCGTTACAGGTCGTAGCCCAGGACACCCAAGATAACGGCACGGTCAGCGTCAACTCCGGCGGCGTTGGGAACCTTCCGCCCAGCGGCTTTCAGCAGGGGGTGGTTATAACCGGGCAGAGCTTCAACTTCCTTCCCGGAACTTATGCTGCGGATTCCGGTTTCAGCGGGAATGCGCTGTTCGGATTTAATGGTACTGCTCCGCAACTCTGCGGCACTTTCCAGAATGTGCCGAATTCGCTTACCGCCGCATCACAAGCGGGTCGCTACGATATCGCCATCGACGGCACAACCCAAAGCTGCACACCGATTCCTGCATTTCCAACCAGCCCGCCCCCGATTGTGTTCGCGTCGGTGGATATATTGCCCAGCTCGACGTTCTTTGGCGGGGCCACCACTATCTCCGGCCTTGTGCTCTCGTCAAGCAATCCGAACGCGTTCGTGCCTGCCAGTAACGTGCTTGAGATCGAAGCCGGCGGCACCAGCCCGAATCCAGTGACCGTGGCATTTAGCTACACCATTAACGACTCCGGGTGTCCAGGTTGTATCGATCAACTTCAGGTTGGTTTGAACACGGACCCGAGCCCACAAACCTACGCCTACAACGGTGGATCTTTTAATTCCGGTAGCGCCAGCGTCAACATCAACGTGCCCAATACGCCTGGCCGATACTATATCGCGATCGATTTCGCCGAGGATTACGGCTTCCTGTTTTCTTCGGCATATTGGGAGAACGGGCAGCCGAACGTCACGCAATACATTGGAGTGGTCGACGTCTGGTAGGGAGGACGTGGCAGCGAGGGCGGGGGAGAGGGCGCGGGATTGAGCCTAGCGAACTGCGCTTCCGCTTGCCACTAGCGAGCGGAGGCGCTTTTTCGCGTCGGCAGCGAGAGGATCGTTCGTGCTGTTTTCGCGAGCCTTGAGGTAATTTTGGTAGGCTTCGGCTGCACCCGGACTCTGCAAGCCTTCGCGCGTGCGACCGAGGTAATAATCAACCGGCGCAAAATAACGCCAGCTCGGCTCGTCATCCAGAAACACCGAGGCTGCCTCTCCGCGCCGCTTCACACAGGCATCGAGTTCGGTGTCGGCTTCCGGAAATGCCCCTGCTTCCAAATACGCACGTCCGAGCCCGAGGCGTCCGAGCCAGGTATCAGCGATCTTCTGCGCATCTTGAAAAGTGCGGACGGCGTCACGATAAGCCTTGCGCTTCATCTGCATTTCCGCTTCGATGAGCTTGCCATACGCGCCGGGATCGGGCTCCAGGCGCTGGCTTAGCTTCTGGCTTAGCTCCATGGCCTTGTCGCTGTTGCCAGCTTCGAGAAAGACCATCGCAGCCGGATAGAGCAGACTCTCGTCGGTGCTTCCGCTCGAAGCGCTCTCGGCGGCGGCGATCGCTTTCGCCTCCTGTCCCTTCATGAGCCATGCCTGGGCCTGCATTACATACTTGGCGGCAGCTCGCGAAACATCTTTCGCCGCGAGATCCGCTTTCACCGCCGGGCCTAGAATCGAAAGGGCATCATCCGGACGCCCTTGGTACAAGGCCATATCCGCAAGCCCCACAGCTGAGGCGGAAGCCCCCCAGGCGCTGAGCGGCGCCGCTTTCTTGTAAGCGTCGGCCGCAGCCGTTTCGTCGCCTCGAGCAAGCTGGGAAATCCCCAGGCAGATATACGCCTTCTCGAATCCGGCATTGAGCTCCAGCAGTCGCTCGGACTCGCGAATAGCCGTTTCGAAGTCGCCGGCATACATGGCGAACAAGCCATAGTTATTGAGGTAAAGAACGTTGTTCGGGTAAAGCGCCACCACCTCGCGCTCCTCCTCCACCGCTCCGGCCATGTTTCTGGCGTAGAACTCGGCCAGCGCCAGGTTGCCGATGCCCGCCGAGTCCGCCGGAAACTGCTTCTCGAGGGCTTTGAACTGCTCGATGGCCTTGTCATAGTCGCGTTCCATCAGGTAGTAAGCGCCGCGCGTGCGGTATTTCTCGCGATCGGTCATGCGATCGATTTTCGACATGGCCAGCTTGAAATTATTCTCCGCCTCCTGTTTCCGGCCCGTATTCGCTAGTATCACGGCCATTCCAGCATAAGCGCGCCCCAGTCCAGGATCGAGTTCCGTGCTGCGACGATAGGCCTCGAGGGCTGCATCCCACTTGCCTTGCCATTGCAGTTCCTGCGCGAGCGCGTATTGCTGGGAAGCCTCGAGTGATTGCGATGAAAAGGTCTCGGCGGCTGCGAGCTGCACGGATTTCGGCGTCACATCGCCCAGCGCTTTCCGAAAACCCGCCGCAATGCGGGCGACGGCGCGATTCAGTTCTTCCGGTGTCGATGCCGTAGCGCTCTCGCCGTCGATCACCTTATCGGTTCTCGCATCGATGACTCGAGCCGAGATGGCGTACTTGCTTCCGTCCTGGCGGATCGAGCCCGCCACCACGACCCCGACGCCTTCTCGTTGGGCGATCAGGCGCGCGGAATTCTCGTCGAGTTTGGTAGCGCCCGAGAGCTTGGACAGCGTTTTGCGTGCGTCGCCGCGCTTGTAGGTAGTGATGAAGGACGCACCTTCCAGCGCGGTACTCAACATCGGTTCGAGAGTACCATCGAGGACCGGATTCCCGGTCTGGTTGCTAAAATCGGAAACCAGAATCTTCACCGGAGCATGCGCCCCCGCAGATACTTTGTGGTGGAGACTGTAAAACAGCGATCCAGCTAACACGATGATCAACGCTGCCAGAGCAGAAAGCACCCTCCAATTACTGGCACGGGGCTTCCTGATGCCTAACCAAGTTTCCAGATCTCCAATCAGCGCATCAATGGACTGATATCGCTCGGCCGGATCCAGTTGAATGCAGCGGGTGACAATATCGTTCAGGGCGCGGGGCATCTGCGGATCGGCCTCGCTCGGCGGCGGGATTTGTTTGCTGCTTCGCTCAGCCAACATAGCCCGCAACCCCGGGGGGTGAGGCGGCAGAGTACCAACGGTGAGCTCATACAATATCAATCCGACCGTAAACAAATCCGAGCCCACCCCAATTTTCCCGGCTCGCGCCTGCTCTGGCGACATATATCGAGGTGTACCAAGCAGCGAACCGACTCGTGTAAGATTGGCCGATCCTGCGTTGGCTTCGGGCGAAACTTGCGCCAGAAGCGCCGCGGTTTCCATCGAGCTGGCGATGCCGAAATCCATCACCGCCGCCCGGCCTTGTTTGTCGATCATGATGTTCTGCGGCTTCAGGTCGCGATGAACGACACCCGCACCGTGAGCAGCCGCCAAACCGTAGCAGACTTGCAGCATGATTTCCCCAGCTTCTTTAGCTGGCACCTTGCCACGACTCGTCAGAATCTCGCTGAGTTCTTGGCCCTCGATGTACTCCATGCTGATAAAACGCACTCCATCGGCGATGCCGAGATCGTAAATTCGGACCACGTTGCGATGCGTGATCTGCCGTGCGAGCACCAGCTCTTGGCGAAAGCGCTGCAGGATTTCCGCGCTGCCGGTCAGCTCGGCGCGAATCACTTTCAGCGCCACAGTCCGGTCAACCTCTGTGTCGTGGGCTTTAAACACGGCCCCCATGCCGCCTTCGCCGAGCGTCTTTAAGAGCTTGTAGCGGCCGCCGAGGACCGACCCGGGCCTCAACGAGACGCGTTGGTATGCAATGGCATCTGAGGCCGTGAAGGGCTTCGACCAGCCCCCGGCCTGAACACTCTCCAGGGTCTGATCATCGTTTGGGCTCTCACCACTGACTTGTGTTTCATCCGCATCAAGTTGTGTCTCTTCCGCGGCCATCCTTGTTTCATCGGCATCCACGGGCGTGGCTGTCCCGCAGGCGGGACACTGATACAGCGACGCAGGAACCGGGGTCTTGCATGCAGGGCAAAGCATGGACTTATGCCTAAGTTGACGAATTATTTTAGCAGGCGGAGTGCGCCTGTCTCGGCGATCCATCTTATCCTCCTAAACGCCTCTACACCAAACCCGTAATCAACGCCCGGCGTTTTCTGACGGCCGGCGGCGATTCGCTGCATATGCGAGCGCATCACGCCGGTTGAGTCTTATGGAGGACGAGCTCCTCGGTTCCTGGAGTTGAGTACCTCATCGCGACTATGGGCTGTGAATAGGGTGCGAAAAATTGCATAGTCTGCGCGGACATCACGCCGGCGATCAAGGCATAGAGGTAGCACCGACGTGACCCTAGGTGCACGCAGGGGCCATTCACCTGGCCTACGGGTAAATCTAGGCTGTCGTTGAACAGCACCGTTAACCAGAGAAAGGGTGGTTCAGGCTCGCTTAAAACTCGCGTCCACAACCGAACTGTCCGGGACGCTTTTTCTTGGGGCAGAGAATTGTCTTGACGCCCGCCAGCCAAAATTTCGCCATTAGGACTGAAGCCCAAGCTCCATATCGCACTGCCTGCGCTCATTTCCTCAGGAAGAGTAAACTAATTGCCATTCCTTTAAAGGCGGGCCAGCAACTCGAACGGGGAACTTCATTATTTGTTCCCGTTCCGCTTTGGAGTTGAAAATTGCGCGCAATCTTCGTCAGCTATCGACGGAATGATTCGCAAGGAGAGGCTGGTCGTTTGTTTGACGACCTGGTTACTCACTTCGGCGAGCAAAAAGTATTTATGGATGTCGCAGGCATCGAAGCGGGACGCGACTTCCGCAAGGCAATCGAAGAGACCGTTGCCAATTGTGGTGTGCTGCTGGTGATCATAGGGCCTTCCTGGCTCACGGCGAAGAATGAAGCGGGGGTACGCCGCCTGGACGATCCCGCCGATTTCGTCTGCGAAGAGGTCGCCGCGGCGCTGAGGCGGGATATTCCGGTAATACCGGTCCTCGTGCGCGGAGCCGTGATGCCGCGCGTCGAACAGTTGCCGGAGACCCTGACGGATTTGGCCTATCGCAATTGTGTTGAATTAACTCATGCCCGGTGGAGATCCGACGTTCAGCTGCTGATTGAACCCCTGCGGCGCCTCCTTGGAAGTTCCGCCGAACTCAAAGCGCGTAGCGCTAGCGAAGCAACCGTGGCCGACCCTGCGCGACTTTCATCGCAGGAAATCGCATCTTCCCCCAAGGCCGAACCTATAACGGCGTCGCGCTTCGACGCTGCCACCTTGCAGCGAATCCGTCGAGAGCTTGCTCTGCACATCGGTCCGATCGCCGAGCTGGTGGTGGCCCGCGCAACCCCGCTCTGTAATTCGACCGAGGACCTTCTTCTCAAAGTTGCTGAAGAGATTGAATCGCCACAAGAGCGCGAGCACTTTCTTCGGAAGATGAACTCGCCCTCCTTGCTCGGCGGCACGACGCCCGAAAAACTGGAGGGCCAATCATCAGTCTCTCAAAGTCCGCAGAAACCGACCCACAGAGCCGATGTCGATCCCGTTCCTGCTACCCCGCCACCATCGTCGGCTCGGTCAATGAGGTCGATTGCGGTGATGATCGTTGCAGGGGTTCTGGTGCTGGCGCTGGCATTCGCGGCCGCCAAGCGGAGGCAGGCGCTTGGCGCTGCTGCTTCATCTGCGACATCCTCTGGTTCTCCCGAAGAAGGCAGCAAACCGGCTTCTGCTCCAGAAGATGTGCACCCAACCGATCAGCCTCCCGCAGGATCCGGTACGCCCGCCGCCAGTCCTGATCGGGGCACCGGACCAGACCGGGTAAGTTTGCCGCCGGAAATAGCTCAAAGTCTCCTGGTTACGAAGATTGTGCCTGCTTACCCGCCGCTGGCACGGCAAGCTCGGGTTCAGGGTGAAGTCGTTCTCGATGTCGACATCTCGAAGGACGGGACGATCGAAGGTCTCCGAACCCAAGCCGGCCATCCTATGCTGATTCCAGCGGCTATCGATGCGGTGAAACACTGGCGCTATAAGCCCTACGTCCTGAATGGCGAACCTGTTCCCGTGCAGACTCAGGTCACAGTCAACTTCAGCCTCACGAGTGGCTAGAGTTTTTTCTGCTCCGGAGTATGGACTTATTTGAGCAGCTTCAGGGCTTTGGCCAAGCTAACCTGCATGCGATTGAACGATGCCGTCATGGTGGCGATCTCGTCTTTTCCCCTCACGGGCAGCGGAGCGGGTGCCGCTTCACCCATGCTGGCAAGATCGGCAGCATTCGATACGAGCCGCAACGGTCGGATCACGATGAAATAAACGCCGGCATCCAGCGCAGCGATGGTCGCGAACAGGGCGATGGCGAGGTAAATAATCAGTAGATGAAACGCCCGTTTGGCAATGCCCACCGGCACTGACATCGGCACAGAAACAATCTGAGCGGCGACCACTGAGCCAGCTTTCCATCCGAAACCATGGTCAAGGCCATAGGTAGCGATCATGGCGGCCGGAGCAACAGCCGGACGACTATGACACTCCATGCACGACGGATCTGCTGTTATTGCCGAAGCCAGATACAACGCCGGTCCAGTAGGAGTATCCCGGTCTCCTATCATCAGCTTGTGGTCGGCATGGTCCCGCATATAAGCGAGGATGTCGGCTTCCCAATCCGTTGCGCGGTCTTCAGGATTCGTAGGGTTCACCGAAACTTCGCGGTAGGTGTAGTCAGGGTAGTTCTGCTTGAGCCGATTGAAGGTGCTGGTTGCACCGAACGCCGGGATCGTCTCGGGCAAGAATCTCATCTTATGTTGCGGATTCTGTTCAAGCAGTGGTTTCAGGTCCTCGGCCGTGTAATCGCGCACCGAACGGGCACTCGCCAGCATCAGTTCGGCTTCCTGCATGACCTCACGACGCGCATTTTGGATCAGAAAGTTATAAGAAAGCTGGGAGATGAGGAGTGTTCCCGCTCCGAACAGTACCAGCAGAATCAGGTTGAACTTCGCCAGGAGCTTCATTGTAAGCCCTTTCGGACGCCGTGATCTGGCCGACGAGCTGAATTAACCGGGAGAATGCAAGTAAAGGCAGTGTAACCCCACCGCCATCGAAGACGCGATACCGTTCGTGAGTCTCTCGGGGCTGCACCTGGGCAAAAATTGTTTTCTGGGTATTTGCCCGGGAGTTAGAATCGGCAGCCATGAAGACTAAAGCAACGGGCCCTCCCCTGATCGATCCCATCATGGAGCGACGGGAAGATCAAATCGGCTGGTATGACGGCAAAAGTCTGCTCGACCAGCGATACTTCAAGCGAATCGAGATCATTGAAATAACGGCCGCAGCGCTGATTTCCTTCGTCTCGGCATTCAATTTCCGGCGTGTGGCGTGGGTGCCCGGACTCGGGGTCGTGATCGCTGTGCTCGAAGGGGTGCTGCATCTCAACCAGTACGAGCAGAATTGGATTACCTACCGTTCGACCTGCGAGTCGCTCAAGCACAAGAAATATGTGTATCTGGGGAAGGCCGGGCCGTACGTCGGCTCGGCAGACGCACACGCGCCACTAGCAGACAGAGTCGAATCGCTGGTCTCGCAGGAACACGCCAAAGGGGCGTCCGTGCAGCAGCAACCGCCAAAACCAAGTGCTGGTGATCACCTGAGTTTGAAACCAAAGTACCAAAGGGGTGGGCCATCGCTCTAAACTGGTGGACAGAAGAGTCTGAATTGAACCCTGTCTTGGTCTTCGCGAGGCGGTAACTGTGGCAAGCTTCGATTTGTTTCTTCCGATGTTACTCCGCTTTGAAGGTGGCTACGTCGACGATCTCACTGACCCGGGTGGTGAAACCAATAAAGGAGTCACCATGGCGACGTTTCAACGATGCTCTCACCAACTCCTGGGAATCGATCCAACATCGCAAAACTTGCAGGCTCTAACTGATGGGCAAGCCGGCATCATCTATCGCACTCTCTATTGGGACCAGATTAACGGCGACGATTTTCAACTGCAGGACTTGGCGAACATCCTCTGCGACTTCTACGTCAATGCAGGAACTCACGCCACCGTTCTGCTCCAGCGCATCCTAAACAGTATGGGAGCGCATCTCATCGAAGATGGCAGTATCGGGCCAGCGTCAATTCAGGCTCTGGGGAGTCTCGATCAGGTAGCAGTATATCGCCAGTACAAGCAAGGTCGGATCGAGTATTATCAGGGTTTGGGTCAAAGGTTTCCGCAGTTCCTGCAGGGATGGTTGAATCGGGCCAACGCGTTCCCTGCTTTGTAGAATTCACTCACGAAGATGCTAGGGACAAAGGCCCGCGCAGGCGCGAGCCAAATGTATCGCGGGAAGTTCAGTTTGGGTGTCTTGGCCGACTGACGCATACTTCGAACATCTTTTCGGGTTGACCCTCGCGGCTTGCCGCTGAACATTGGTTCGGATCAGTGACTACTCGGAAGCTGTACTCGGGAAACGAAACGCTCATTACGAGATCGACGATTTTTGAAGCTTGGCGCTTTCCCGGGGTGCGCAAACGGGTTACGGAGTCCTGCTTTCTTCCTTGCCAGTTCACCGGAACCTTCGGATCAGCTCGGACGCAGGTGGCGATCCGGAAGTTAGGATTGCCACCGGCTTTCGCCAGCTTATTGCTTGCGTCGGTTGCGACTATCGCGCTATCTCCTACGGCGCGTGCACGTCGTCTTCGTGTCGCCCAAAACTTTCTCGGCGTTCATGCCCCGCCGGAACCCTAGGGTCCTCCTCGTTGCAACTGACGCAGTGACGGGGAGACGAGGCCACCCAGCCCGGCGAGGATGCAGGCAAGGCCAGAGATAGCGATCACCCGTGGCGCCGAGAGATATTGCAGCAGCACTCCACCGAACGCGGCTCCCAGCGGCGCCGCCGCGACCACCAGCGAATGCCGCGCCCCGAAGACCTGGCCGCGTATCTCGGCCGGGACCAGCCGCTGCAGCAGGGTGGTTTCCATCGGCGTATATGGTGCCCAGGATGCCCCAGCCACACCGAGGACCAGCATCGCGAGCGGGAGCTGTCGGATGAAAAACAGGGGGCACAGCAGCGCTCCCCACAGCACCGCGATCATGGGTAAGGCAATGCTCGGCCGCCAGCGGTGCGAGAGCTTGGTCAGCGTCAGCACACCAGCGAAGGCCCCCGCTCCGAAGCCGGTCCACAGCAGCCCGTAGCCGTCGGCGTTGGCCCGTAATGTCTGGCTGCTGTAGACCGGCAGGGCCGCCTCCAACGGGCCGTAGGAGAAGAAGAACACCAGCGAGAGGAGCGTGAGCGCGGGCACGGAGCGCAGGCTGAACAGCGCGCCGAAGCCGAGCCAGCGATTGGCTGCCGCATGCTGTGCGATACACGGTTCGCGAGTGATCGTGGGTAAGGTCAGCACGAGCAGGCCCATCAGCAGGAAGCTGGCGGCATCGACGAACAGCGCCCAGGGAGCGCCCAATCTGGCGACAACGAAGCCTGCGGCCACTGGGCCGGCGAGATAGGAAAATTGCAGGCTAGTCGCAGTCAGCGCATTGGCGCGATCGAGGCCAGCGTCGTCCACCAGGTGCGGCACAAACGCCCGCACCCCAGCCGCGGTTGCCGGCGAGAGCGCTCCGGCCAGCAACGCCAGTAGAAAGACGTGCCAGAGCTGCAACCATCCAAGAGCGTAGAGCGTGGGAATCGCCGCGATGAGTGCCGCTCGGGCGAAATTGTCATAGCCCATCACCAGCCGCGGCTGGTAGCGATCGAGCAGACGCCCGAGGATCGCTCCCGTGACGACGCCGGGGAGATCAAAGCAGAGGATGACGAGGCCCACCGCGGCACCAGAGCCGGTCAGCTGGAGCACGAACCAGAGCAGGGCGATGATGGTGAACTGGTCCCCGAGGTAGGAGATGCTCAGCCCCAGCCAAAGACGCCGGAACGCGGGATGGCGCACCGGAGCGCCAACAGCAGTCGTTTCATCACTTTTCACTCTTATGTACTTTCGCTCGAGTAGCCGCCCGCAGGCGCTTTCTTCTTCAATTTGATCTGATTGTAATCAACAGCGGCACGGGTGAGATTTTTCAGGGCATGCCGGTTAATCTTGTCGCCCTCGAAGAGATCGCTCGCTCGCCAGGCATTGCCTCTGAGGCCCGCGTGGAACAGCTTGTCAGGATCTGGGAGCCGCGCTCCCTGGGAAAAGGTAAGCTTGACTTGTCTTTGTGGGCGTTGCCGACCGCGATTATTCCGTCGCGCGACCACACCGGGCTTCCCATCCACTTCCATTCCTCGATGATCTCCCGATCGGCCGCCAGGATACTCTTGCGGATGCTGGCCAGCGTTTTGCCACGCCAGTCTGTGAGTCCTGCGATCAGCCGGTCAATACGTTCCGATGGATTCATTGGATCTCTAGGCCTCGAATTCTGGTCTCGTTTTCATGCGAGTAGTTTCATTGGGTAACCTGGTGCACTGCAGCGTCTGGCTAGGCCCATCCCTTCGAAAGAAGTCGTCGAACGACATGGCCCTTCCACATCCACAATCCCGAAAGAACCAGCACAGGAACGAAGACAAACCGGGTGGCGGGGGCGTAGTTTGGAATTTGGTCAAACGGGCTATAAATGTAACCGAGTATCGGAATGCTAAAGACGATGTGAATCCAGCGAAGAATCGAACGGGTGATGGTTTTGGGGGTGGTCTTGGCGGCGACGAAGGCCGGCTTCTGCAGGGTCGATTCCATGGGGCTCTTCCTCCTTTTCCTGAGTGTTGATTGATCCGTGCAGTCGAGGTGGCGCTCGAGAGCATCTACGCGAGCGGACCATAACCGACGGAACTGCAACTCGTTCGTACCACGAGGCCAGATCTGGGGAGCGGAGCTCGGGGAGTTGTCTCGATCCTTCCCGATAGTTCTTTTACGATCCACCTCGATTCACGATTTTTGAGCCGCTTGAGGCGGCCAGTTGGGAGTTTCAATCCCGAACTGCTTGGCGTACTCGGCGTTCAATCGCTGCCAGCCGAACTTCATCGCCTCGGGGCCGACGATTCGCCCCATGGGAGTTCCGCTGAGAAGGTGATCCAGAACATCGAAACAAATGTGCCATCCGGCAGCGCCCATTGCGATGAAGCGGTGACCGATGTTGGTCCACAGCGTCAAGCGCGTACCGGCACCAAAGCCTTCGAGCTCCCACCGCATATCGAAGCCACCCCACTTGTACTCAAGCAGCTTGGGAGCGTCGGCTCGCGTCACGGTGGTTTCGGAAATCTGCGGCTTGGGCGCTGCCACCGTGGTGAGCTTCACCGTGGCTCCCACCGTACCCAGGCTCCCGTCGGCGTCGAAGGGAGCCCACTCGCGCAGATGCGCCGGGTCGGTGAGAGCCTGCCAGACTTTTTCCGGCGAGTGGCGCAGTTCTCTGACGAGAATGAGCGTCCACTTCTCTCCGTCCCTTCGCACCTGCGCCCCGCTGGCCGGACCCGGTGTGTACTGCTCAAGATCGGTCATCTTCTTCTCCTTGTCTTCCTTTTCGTGGGTGATGATTGATCCATTCGGTCGAGATGGCATTTGAGAGCATCCACGTAAGCGGACCAGAACCGACGGAATGGAGCCAGCCAGGCATCCCCTCCTGAAGTGGTTCAGGGTTCCGTCGGTTGAGACGGCGCTTGCATCTACCGTGGATTCTACGAAACCGGCCGCGCGCCGCACTCGCAGGTGCCTTGACCCGGTCGGCTGCGGCATACGAAGCTGACGCTCGACCTCTCCCACCGACTGTTGGGATGAGCCCAGGGAGGCTCAATGTCGCGCGGCGGTTCGGCTCCGCAATGATTTCGAGCACAGATTCCATTCCTCGTGTATACTCTAAAGAGCATATACGTGTCAAGGTATATTTGGACCGAGAGGGTCTGGCTCCGCTTCTCGACCCTTGGTGTTCCGCAACTCCTTCATCCCTGCCGCCGTGAATCCTGGATCGACTGGATAGTCTTTTGAGGTCGCCGTTTCTGGCTGATTCTGAAGCTGACCTGGCCGAGCTTTTCCAGACTGTCGAATGCCGAGCCAACCTGCAGGGCTTGCGTATCGGTGTCAAGCCGTACAAAATCGGAGATCACGTACCATTCTCGGTACCCGAGACGGCGCAAGGTCAATCATGTTCACCAAATCCGGAATCATCGAATTGCACGCCACCATGCATGAACGGTTGGACCTTCTGTTGAGCCATGTTGCAACCGTCCCTGATAACCTCCACCACAAGCCGATTTCAGGATTCGGCCATCCATCCCTTTGGAAGCAGCTTGTGCATATCCTGACCTGCGAGGAAGGCTGGATCCATGATCTGCAGAACAAAGCGTTCGCCGGTTGGCACGAAGAAGACTGCCCAACCATGGCGGACTTGCTGGCTGCCAAGCAACGAATACGAGAGGCGACCCGAATCTACGTCGGCGATCTGACGGAAGAGCAACTCAACACGACCCTGACCAAGCGTCCCGTGGATTGGGGCGGCGAACTCCGAAGTCCCGCTTTTATCCTGCTACATGTTATAACCCACGCATTTCACCACAAAGGCCAGCTTGTCGCGATGCTCCGCATTCTCGGATATCCAGCTCCTGACACTGATCTGCAACCGGTATAAGATTCCGATACCTTGCGGCTTACCCGTCAAACGGGAGAGTCGGAACCGTTTCAGGTGTGGACTCAGTGATGGGATGCGGACTCTCCAGACAAGTGGCAGGGAAGCGGCGTTTCCTGAGTTTTATATAAGTCCCTGAGCGTGCCCAGGAGTTAGGTTGGACCAAGAGTAAGGTTGTGGTGGCCGTCAGCGATTGCGCCGGACTACGCGCAGTCGATAGGGACCTTATGCAACGCAGACGATTTCTCAAAGGGGTGGGAGTTGTGACCGTCGTCGTTGTAGGCGGTGGAGTCTGGCGCGCCTACGACCAGGGCGTCTTCAGCGTCGGTCAAGGACCGGCTTACGAACCGTGGAAAGATTGGCGTAACCATTCGGACGAGGGAGCCCTCGCGCTGGTGCGAGCCGCGATTCTTGCCGCGAGCCCGCACAACACACAGCCGTGGCTCTTCAAGGTGACGAATTCCTCGATTGAGTTGTATATCGACACGAAGAGAAACGTCGGGGCGCTCGACCCCTTTCTGCGGGAAGAGCACATCGGGATGGGCTGTGCTCTCGAGAACCTGATGCTGGCTGCGGCTGCCCATGGCTACCAAGCCACCGCGACGCTCCTTCCCGGTAAGCTTGGGCCCATTCCCGCCGAGTCCAAACCGCAGCTTTTGGCACGCGTAGATCTCGTCTCGGGTAATCACGAAGAAAACGACCTGTACGATGCAATCCCACGGCGCCATACGAATCGCAGTGCGTACAACCCGGAGAAGCCGATCCCGCCCCAGTTCGTCGACACACTGAGCCGCTTGGCCAGCGAGGAGCCCGATGTCAAACTCTTCCTATTCACTCGAGAGTCCGACCGAAAAAAGATCGTGGAAATCAGCTCCGACTCGAACGCGGAAATCTATTCTGACAGGGAGGTACAGCTTGGTAGCGGTCAATGGGTTCGGATGAACTGGAGTGAGGTCCAGAAGTTCCGCGATGGCCTCTCGATTGATGCCTTCGGGCTGCCCCCAATCGCCACGGGCGTGGCCAAGCTGATGCCTCTGTGGCTGCTGAAACGGCTCGGATCACGACGCGACGCAAATGGCTATTCGGACTTGATGCTGACTGCGCCCCTGATCGGCATCATGGCGGTGCATGACCGTTACGACCGGGAACACTGTCTACGCGCAGGAAGAATTTGGCAGCGGGCGCATTTGCTGGCGACTGCTCGCGGCCTGGCTGGACGCCCCTGCAACGAGTCAGTGGAAATGATCGACCATGAAAAGGCTCTGGGAAAACCGGCGCTGCGGGCTGGCCTGCTTGGCGAAGTCCTGGGTGACGCCGCGTGGCAGCCGACCTTTGTTTTCTATATGGGCTATCCCAAACGGACAGCGCACGCCAGCCCGCGGCGGTCGATTGAGAGTGTAATTCTCTGATGTCGGCGCTAACCGCTGGTTCCCCGTTCCATCAGCCAACATAGTTCCGGGTGTATCGTCAAACCTTCCCTTAGCCGATTATTTCAGCGTTGCCCGTCCTCGGGCAGCTTCCGAAGATTTGACAATGCCGCCGCACATCATCACAGATTCGCAGGCTCCCGAATTCCAGAGCGGCAGGCGTTGTCATTGTTGTTTGCGCGAATCTGTGTGGCAGCCGGGATTCAATCGCGTGCCCAAAGCGAAGAACAGACACTTCCGTGGCGTGGCCGGTGGTAAACGCACGTTTGCCGCCCACCTCTGTGTCCAAAAGAAATTCACTATAGACGAAAGCGTTGTCGCCAACTCTCGCCAGGCCAGGCGCGGATCGACCAGGTGAATGCGCCCGTTCCCGTCGATGAAGGAGTGGACAAAGAGGAATCCGAACGCCGCGGCGCCGGCTGCACAAACGGGATTTACCGGGTTCTCGGTCGCGAGCCGGCGCGCGATCATTGCATCCAGCCCTCCATCAACGCTGGGACGTTGGATGTCGCGCCAGTCCGTTTGCGCGTAGCGTCAGGATCGACAGCAGTAGAATTGACGAAAGTCCTCGGTGAGGTTCTGTGATGAAGAGTTCAGATGTCGAGAACGCTGCTGATCGGGTCCGGGTTCTGAATGCGGTCGTGCTGCAGAATGCAGTCTTTTGTGTGTTCAATGCGATGTTGACAGCGACGGCCCACACCACACATGTCCGGTGTGCGGCAGCCGCTCGCTGTTCAACTCGCAAGCCTTTGCGGGGGAACCTTCCGCAAAATCGCGCGGCGTTGATTCCCTCGGAAACGCTCGGAGTGCGGTGCGAAGTTGTGCTGAACTTTCCGACGCAACACATGCGCCGCATCAAGGCAATCGGTTAATTCGTGTCGCCCAACGATCGTGCGAAAAATCATTCATGTCGACATGGACGCGTTTTACGCTTCAGTCGAACAGCGCGATGACCCGAATCTCCGCGGCAAGCCGGTAATCGTTGCCTGGCGCGGTAATCGTTCCGTCGTCTGTGCTGCCTCGTACGAAGCGAGAGCCTTTGGTGTGCGTTCGGCGATGCCAGCCTTATGGGCGGAGCGCTTGTGTCCCGATGCTAAGTTCATTGCTCCGGATTTCACACGCTACCGTGCGGTCTCGAAGGGTGTGCACGAAATCTTCAAGCGCCATACCGACCTGATCGAGCCACTGTCGCTCGACGAAGCCTACCTCGATGTCACAGAAAACAAGACAAAGATGGCTTCCGCCACCTTGGTGGCGCGCACAATCCGCGGGCAAATCCGCCAGGAACTGGATCTGCCAGCCTCTGCCGGCGTGGCGCCCAACAAGTTCCTGGCAAAACTCGCTTCTGACTGGCGCAAGCCCGACGGGCTGTTTGTAATTCAGCCCGAGGAGATCGATGCGTTTCTTCTGCCGCTAGCGGTTGGACGCCTGCCTGGAGTCGGCAAGGTTACTGGAGAGAAGCTTGCGAAGCTTGGGGTACAGACGGTCGGGGACTTACGCAAGCTGGACTTGCCATCGCTCGCACAGCAGTTCGGACGCTATGGACGGCGCTTGCACGAACTCTCGCGCGGAACCGACGATGGTGAAGTCGTTCCCGACCGGCCGACGAAATCGATTTCCGTCGAGGATACCTTTGAGCACGATGTGCCGTTGGCAGAAACCGAGCCCATGATCCGGCGTCTTGCGGAAAAGCTTTGGACGGCCTCACGCCAGGAATCCCGGATCGCGCGCACCGTGGTCTTGAAATTGAAAACGAGCGAGTTCAAGGTTCTGACCCGCAGCTACACGCCAGACTCTTCTCCATCCTCATGCGAGAAACTGACGACGATCGCACTAAAGCTGCGGGAAGGAGTAGACCTGAGTCCGCAACAACGCTATCGTTTGGTGGGTGTCGGTTTGAGCAACTTCCGTGAACCCGGGGACGCCACCCGACAGCCGCCGCTTTTCGAGTAGACGCACAGTTGGATGTGATGTCCAACCCGTCCTTCCCGGCGCTCCCGCGAATCCAAAACAAAGTCATAGAACAGTCGTCAATCGGCACTTCCCGAGCGCATTTATGTGACGTATCTATTACTTACTGGCCGCTAGGCGGGTGCGCGGGTGCAACCGCCCAGGTGAAGCGAGCACCTTTTCCCTACGCAGCCCATGCTACCTCTGATCTTGCTGAACTGTTCCGCTTGAACGGGCTGAAGTCGGACAGCGAGAAACGCTGTAACGTCTGAGGCGGAGACCCGTCTAAACCGGCTGAGATTAGCCTGGAATGCCGGCCGAAGCTGGCAAGCAACAAGAACACGGAGGAGAGCAATAATCGCCTAGGAGGAACTGTCCTGTGAAAACAAAGTTGGTAGGAGCCCTGTTGCTGTGGCTCTTAGTGATCACTTCGATGTCGTTCGCTCAGGATGCGCCCGATCTATTTCAGGGATACGACGGCGAATGGCACCACGTGTCCGAGCAGTTAATCGCGCTGGCCGAAGCGACGCCGCCTGAGAGATTCGCCTGGCGACCGGCGACCGGAGTCCGCTCCACCAGCGAAGTGTATATCCACATCGTGCGGGCAAATTCCTGATGCTGGACGCGATCGGGTCCAAGATGCCCGCCGACCTGAAGGACGGGATGGAAACGACGCTGACTTCCAAGGACGACGTGATTCGCTGGCTGAAGCGTTCGCTCCAGGCGGTAAAAGCGGCCCGCGCCGCCGAAACAGCGGCGGATCTCCAGCGGAAAACGAAATTCTTCAATACCGACACCACCGTGGACCACATCTTTCTGCGAATCATCGTTCATAACAACGAGCACATGGGCCAACTCGTTGCGTACGCCAGGATGACGGGCGTTGTCCCGCCGTGGTCTAGGTAATTTCAGACCTGGAATATTCCGGGACTTCTTCCATGGACTTCCACCATGCCCGCAAAGGCAGATGACCTCTAGGTTCAGACCCGGTTCATCAGAATGTGAGGATCGCAGCATTGCACAGGGCCGAGGACTAGAATTAGAACGATTATCTGGCTGCAGATTGTCTGGGAGGTCCATTATCACCGGAATACAAGTGATCTCCGGTTTCCCAACTGGCGTCGTCATGATCCTTTGCGCCGTGCTTACACTATGGGCTTCGGCGTTCGCTGGGATTCGCGCCGAATTGCGCGCCGACTCGCCGGGCAGGGAGCGGTTCTCCGGTCTATCGTGGCCTCGGTGATTCGGGCGTGTACGCGGCAGTTGCACATTTCCGCTTCCCCCGGCGACGTGACATCCCCGGGCTTGTGCTAGGCGGGATTGTCGGCATCCGGTTCTACCACCTGACGTTGAACGATGGAGAGACTCATGTCAGCGCAGGCATTCCTGTTTGCAAGGTCAGGCGCTTCGAGAAAGCCAATTTAGAATAATGGCACAGAGTAGGGAGAGCATCTTGGCCGCAAGAATTCTCATGGCTCTAAGTGCGAGCATTATCTTTACGCTCGGAGTCGTCCACTTCGTTTATACGTTCTGGGGGCCAAACCTCACGCCCCGGGACCCGGCGCTTGAAATCAGCATGAGCCAGATTTCGCCCGTCATTACGAAGGAAACGACGATGTGGCGGGCTTGGGTGGGCTTCAATGCCAGCCACAGCATGGGACTGATTTTGTTCGGCTTGGTTTTCGGTTTTCTTGCCCTTACTCACGGCCAACTCCTGTTTCGGTCACCGTTTCTGCTCGTTGTCGGTCTGGCAACGCTGGGTGGTCTTGTTGTGCTCTCGAAGGTTTATTTTTTCAGGGCGCCGCTCACGGGAGTTTGCATTTCTTTGGCCTGCTATGTCGCCAGCATCGTGCTCTCGCGGGCCTAACAGTGCGCTCCTGCGAAACCCAACCTCCCGCTTCACTGCGGATTGCGGTTGGCTGAGCTTGGATGTTGAAGCTGCAGACAAATCCTTGATAGCTAGGTAGAAATCCTGAACTTGGACCTTCATGAAATGTAGTCCTGAGCAGGGTTCGAACCTGCCCTTCACCGCCGCCCTTATCAGGCCTAATCGATTTCCCGTTCTAGAGTCAAACGACTTGTAGAGTCAGACGACGCGCGTCGCAGCAAGAGCGCCGATAGGAAGGCGCTCTTGCTATCTATGTGGTTTCATCCCTTCCATGCACCGACAGGTTGCCGAACCGCGGTGTTGAGGCGGTTCCAGACATTGATGTTGGCGATGGCAAGAATCAAAGAAGCCAGAGACTTTTCATCATAGTGCTGTGCGGCTTCTTCCCAGATCTGAACCGGCACCGGGTCCGGCCGGTCGCTGACGCGTGTGAGCGCCTCGGTGAGCGCCAGTGCGGCACGCTCAGCTTCATCAAAGCTGGGGTTGTCCCGCCAGGCGGCCACTCCGAAAATACGCTCGTCGGTTTCTCCCGCTTTCTTCAAATCCCGAGAATGCATGTCCACGCAGACACTGCAGCCATTGATCTGACTGGCGCGCAGCTCGACAAGTTGCAGCGTCGTTATCGGCACGCCGCTCTTCCTCGTTGACGCCCCCAGGGCCATCAGCGCCTGCATGGCTTCAGGAATCATCATCGCGGGGTTGCTCATCCGTGCTTTCAAGGCTTCTTTCTCTTGTACTGGCATAATTTTCATCTCCTTACGGACGACCTAAAGTTGTCGCGGGACAGGATGTTGGGCATCCGAATTCCACCGCGACGTTGTCACAATTGCTTGATTTCGTCCGTCACTACATATGACGAAACGACGTGGGAGAATGTGACCGATGAACGACCGAGACTGGCTGGCCGAAAAGTTCGAACAAAATCGGCCGCACTTGCGGTCCGTGGCTTACCGGATGCTGGGCTCGCTGGGCGAGGCCGAGGATGCCGTGCAGGAAGCCTGGCTGCGGCTGAACCGCTCCGATGCTCAAGCGATCGGGAACCTCTCTGGATGGCTGACGACAGTCATCGGTCGGGTCTGTCTAGATATGTTGCGCTCTCGCAATTCGCGACGGGAGGGGTCTCTTGAAGAGCATTTGCCCGACATGATTCTTGGTCGCGAGGACCGCATTAACCCCGAACAGGAAACCTTAATCGCCGACTCTGTCGGTCTTGCCCTCCTGGTTGTACTGCAAACCTTGGCTCCCCACGAGCGGCTCGCGTTCGTGCTGCACGACATGTTTGCCGTACCTTTCGAGGAGATTGCTTCCATGATAGGCTGCTCTCCGGTTGCCGCGAGGCAACTGGCAAGCCGGGCTCGACGGCGCGTCCGGGGTGCTGCCCCATAGGCGCTAACTTAAGGAACAGGTTTTTGTGTTCGTGGACCTATTCTTGGTGGATGCGTATCGTCGAAGAAAACTGGAAGGTGCTCGCGTCGTTGTTTCCCACAGGGTGGCAGCAAATCGCGTGGCAGTCAGGTGCGGTCGTGCGATTGCGCGGGTTCCCATCGCCTGACGTGCTATTGCGCATGCTGATGCTGCATGTGGCGTGGGGTTACTCTTTGCGGGAGACGGTTGTGCGCGCTAAGCTGGCGAACTGGACCGACATTTCGGATGTCGCCTTACTCAAACGCCTGCGCAACAGCGAGGAGTGGCTACGTTTAAGCTTGGCAGATCATTCCATGAACGGGTTCCGCAGATACGGGATCTTCGCGTGCGGGTCGCCCGCGAAGCGCTGAATTTGCGCTTCGATGGGCTGACGAATTTTGCGATCGGCGGGCGCGTAGAGCAGGGTTTGCTCGTATTCATGCAACGCCTCATTGCGCGCGCCGCGCTTCAGCAACAGATTCGCAAGCTCGATGTGATAAAAATACACGCGCGGGTACAGGTTAACCGATCGTTGGAACGCTTTTTCGGCTGTAATTTCATCGGGTTTTTCCGCGTACAATTTCTCAATCCCGTACCAATATAGGCCGCCCGCGGCAAGTCCCGGTAAGTTGTACGTTCCCTTGAATATGAAAAGGTTTCCATACCGTGCGACAGGCTCGCCCGAAGATAGAGTAGATAGGTCAGAGTAAGGGTCGATGAGAAACTGCGGCGAGCTGGCGATCGTTTCGGTTTTTACGGGATCGGCGATGCGCTCAAGATCGCGCTGCATGTCGCGGCCGACGTAATCAACGCCGCGTGCGTCCAATTCGTGCGTGCAGGCATAGCACATCACTTCCGGAATTTCGCCTGCGGGCTTCAGCACGCGGAAGTAGTATTTCGAAAGTTCTTTGGTGCGCTGGCCGAGATCGACGCCGTCGTCGCTGAAGTATTTGTAAGCGTTGCGCGTACCGACAAATTCATTGAAATACTCCCACGGTCGCATCACGGGAATCGCCGAGAGCATCGCGGCAAGAAACCCCACGGCGGCGATAGTTTTGGGAATCGACGAGCGAGAGAGAAACGCATGCTGCACAAACATTCCCGCGAAAACGGAAATGAGCGCGACGACAGGCAAGGCGTGGCGAATGCCGGCATAGGTGGCGCCGTTCATTAGAACCAGAAAGAAGACGACCGCTTCGGCGAGTATGATTCCCGCGGGGAAGTTCCATTCCGGCAGGCGCCGAGTGAAGAGTAAAAACAGCCCCGCGAGCGATACGACGGAAAGGCCAATCGGGAGCTTGACGGCGATGATTGCTGGGAAAAAGTATTTTGGGCCTTTGTTGATGTAGATGCGGCCGAAAATAAGCTGTGGGAAGGGACGACCTTCCATTCCAGCGTGAATGGTGTCAGCAAAGCCCCAGAGGTAGGCGCGCGGGACGACGTGCGTGGCGGCCATCGCTGTGAGGACGGCGTGGTACATGGAGGTATCAACATCGTTGATTTTGTCGACGAGCGAGCGATTAAAACATTCTTGGCCGGTGGTAGTTTCAGAGAAACGAAACAAATAAGCTCCCCATAGAACGACGAGAGCGCCCGCTACGACGGCGGCGGCTTTCCCCAGTTTTTTCCAGCGCGTACCGCCGGATGAGCGTTCTGGCGGCTGAAAAAGAGCGAGGCCAGCACCGACGGCTCCGACAGCAAGCAGCACGACGGGTGCGGAATGTTTTGCGGTGAGTGTGAGACCAAGAAAAAGCGAACAAAAAGTGAGATCGCGTGGAATCCAGCCGCGGAACGCACGCGTCGCTAGAACGATGGCTGTGGCGGAAAGCAGAGCGACGGGAAGATCGGTCATCACGACCGGCCAGTGCGCGGCGACGGTGGGATCGATGACGAGAAACAGCAAAGCGCCAAGCGCGACGACTGGATTGAAGGCTTGCTCGATTGCGAGCGCCAGAAAAATCAGCAGCAGGCCGTTCAGCGTGTACATCGCGACGCGAGCGCGGCGTTGCACAGAATCCGGATCGTTGGCCCGATACACAAGGGTTTCGGTGAAAGCGCGCTCGTCGGGTTTGTCGCTGAACTGCCGCAGCGGTTCCATGTGAAAGCCGGTGGCGGCGATAAAGCTGCCGACCCACAGCTTTACGAGCGGCGGATGCTCGGGGTTGATGCGAAAGTCGCCATATTTTACATAGGAAACCCCAGCGGCTATGTGGTATGCCTCGTCAATGGTGAAGCTGTCGAGACGCGTAGCGATGGCGGAGCGAAGGATGCCAAGACCGACAAGAAGCAACACTAGCCAAACGAATGTGCGGAATTTTATGTAAGGCGGTCGAGCAGGGACGGTGGATGGGGCTGACGCATTCGTGGTCTCCGATCTGTGGGCTGTGGGTAGGCCTGTGAAGAAGGTCAATCCCGTGACGCTAGTTCCTACGAAAACCACCCTTTGTGGCTTCGATGCCGGTGCAAGTTGAAAATTGTTCGCCTCAGTACGCACGACCTTTGCAAATCCGGCCGAAAGGATGGAGGACCTCAGGAAGATTCTCCGGTCAAAGCGGCGAAGCATGTTGCCTCCAGTTGTTGGTGCAGATGGACTTCGTCACATCATCTTCTGTAAGCCCGACAAACGAACCGCAGTGGCGCAAACAAAGCCTAGTGACAGAACAACGATGACCACCTGATGCAGGTATTACCCGCGCTCGGCGCTCATCCGACCCAACTCATCCAAGGCGTCCAACCCGGCATCTGTCCCGGGCTTTGCCTTGAACTTCCCCCTAGAAACAGAGAGCAGGAAATCCCTGCTCTCATTTACCTAACCGCCTGGGACATTGGCGACTGCCGGGCTTTCCGATCGAGTTAGTGTGGCCCAATGAGCCCAGCTCGGAATCGGCCGAAACCCAGCCGCTGCAGGACCAACTCGCGAGCATTCTCCGGAAGGACCTTTGGACCCTGCGAAACATGCGGGAAACTTTCGGTGATATCCGCGCGTTTCTTCGGCGTTGCCAGAAAAGCGTGAACATCGCCATCGCCGTTCGCTCCAAACCCAGCGATTTCCCCATCGTTATTGATTGAGCCGGCAGCCAGTAGATACAGCGGCGAATCCGGGATAAGGTCGTTGAGGTCGGACATCACGCCGTTGTGCCAGAGAAAAGCGCGCATGTTCCCCACTGCGTCGATGGAAAAGCCAGCCACTTGGCCGTTGTCATTGATGGTGTGACAGCATGGGGCTACGGTCGCGACGGCACCCGGGAGCGTGCCGAGGTCCCGCATGCCTGTGGTTCTGGTCCAGAAAAAAGTGTGAATCGTCCCATCGGAGAGCGGAGACGTTCCGACCACTTGACCCAGGTTGTTGATACTGCCGGCGACATTCGGAGCCAAGCCTGCCAGGCTGCCGAGATCAATAGGAGTACCGTCTTTTTCCCACAGTACCGCGTGCGCGCCAGCCGGGTGCACCGGCGGCAGCGAGGTGTTCGCGCACAAACCCGTCGCGCCAACGGCTTGGCCCTTGTTGTTAATCCCGAAGGCAAATCCGACAGTGTCGCCCTTCAGGGGATGAAGCTCATGGACATCACCGTCTGGTCCCCATATCACAGCTTCAAAACGGAGAACCTGGAAAGGCACTGAGGATGAGCAGGTTGAATCGGGAGTGCCGTTCTCCGTAAACCCTACGACTTGGCCTTGATTGTTGATCCAGTAAGCCTGGCCGTTTTGGCCTCCCCTCAGGGTGGGAAGCGCAGTCATTTTTCCATTTTTCCAGATGGCCCCGAGGCATTGACGATGCGTACCGAATCCACAGAAATCCTCACCCATATAGGCTGGATCAGAGGTTTCGGAAAGGATCGGGGACTCGCCCCTCGCGTTCGGGCCGCCTGCCTCACTGCTGCAGCCCGGGCAGGCGGCCCCGCCGAGTGTCCCGAGGTTGAAGAAGTGGCCTCTATGCCAAAGAAACGCGGTTTGAGACACGCCGTCGGTCTGGGCTTGGGTCGCAGCTCCCCCAGACACCACACCTGCGTTGTTAATGCCATAACCATAGCTGTAGGTGCCGCCCAGCGTACCGAGGTCAGTGACGATATAGTGGCTAGACTCCGGCGTTTGTTCCTGCGCCCATGTCACCTCTTGCGCGTTAGAAAGGCCTGGGCCTGCAGAAAGCACCCCGAGAAAAGTGATGGCGGCGAGAAGTTTCATCGTGATCTCCTTCTGAGAAATTTGTTGGAGGCGCTCACTGCGCTCTACGGGAGCTAGAAAAAACCCAACTCCCGCAACTGTCAAAGAAACTTGCCGTTAATCGTGGGTTAACTGCTAAGTAGTTCAGACAAATGGAGATAAGAGTTGCGTGTGAAGTGACGTCAGGGCCATCGGTGATACACTTTCCTCCCAACGTGAGGTGCGAACGTGGTGCCGAAATCGGATTCCATCGCCAGCGTCTACCGGTTTGGCCCATTCGAGGTAAACACCGCCTCCGCTGGACTCCTCAAACAGGGAGTTCGCGTCAAACTCCAAGAGCAGCCGTTCCGGCTCTTAATCGTGCTATTGGAAAATGCGGGAGAGCCGGTTGCCTATGAGGATCTTCACCGCCATATTTGGGAGAACAACACTTTTGTCGAGTTTGACAGCAGTTTGAGGGTCGCCGTTCGCAAGCTTCGGGATGCCCTGGGCGACAACGCCGAGAACCCTCACTACATTGAGACCATTCCTCGCAAAGGTTATCGGTTTCTGGGTCCGGTCGTCCGCGTGGAAAGCGCGGATTCCCAGAGAATATTGATCGGCCAGATCATTTCGCACTATCGCCTGATTGGCAAGGTCGGCGGCGGAGGGATGGGTGCCGTGTACGAAGCGGAAGATATCCGATTGGGACGCCGGGTTGCTCTGAAATTCTTGCCCGCACATCTGGCCCGTGATCAACGAGCTTTACAACGGTTCGAGCGCGAAGCCCACGCGGCCTCCTCCCTAAATCACCCAAGCATATGCACCCTGTATGAAGTCGAAGAACACGATAGCCAGCCGGTCATAGTGATGGAGTTACTGCAAGGGGAGAGTTTGCAAGAGCGCCTGCGAAAGGGATCACTCTCAAGCGACGAACTCTTAGATATTGGCATTCAGACATCGGAAGGTTTGGAAGCCGCGCACACGAAGGGGATCATCCACCGGGACATAAAGCCGGGAAACATTTTCATCGTTGGCGCCGGACGGGTGAAGATTCTCGATTTTGGATTGGCCAAGGTTGTCGCGGGCGATGTACCAGAAGACGAATCCGAAGAGGATTCGCTCACCGAGGAAGGCACCATCCCCGGCACCACGTCCTACATGTCTCCGGAGCAGGTCCGAGGAGAAGAAGTCGATGCTCGCAGTGATCTGTTCTCCCTGGGTGTGGTGCTTTATGAAATGGCGACAGGCCATCGGCCCTTCGCGGGCAAGAACCGTGTCCTGCTGATGAATGCCATCCTGAACGAGAATCCAAAGACGCCCAGCCGCGTGAATCCGAAGCTGCCTGCTGCGCTAGATACAATCATCGCCAAGGTCCTGGAAAAAGAGCGGAATCGCCGCTATGAGCATGCCGCCGATCTCTGTTCTGATCTGAAGCAGCTCAAACGGGAGACGCAGCCAGAACAGAAGGCAGTGGCCAGTGTACCTCTGGCTGCGAGGGTTCGGCCCCGGCGCGCCGCCTGGAAATTCGCGATAGCTGCCGGCCTCGTGGCCATGATCGTCATCGGCATCGGAGTCTTCTTCCATTATTCTCGTCGCCCGCCGGCTCTGACCGAAAAAGACACCATCGTTCTGGCCGATTTCGATAACAAGACTGGAGATCCGGTTTTTGATGGGACACTCCGGCAAGGCATGGCCGTGCAGCTGGAACAGTCGCCTTTCCTCAGCCTCATCTCCGATGAGCGTATCCGGCAGACGCTCCGACTGATGGGTCGGCCCGGGGATTCGAAGCTTACTCCGGAGATGGCTCGGGAAATCTGTGAGCGGACCGGAAGTGCTGCCGTCCTGGAAGGCTCGATCGCAAACCTGGGAAGCCAGTACGTGCTGGGGTTGCGCACAAAGAACTGCCGCACCGGAGATACCCTCGATGATGAGCAGGCGCAAGCCACGAGAAAAGAGGATGTTCTTAATGCTCTCAGTCAAATTGCCAGCCAGTTCAGATCTCACGTCGGGGAATCGCTCTCCAGCGTAGAAAAACATTCGACTCCTCTCGCCGAAGCCACCACGACCTCGCTCGAAGCCTTGAAGGCCTACAGCACAGGGATGAAGGTGGCCTTCTCAACTGGTTTTGTTCCCGCAGTGCCCCATCTTGAACGCGCCGTCGCAATCGACCCTAAGTTCGCGATGGCGTACTCGAGTCTTGGACTGCTTTACAGCGATATTGGAGAATCTGTTCTATCCTCCGAGAACACAAGTAAAGCCTATCAATTGCGAGATCTCACCAGCGACCGGGAAAAGTTCTTCATCACCGCCAGCTATGCTCGACAGGTCACGGGAAACCTGGAGAAAGCGCAACAGATCCTTGAGTTGTGGGCGCAAACCTATCCTCGTGACGCCCACCCCCACGGCTTGATGTCGGGATTTATTTGCCAGGGCTCGGGTAAGTTCGAAGAATCAGTCGAAGAGGCAAAAAAAGCAATCGCCCTCGACCCAGACTCCACTCCCGGGTATGTCAATCTCGCTTACGGCTACTCTTACTTGGACCGCCTAACGGATGCTCAGAACACCCTTCAGCGAGCCTCCGAGCGCAAAATCGAAATCCCTGAGCTTTTACTCCTGCGCTACCAAATCGCGCTCATAAAAGGTGATCAGGTCGGAATGGATCGGGAAGCTGCTCTCGCTAAAGGCAACCCCGGAGCGGAAGACTGGATTTCTCACTCAGAGGCTCTTGTGTTGGCTCGTTCCGGCCAGTTGCGAGTGGCCCGAAGGATGTCGCGCCGCGCTATCGATCTGGCTCAGCAGGCGGGTCAGCGGGAAAGAGCGGCCACGTACGAAACGGGAGTAGCGGTTTGGGAGGCCTTTTTCGGGAATGCGATTGCGGCAAGGCAAAGCGCGATGGCGGCACTCGATCTTTCAAGGGGCCGGGATGTGGAGTATGGCGCTGCCTTTGCTCTTGCACTCTCAGGGGATTCTTCCCGCTCCCAAATGCTGGAGAACGATCTGGATAGGCGGTTCCCCGAGGATACATCAGTCCAGTTCAGTTACATGCCAACGCTTCGCGCGCTTCGCGCATTGAAAAACAATGATCCTCGAAAGGCTATCGAACTGCTGCAAATCGCCGTTCCCTATGAGTTGGTCGTACCGGGAATCGATTTCATTGCGTTCTTCGGAAGTCTCTATCCCACCTATGTACGCGGCGAGGCGTATCTGGCCGCGCACCAGGACGCCGACGCCGCCATGGAATTCCAGAAACTTCTCGATCACCGAGGCCTCATTTTCGGCGACCCCGTGGGCGCAGTGGCGCGCTTGCAACTGGGTAGAGCTTACACACAGGCTGGAGATCAGACCAAGGCAAGAGCGGCCTATCAGGACTTCCTTGTCCTCTGGAAAGACGCGGACCCCGGCATACCGATGCTCAACCAAGTTAAGGCGGAGTACGCTAAGCTGCGGTAGACTTCAACTCTCAAGCCCCAGGAGTATCTAGACGCTCCCCGTATATCCAGCTATACAGACAAGTGCCCACCCACGCACATCAACGCTGCCCGCGGTATCGTGCTCGACCGCTCGGTCGTTAGCGTAATGGCGTGTAAATGGGGAGGTTTCAACAACAAGCACCCGTGCAAATTTGGGTTTTGATTCCGAAGGCCACAGCGCCGCGCGACAAATCCCTTGATTTCTGGACTTTCGCGACTATCTTCTAATCTTGGTCACGCAGTAAGAAAAATGTAGCGGCATTTCCGTAGAAAATATCATGCTTCTGGTCCGAGGTCAAAAATGGGAGCGGAATCTATGCCTGCGATCGCCAAACCGATTGCGTCAGGCCATCCCATCTGGTCTGATCCAAACATGATCCGCTTTTCAAGCCGCGGTCAATCACCTGTTTAAAGAACGCGTGAAATGCCGGGCGTCCGGCTGGGCCGCTGATCCAATTGATGGTGGACACGTCCATATAAATTTGTGGGTACTCCGCCATGAGGGCAAACGTTTCTTCCGTCCACGGTTCACCACCGTGCGCTATCCATAAACGCAGTTTGTGATGCTTGACGAGAACGTCTGCGAGCAGCAGTGGATTTCCGAGGCGGAGCCGGAACGCGGGATAGCCGAAATATGGCGTCCAGGAAAACTGGTTCCAGTGTGGATCATCGTCACTGCCAAGCCATTTTCTGCCAGCCTGTGGGAAACAATGACGTGAGCACCTTCAAGTTTTCTTCGACGATACGCATTGACTAAGAATAGGTCCACGAACACTAAAACCTGTTCCTTAAGTTAGCGCTTATGTTAAGGGTGCTGCCCCCATTCCCGATGTCGACCTCACACAGCAACGAAGAGTTGTCGATGCTTTTCTCGCGGCTGTAAGAGCGGGTGACTTCGAGGGGCTTATGGCGGTGCTCGATCCAGAGGTTTTACTGAGGTCAGACCAGATTCCGGGTGGCCTCAAGGAACTCCGCGGAGCCCGTGTTGTAGCTGAGCAAGCACTGATGTTCTCGCGGGCAGCTGCGTCGGTCCAACCGTTACTGGTGAATGGAGCGGCAGGGATTGTTTCCTGGCGTCCGGGTGGACAACCGTTCTCCGTCATGGGCTTTACTGTCAGGGGAGGTAGGATTGTCGAGATCGATGTGCTTCGTGCTCCCGCTCGTTTAAGCCGTCTCGATTTAACCATACTCCAGGGCTGATGCCGGGGCTGCCGCGGCCCCATAATCGCTGGCGAACCACGGAGGACAACTGTTCTCGCGCAGCTGCCGATCCTTTCGCCTCCTTAGATCGAAGTTATGTGCGGCGGTCACAAGTGCAGATGGCGAACCGCGACTAGGTGTCGGACCCGAGCGTTTCTAATGAGCACGACGGTCGCGGACTTGTCTCGGTCTATAGTAGGCCGGGATCCCGGAAAAATCCGGTCCGCTCTTCTATTTCACTGAGTTCACGCTGGCGGCTGCGCTGCGCACGACCACCCATTTGCCTGCGCGCTTCTCGAGCAGATCCATGTAAACAGACTCACCGCTATCGTCTTTTCCGTCCCGGGTCCTCTTTTCGGTGACACCGCCATGGGCCACGGCAACATCGCCGAACACCTGCACGTCGATAGGCCCTAGGGCATACGACACGAGTTTGTCCTTGCCGGATTTAAAATCGTTTAAAACCTTCTCCTTGGTAATAATCTTGCCGGAGGTTATTCCGACGGATGCCCAATCATCGGCGAAGATCTGATTGAGCTTGTCGATATCGCCAGCCACCATTGCATCCCCCATCTCCCGCCCGAGTTGCCTGATAGTGTCGACAGCGGCCGGATCGTTTGATGGCACAGGAGGGTCACCGCCCTTACCCATTGCCGCCGCTTCCCTGGTGCTAACGCTCCCCCACCATACTAAAACTGAGAACAACGACAACAACAACACTGCGAACCACTGGCTGAAAACACTCTTTTTCATTTGCTCCCTCCTTAGCGGTCATTGCTACACCCGCAGTATCCGAGAAGGGAGAACCGCTGTCCATGACCTCCGAGGTCATGGGAGGAAAACCTGCGAGCCAGATGGTTCCGTCTGCAATGCAATTGCTTCGCGATTATCGGGCGGCCGTTAGCGCGGCGCGCGTGGCTTCATCGGCCGGAAAAAAGCTTTCGATGCGCATCTCCTGCAGGGCAACATCCTGCGCCGTTCCGAAGGTTGTAACCGTACTCACGAAGCGCAGCGTGGAGTTGTTCCATCTGTAGTTAATCGTCAAAAATGGCGGAGGCGAATCGACAAGATCCAGAATGCGCCAGCGGCTGGGTACCGCCGGATAACTGAGCAACTCGTGAAGGAAACCTTTCATCGTCTCATCGGACGGGTTCGCGGCAACCTCACGATGCACCCGCTGAATGATGCGTGCTGCGACGCTCTCCCAATTCTCGATGAATGGCCGGAGCCCCTTCGGATGGAATACGAACCGGACTCCATTGTGCGGTTCAATAGAATCGCAGATGGGATAGCGCCCCAGGAAGTGCTTCATTCCGGAATTCATTCTCAGCGTGTTCCAATATCGATCGACGACAATTCCGGGATACGGGTCCAGTTGGTTCAAGAGAAGATCGACCGCTTGGCGAGCTGCCTCCATCTCCGGTGCGTCGAGGCTAGTCTGGCGATAAAGTGGTGCGTAACCGGCCGCCAGTAGCAGCGTATTGCGCTCGCGCAGGGGGATCTGCAACGCCTCAGCCAGACGCAGCACCATGTCCCGGCTTGGCTGCGCTCGGCCTGTCTCAACACAGCTCAAGTGACGTGTTGAAATATCGGCATCGAGCGCCAAGGTCAATTGGCTAATGCGTCGAACGACGCGCCACCGGCGCAGCAGAACTCCAAAATATGCTCTTGGTGTTGTTTCGAAACCGGCAGCCGAAGAGGTCACGCCCAATTATAAGAAGAATCGCTCCCCGGAACAAAAAGGGGTGAGGTCAGGAAGAGCCGTTCGGATCCAAGGCGCAACCCTTTTCGAGAATTCTCATCGACCGGGATAAAGCATTATGATTTCCGAAACGATACGCAGGGAGACTACCCGGGCCGGTCCTTGATGAGGGCATGAAGGGCTTGCCTGTACTGTCGGCCAGTCGTAAGCCGTGTGCCTTCTCGAAGTTCGACCTCGTAGGTTCCACCAAGCAGTGGGTGTACGACCGTGATGCGCGAGATATTGACGATCCGGAGCGATGAATTCTGACAAATCTGCCGGGATCGAATCTCTCTTCCAGGCTCGTCAATGTCTCGTTTAACAGGCGCCGCTTTGAGCCGCAATGCAGCTGAGCATAGTTGTTGGCGGATTCGATCCAGTCGATCGAGTCGACGGATACCATCTCAAAACGCTCTCCTTTCCTGACGACAACTCGTTCTGGCCACTTCTGCTGCTTAGCTGCGAGCAGGGCCCGAAGCTGGCCAGCGAGCGTATTCCCGTCGCCCACCGAAATACGCTCCGGGCACGCTCAACGCTTGATACGAGCCTCTGCTGGTCAAACGGTTTGAGGATATAGTCCACCGCGTTTAGTTCGAACGCCCGGACGGCATACTCGTCTATGACGTTTTCACACCACCCAGTGAAATTCAGAATCGCTTGAGCAACTTTGATCTAGGCACCGGAAGAGTAATAATGGCCGGGCAGAATGGCGTTTCCAGGACGGCCGGTGTCCGGACCGACTACACAGGAATCGCCCCGCGAGTCGGATTTGCCTGGAGAGCGTCCCACTCGACGACCCTGAACGGCGGCTACGGAGTGGTTACATTCCGTCCCGTCGATACCTTCGTATACAAAGCGTCGCCGGATTTCTATTCCTTTGGGGTGTGCTCGCCCCAAACCTTGCGCTGGCGGGTTTAATTCGCTGTCTGCAGGGCTGCCATTTGCCTCTGCCGCAGACCCAACAAACCCTTCCGGTGTGCTGCTTGGAATGCGGCCCTTCGATTATCACAACAGCTACATGCAGGAATTTAATCTGGGAATTGAAACTCATCTCGAAAACGACGAGTTACGGGTTTTCTACGTGGGAGCACTGGGACAACACATTGCCCGATCTTTTCCGGACATCAACGCTCCACCGCCCAATACAGCGGTTAACCCCAACCTGCTTCGCCCCTTTTATGCATCCGTCCCCAACGTCACCTCGATCATTTACCTAGACTCGGAAGCCCAATCTTTTTACCACGCGCTACAGGCCAGTCTTTCCCATACTCTGCACAACGGTCTATCGGCGCAGTTCAACTACACGTGGGCGCATGCGTTGGACAATGCGGGCAGAGGAGATAATGGATTTGGCACCGTTCCGGCTCTGGCTTCAACACTCGATTACGGCAACAGCAACTTCGATCTGCGCCAGCGCATTGCAGGCAACATCTTCTGCGAATCGCCGTTCGGCCGGCAGGATTCTGGTGCTAAGGCTTTGCTCAGACGCGGCTGGCAGCTGAAGCTCGCCGGGTCGTGGTCCACCGGATTACCTTTCACGGTACTGAATGCAACCGACGTGAGCAATACGAACCCTGGTGCGTCCGCCGCCGACCGACCTGACCAAATCGGGTCACCCACTCTCGGGAACCCCGGCGTGAACAGGTTCTTCGACCTGAGTGCTTTCGTTGCTCAGACTCCCGGCACACTGGGTAGCGAACGGAGGAACCAGTTATACGGTCCTCACAGCCGAAGACTGGACGCATCTGTCTTCAAGAACATCTCACTCGGACCCGAGCGTCTGCTTCAGTTTCGGGCAGAGATGTTTAACGTAACGAATGCAGCGAATTTCGCCGCTCCAGCTGCGATTTTGGGCGGGGCTAACTTCGGGCAACTGACGCAGATGACGGCAGGATATATGGCGCGCGAGATCCAGTTCGCCTTGCGACTTCAGTTTTGAATCAGGTAAGCGCGTTCGGCATGGCACGCCAAATTAAAAGAGCTCGACGAGTGCCGCATGGCCTGAAGCAGAGGCGAGTCGAGCATCCCTCGTAACTAAGGCGGCTCGGAGTTTCTCGGCAAGCACGATGTAGGCAGCATCATAGGCCGAAAAATTGTGACGGAGTTGCCAGATGCGGGGCAGGAACAGCAGGTGGGGGTATCGAGTAATACGGAGATCGAGCAGATCGCGCACCGCCTCGTCAGCGCGATGTGCAGAGATCACTCCTTGCAATGCCAGACGCCGCAATACCTGCGTGACCTCGAGATCCAAAAGCTGAGGCGCGTGTAGGGTTTCGCTGTGCGAATAAATACGCTTCTCGATGTGCTGCCCGGCAGATGTCTGAAGAAGCCAGTCAACTGCGGCAGACGCATCCAGGACAATCATCGCGTTTCGCGCTCTTCTCGAACCAAGTGAGCGGTGTCAATCTGCGCCGAAACCGGCTTACGTCTATGCAAGCGCTCCCGCAATTCGGCAAGCGTTGGCCGCTCTGCGATTTCCTTGATCTCGGCCAACAGATAGTCCGAGAGCGACATGCCGGCCATGGCAGCGCGAGCTTTGAGGCCGCGGTGCAGGGCATCGGGTACATTACGAAGCTGAATCATCTTCGCCATGCTACAAGCATACTTTCATGTTTTCCACATGTCAACTAGGATTGCCTTTCGGTCCCGAAGTTGGCTGCCGGGGTTGACATTCTGCTGGCGAACGGCCTTGGGACGGAAGAAGACAGTTCGTGAAAGTCGCGGCCAACTTTCGCGACCAATTTTCGCTGTGTGGAGATGCAGGGCCACGCGACGGCCACGATGCCGAGGCGCGGAGCATGTTCCGAGGCCGGAAGAGCGCCTGCAGTTTCATCAGGAGGGTAGCACCCCAGTGATGGAGCCGGTGAGTACGTGATCGTCTTGCCCAGCCCCGAGTTCGACTCGCGCTGAAGCGGGCGGTTCTCACCGCAAGAATGCCTTGTCCTGTTGGACGCTGAACGGGGTGCGGGTGGGCGACCTGTTCATGAGCCTGATGCGCACCTGTCAGTTGTGCGGCGCCAACTCCTTCGATTACTTGACCGACCTGCAGCGCCACGGCCAGAAACTGGCGACTGACCCCGCCGAGCGGATGCTGTGGAACGATCGCGAGACGCCGAGGGGATCGTCTGCCTCTCCGATTCCGCGTAGAGTTAGGATCAATCACTCATGGCCGAAAACGCCAAACGTCAACCAAAATCTATCCCACCTGGACCGATGTCAAAGCAAAACTGGCGAATTTTGACTCGTGCCGCGTTGCTCGACTTAATCCGGAGTCTCTACAGTGCGCCTAAGGACAATCAGATTTTTCTCCATTCCCGCTTTGGCTTAGGTGGGAACGTGCTGGAACCCTACAAGAAGGTCATTGATCGGTGGCTTTGGCCTGACGTTCTCCGGAATCAAGACATCTCTGTCTCCCAAGCCAAGCGAGCCATCTCTGATTACAAGAAGGCAGTTGGCGATCCCGAGGGGGTGGCCGAGTTGATGGTCTTCCACTGCGAGCAAGCCGCAGGGTTCTGCGACGTCCATTTACAGCGATGATGAGGGATACTTCGACGCCCTGATGCGCATGTTCGAGCAGGCCCTCAAGTTCGCTAACGCACTATCGCCCAACCGCCGGAATGACCTGGTCCGCAGGTTAGATCGTGTGCGCACCATCAGCCATGACTTCGGCTATGGCGTCGGAGATGACATGGATTTCCTTCTTTCGAAGTACACCCGGAGTTAGTGCTCATCGTCACCGCAAAACTACCCTGATCGCGAGATTGACGGTCTTCCCTCACGGCCCTCCAAAGGTTCTTACCCCCATTACAAGAAGCAATTGCGTGGCTGGTCAGCTACAGCAATAGGCCTCCAGCGAAGCAATCAAAAATTGCGCCGATTAATACTTGGCCGATGCACCAAAGAACTTTGGCTGCTCCGGAATTGCGGCGCCGTCGGCGCGTGGATCGGACGCACCGAAATTCAGACCGGTTTTGCTATCGTGAAGGATCGCCTGGCCGCGCCCCATCAGGGATGTGTAATCGGGGTGCACCTGCGACACATGTCCCATCTTGCTCAGTGCTTGGAGGGTGGCAGGCGTCACGCGCGACTCGATCACGATTCTGCAGCCCAGTTGCTGGCGATCAGTAAAACGCGGCTCTTCCATCGCAGCCTGGATGTTCATTTGGAAGTCGACGACGTTCGACACAAATTGTGCGTGCGCCAAGGGTTGATTCAGGCCGCCCATGATGCCGAAGCCGATGTGCTCGTCGCCTCGCTGCATGAAGGCGGGAATGATGGTGTGGAACGGTCGCTTTCTGCCGGCAAGGGCATTGGGAGACCTGAGATCGAGCGAGAAAAGGCCTCCGCGATCCTGTAAGGCGAATCCCATACCCAGCACGGTCACGTTGGATCCAAAGTTGTTGTAGTTGCTCTGAATGACGGAGACGATATTGCCGTCGCGATCGACGACCGTGAAGTAGGTGGTATCGCTGGTGCCGAGCGCTCCGGGGGCGACCGTGCAATTCGCTTTAGTTGGGTCGATGAGTGAGGCACGTTTTGCGGCGTAGTCTTTCGACAGAAGCTGATCGACCGGAATCTTGCTGAAACGCGGATCGCCATCGTAGGCTTTCACGTCCGCATAGGCAAGTTTCATGGCTTCGATTCGAGTATGGAGCTCGCCGGGGCTGTGTGGACCGGCGGGATCGGGCTTGAACTGTTCCATGATATTGAGCATCTCAAGTGCCGCGATGCCGTCTCCGTTGGGCGGGAGCTCGTATATCGTCCAATCGCGATATTTCGTGGAAATCGGCTCGACCCATTCAGCGGAGTAAGATGCGAGATCGTCGGCAGTCATGGTTCCTCCGAGTTCGCCGGAGGTTTTGAGAATGGCCTTGGCGATTTCTCCCTTGTAGAACGCAGCCTCGCCTTGGTTGGCGACTAGCGTCAGCGAACGGGCGACATCGGGATTGCGAAACATTTCCCCGGTCTCGGGGACCTTGCCGCCAGGGAGAAATACGCGGCGGCTCTCGGCATTCGTCAGCAGGCCATCGTGGTCCTCATCCCACCATTCGCGAATGATCTCTGCCACCGGGAATCCATGGTCGGCATAAAAGATTGCGGGTTGAAAGAGATCGCGCCAGGGCAGCTTTCCCCAGCGATTATGCAGCTTGCTCCATCCGTCGACTACACCCGGAACAGTGACGGAATCGATACCGAATTGGGGCATCGCCGTGACCCCTTTTTCGTGGAGATGCTCAATCGTGAGATCCTTCGGAGCCCAGCCGCTGGCGTTCAGGCCGTAGATCTTACCTGTCTTTGCCTCCCAATAAATGGCAAAGAGATCGCCGCCCATACCGTTGGAAGTGGGTTCGGTGACGTTCAGTACAGCGTTGGCTGCGATGGCGGCATCGATGGCGGAGCCGCCCTGTTCGAGGATGAGCGCCCCGGCTTGTGAGGCAGAAACCTGACTGCTGGCAACCATACCGTACTGCGTCGCGACCACTGAACGTCCGTAGGAACGGTCCTGGGCGGAGAGGTTGAATTCGGTGGCCAGGAAAACCAGCAAAATGACCGAGGATCTGAAGGCGATCATGCGTCGAGGCTCCATATCGAGTTGCGCCACGGAATCGGTGGGTCTGCGATGAGGCTATGAGGCTATCAGTTGAAAAGCAAGACAGAAGGTACAAGCGGCTGCATCCAGGTGAATAGCAGCAGGAACGAACTGCCGAATCTGGGTCGTCGTGCGGAGCGGATTACTCGTTGCGCTGCCATTAAAAATGGTGAGTGCGTGCCTACTCAGATTCGTACCGAACCGCCCTTGGCGTCACTTTACTACGGTATAGTCGGCAACGCGTAACTGGCAGGAACGTCGCTTGACACAACTCTTGCGAGGGGGGACTCGATGAACAATGTAACTGGAGTCGTACGGTTGTTGAAGATGGAACAAGATCGGCTGACAAAGCACCACCAGATTGGCCCGTCCTCCACCGTTTGGCCAGCCAGAAAGAGAGAGCCCCGGCGATTGGGGACTATTGTGATGCCGTATGTCGCCGCTTCCAGAGTTCTGCTTCCAGTTTGACCGCGACCGCTTCCGCGTCGAGAGCAGAGGTTGCTCTCTGCGCTTGCTCGGCAAGATCCTGGCGCCCTAATCGCCGTGCGGCTTCGGACAGGCTGGCTTTATGCAGCGGGCTAACCGGCTTCTCGCTCGCGTGCATCAGTAATCTCCCAAGCGCCAACGTTTTCTGTAGCGCGCCCACTTCTGGCTCACCTGGGGTTGGAATCGGCGGATAGTCCGCTCGGGCAGCGTCTAAATTCAAAGCCTTTTCAAGATCATTCGCAGCTGCGGCTCGGTTTCCCAGTCCATCAGTTCCCATCCCGAAGCATTGCATTACCGTCTTCAGCACACTGGTGTGGTCGTAGACTTCGTTCAGAATGGTTTCTGGACTGGTGAATGGCGACACAACCACGGCCGGTACTCGGACGCCCAGTCGGTCGAAAGCGAACTTGCTGCCTCCCGGTTGCGTACTCGAAATCAAAGCCGTATCGGGGGCTATCGTTGTAGGCGGAGGAACGTGGTCGTAACAACCACCATGTTCATCGAAGAGTATCAGCAACAGAGTTTTGTCCCAGTCAGGGCTATTTCTGACTACTGAGTAGACCCGATGGACGAGCCTGTCTCCTTCCTCCACATTCGATACGCCATAAAGCTGAACTGCATGAGACTCAGGATGCATATCATTCTCAGGTCCCCACCTGAGCGAGTCCATGTAATTCGGCTCTATAAAGGCGTAGTTCGGTAGCCCACCCGGTTTCTGCGCATCGTTCTCGAAATCGTGCAAGAACTTGAAGTATTCAGGGCGCAGAGCATAGTCCCAGACTCTCTCTTGCGTGATCATGACGAGACTCGTCACCGTCCATCCCGCGGTATAGACCTTCCAGGTACGACGGGCGTCAGAGAGCAGGTTATAAATAGTTGGTGTTTTATTGACAAAGATCACCCCATCGCCTTCGTTATCTACATAGCCGGACGAAGTACCCGCCTGAACGAATGAGCGATTGCAAAGCGTCTGTGAGGGAATCGAGCAAAACCAGTGGTCACAAACCGCGTAGTGGTGGGCAAGACTGGACAGCACCGGCAGAGTCGCTGGTGTAAAACAGTTCATGATGATTTCGGGATTTTGTCCATTCTTCCGGGCATAATTATTTACAAATCCCTGCATGTTGGGTGGAGTCGATGGAGGGTTCGGAGTGTCCTTCAGGGCTAAAGCCGGCTGGTTGTACAACTGTTCGTACACCTCCTCGTAGGGCTCGCCGGGATCGGGATACGGATCTGTTGGCCTCTGCCCTTTTCCGACCGGAACGTCGCCTTTCGATCCCGGATTGGACAATTTCTTTCCGTATAGGCCATCGAAATTGGCCGGAGGCGCCACATTGAACGGAGCAGGATTCGCGGGATCGTAGAGCCAGCCGAACACGTTATCGAACGAGCGATTTTCAAGCATAAGCACAACGACATGCTCAATCTGCTTTAAGTTTGCCACTCACCCTCCGCATAAAACTCAGTAATGCTAACAGGCTCCGCGACCGCCGCAACATCTTGATACAATCCGGCGCGAGGGAATTCGATGAATGATTTAGCTGGCGTCGTCCGGTTGTTAAAGAAGGAACCAGATCGGTGGACCAGGGAGCTTCGCGGGATTGGGGCTGCACTCGCAGCTTTTGGCCAAGCATAGGGAAAGGGAACAGGCGCCAGAAAGTTATCCGCATCAGCTCGGGCGCGGATGGCAGCCGCACAAAAAGCGCGTTGGGCAAAGGTGAAGGCCGCGAAGAACAAAACGGCGTAGCGGGTCACTGCTCGCGTCACTCCGACTTTGATCGACTTTTGTGCGATTCCCCCCGCTCAAGTCGGTTTTAGGGTTTGAACTCCTCGTTACTTGCCCTCTGATAGCCGTGCCAATGTCCCTCGAAAATTCGAGAAAAGTCTTCATCTTGGTTGCTGGTGGAAACCGCTCCGCACAGCGAGATTTCGGGGATACGAGCCAGCGCAAAAAGCACCTTGGAAGAAGTTAGGAGATTTCTCCCTGTCCGAGAGCTCGAAAACCCGGAAAAGATTTATAACGCATCCTGCGTTCTCCGATATGGCAAAATCTGCATCACATAAATATGGACGAAAAGCAGACTTCCGAATCGAGCCTGAGTCCCGGAAAATGGATCGGTCAGCTGGTGGCCGCCGTGATTCTGGCTGAGGGGATCTGGGGATTCCTTGCTTCTCTCACCAGCAACTTACTGGTGCCGTTGCTGGCGCGGGTGATGGAAGTGGACCCTCAGTCCCCTTTGTATCTCGGCAAAGGCGAGCTAAACGTTCCCGCGCTGTTCAACTCGGTTCTGGCGCTTTGCCTGGCAGGAATTGTGTTTGTGCTGCTGCACGAATGGTCACAGAGGAAGCGCGCGCCGGTCCGAATGAAAATGGTGCGGGTGACCAAGAAGGTTTCGCAGCCGGCGGCCGCGGCGCTTTCCATTATGGTGCCTCCAGAGCCAGTGTCCACCCCCGCCCAAACGCCGGTGAACCCAGCCCCGGTACCCGAGATTCCGCAGGCACCCGTTTCAGTTTCTCCGATGCCAGCGCCGCAGCAGTCGAAACCGGTGCCACCTCCCGTTGTAGCCCCGGCCAAGCCAGCGAAGCCTAAGTCTCCCAAAGAGGTCTACTACAACATCGTTGGGGAGCCTATTAATCCGACCGAGAACGATTAGGCCTGGAGACTGCATCCGACGGGCCGCCCAGCGCAAGTAAGTTCCGAACAAGCACCGCTGGCCTGAGGTTCAGGAACGATTTGGTGCACCACGGCCCCCCCGGCACCGAAGGCGCAATCGCCCGCCATACCGGAGATGCGATCGCGGTCCGCATTCGTAATAAAGCACTTACGGGCGGACCCAGTGTCTCCAGCTCGGACTCAGGGCCCTCATTCGGCAGTGATTGTGCTCCGCTTTATGCTCCAGGGCTGCGTGAGATTCGGTCCACACCGCCCGAGCAGCAAACACCTGAGTTGAGGCGCCGTTGCCACAGAGAATCTGGTCATTGCCGAAGACATTGGTGACTGGGAGATGCTCGCACAATGCCGGATGGCGGAGTCTTCGCTTGTGTTGTTCAAACCGCGCCCTCCCTATGAATGGAGCGACAGAGCATGACGTAAAAGGTGGGGTTAGTAACCGTCACCTGCTGATGAGTCTCGACAGGTTCGTTCCCTCATGCCCTCCCCCGCTGTAGCCGGCGCGATAAAGTCCGAATGGATCTGCAGCTGCGGCATAGACTGAGCCGTGGCTCGCTCAACCGAAAGCGGCGAGATGACTCCGGTAATTGGCGGTTCAGCGGGTTATTTCAGTAGAGTTCAGAGTGGGGTAAAAGTATGAAGCGAGTTCTGATTCTTTTGTTGGTAATGACGACCGTTGTGGCTGCGCGCGACAAGAAACCAAAGGCTCAGCTGGGACCGTACGTATTCACTACTAAAGCATCGGCGCAGACAATCAAGACGCTGATCGTTCAGTACAATCTAAGAGACGGCTACGCGCTCGACTCTGACACACCGCTCCAGTTCCGATTTTCCAAGCCAGGGGAGATGCCACTCGTAGGGGCGCTTTTCATGGCATCAAGCGCCTGTCCCGGTATGACGACGAAAAAAGTATGGTCGTATTCGTTGGTGGAAGCTAACGGTGCGACACGGGTGACTGTGCTGCCCTTCTTTGAATATCCAGACGACTACTGCAAGACGCAAACTCACGAACTGCTCTGGAGCCAGCCAGAAGAGATTGCGGCGTTCCAGGCCATGCTAGATAAAGCTGCCACACCCAGTGCTCAGGTTCCAACCCCGACTGCCGCTCTGAAAGCTTGCCTTGACTTAGCCAAAGATAATCCCAGCATCACATGTAAGTGACGCCGACATTCCGGCACTGCCGTCCGATGACCTTTTTTGATCGCGCCCTATCCTGTTGGCCTATTGCTCAGCCCTCGGGGTTTGCTCCTTTCTTTTCTTTGCCACTGGCCCCGGTAGCTTTTTTCGTTTGCTCCTCACTTGAGCAACGTCAGGGAACGGGCGGCGTTGAACAGGAACTGGCGGACTCCTGGGATACCTGCCTGGCCGGTGTCACTGAGCGTGATGTCTACGGGCCAAGGTCACGCCGGGTTCCCTGCCTGTCGGTCGCAGCCTTCGAGACACAATCGTAAGTGTCAGAGCAAAACAGAGCAAACACATGGTTGACAGATTGAATCCGCAGCCAGCATGACTACGCCACTGGATCGGCAAATTCTCAGGGAGCCACTCCTCGTTGCTTCGTCCGGGGCGGATTACTGCCGTTTCGCGTAATCTGGGATTTGCAAACGGATGGTCGAGACGTTCCTCGTCCGCAGTGAAGAGCTGGTGTTGCGGGAGCTCGAAGAGACAAATCCGAGTCTGTTTTTGTGCGCGGTTCGATTCTTGCCCAGGTTCCCATGGAGGGCGGCGAAGACAGGTTCGTCCCCCCGCCGACAAGTTCCGAGGCAACGTCGACGATGATGTTCGCCGCCGGGGACAATCGGCATGACGGCAGAATCCTGACGGGCGCAATCGAGTTCACGGAAGGAGCGCTCATCGGCAGTTGCGCGTGGCGATGCCAGAGTAGTCGCGGCGCTGGAGTTTTTCGAGCAACATTTCCCGTCAATGGGTCAGGAGAATCTCCTTCCCTATGACCCGCACTAGGTCAATCGTTCCTGAACTTTCCTGCTTCACCACGCAGTAGCGTCCGCCCCCCCCGGCGGCTTAGTCTTTGTGGGCAACTCTCACCTTGGCGTTTCTTCAGGGTTGCCCGTCATCGCCCCGAATGGCAAATTCGCGACAACTCTTTGACCGAGCGCATAGCGCGAAGGCCCAAGGTCACAACTACGACGTTGAGTTGTCGTACCAGCGCAGAACTCGGAGAGCGCGCAGTGTGTTCCAGCGGCTTGCCCTGCCGACACCGGTCTCCATCTCCAAGGGAATATATTCGGGATGAAGGAGGTTGAGCGGCCAGCGCCCGTTTTGGTGGCGGCGGTCGATCACGGTTTCGATGGCCTCACTGACGCGGCTGTCGGGTTTGATGCCTGCACTCCGCAGATAATCGAGTCCGCGCAAGACGTCGTAGTGCCAAAACGTGGGGAACGAGAAGCGGAGCCAGCGTTTGTCGATGACGTCGCCGGTTCGGAGCGAGCGGAACATGCGGCGCTCGAGCAAACAGTTTTCGGCCCTCTGGCGGGCCTTAGTGACGGCCGCCGATTTTCGCCCGACTCGTTCGTATTCGAGCAGTCCTTCGAGCACGCAGATGGTGGTGTGGAATGAGGAGCGCCGGCTTTTGGGTGCTTCGCAGTTCCAGCCGCCATCTTGGAGCTGCTCGCCCAGGAGTTGGTTGGCCAGTGCGTCGTTAGGTTCTTTGAAATGCGCGCCGATGGCGAGGATTCTCCCATTGATGCAGGGCTCAGTTTCGCCGTGAAGGTAAGGCCGGTTGTTCAGCCGCTTAAACACTAGCCGCTTGTCGATGCGCTCGATCATTTTCAGAGCCTGCGTGCTGGCGGGGTCGAGACCGAGGTCCATCAAGACGGTGAGACTGTAGAGGGTAATCAGCAAGCCCCGGTCCGCCTTTGGCAAATCGTCCCTCCACCCGCGGGGGCCCCCTCCCCAGCTGCCGGCAGGAGATTGGCGGGCGAGAAGTTGGGCTCCCCAGCCTTCGGTTGCGACGCGAGACCGCTCGGCCGCAATCGCGTTGGGAGCCCCATCGGTCAGGTCCCTCATGACCTGCCAACGGATGGCCGGGTCAGAATCGAGGAGCCAATTGAGGTGTGCGGGTCGGGGGGCGTAATGGTGCAGGCGCATTCGTATGTTATAGCAAGGGGTCGGGACGTTTTCACTGGTGCGCTGAACCAGGCTCGCCTGGCTTCTGCGTGTGGCAAAATGCCTTCCGGGCGGAGGGTCAGCAAGCCTTCGCTTGGCGAGCCGCATGGGATAAGAAACAGAACGGGACCGTATAATGCCGGGGCTTATGCATTTCATTGCTATGGTCGCACTGCTGGGACTTCAGTGTTTTGTCGTGCTGTTTGTGGCGCTCCACAATTGGATTCCTCTGGGAACACTCAATAACGTAAAGGGTGTCAGGGTGGAGTTTCCTGCCGGCAAACTTCTCCTCACCACGTTGATCAATTTCACTCCGTTCGCGATCGGACTTGCTGCCACCGCCTTTTACTTTGGTAGAGTCTACCCGGGCTGGGTGTTTTGGTGGCTATGGATCACCTACGGACTTGCATGCTACGGTTCGTTCACGGCCTGGTGGATGCCCTATCTCCTTCGCCCGGATCCACAGCGGGCCGCTCGCTATCGAACGATGTACGCAGCGACACATGCCTTTCTGCCGGAGCGCAACGGCATCCGGCCGAATACGCTGCATGTGCTCTTTGACATCGTGACCCTCGCCATACTGATTGACTTGGCCGTGCTGAATGGTATAGCCGGCTGATCGACCTTCTGTCAGTTCAAATACCGACCGGCAACTTCACCACGAAGCTTCCATCCAAGATCGTATAGGTTCTGCGGTTCTCGACCTGCCTTGTGATCCTCGGGTAAGAATCGCTCCGGCTCGGCGACGGACTCCTTCTTCTTCTCATCGCGTGCCCGCTGCGGATAGGCCGGGTGTTCCCCAACAGCGAACTCCATCTGGCACTCATCGCAGGTCACGGGCCCCACGCGGCATGATGCGGAGCATGTCGGTCTGGTGCAGCTTGATCGCGACCGGAGCGAGGTCGAGGAAGGGTTACTTGTACGGCTCGTACATTGGAGCCAGAGGAGGGCGCTATGGCAACCAAGGCGCGGTACGACAATTCTTGGGTGCGGAGGAGCCAATCGGAGCCGCGAATGCGCTTGGAGCGAGCATTCCCGCCACCGTTTCTGCGAGCGTAAGGCCGTCTGCTCTTTCATGTGGGGGGAACTGTCGAGCTTTTGGGGATGGTGTTTCTGCGCCTCCACAGTCGCGACTTGCCTCTACGGAGCGGCGGTTCCGTCCGACCATTTACCCACGACAACGATGAACTCCGCCATTGGCTCGGGCGAATCCGGGGCGGCGCCACCCATCACCGGCGAGTCGGGCACATCCGCGCCCCACGCCGCGCTATCTATGCGTGGAACTTCAAACATTAGATGGGACAGGTTGTGAGATCCTTGATCGTTAAGGTACGCTTCCTTCGACATCATGTAGCACATCGCACCCGGTTCAGGGGATGGCAGTTCCTTCCTCTCAGACGCGGCCTTGATGGCTTCGAACACCTGGGTTTTGGAGAGCCCGGCCAAAATCATCGCTTGCCTCTTCTCTCTTGCGGGCAGGACGGATCGAGCGGCTGGCGGGTTGTAACACACCGGACCCCGAATTCGGGGGTTCCAAAATTCCGGATCATCGAAATCTGCTTCCCAAGACCGCTCCACTACACACACGAAGCCGTTCTTTCCTTTGACAGCCGTCTCGTAACCATGTTGGCTGAGGATCAACACCGCGGCGTCGCGTGATATTGACGTGGGCGCGGCACTCCGCGCCAAGGCTATCTCGGCATTTCGATCCATCAGATATTGGGGAAGAGGAGCCATGCTGGGATATGGCGCTTTGTTATCCTGCGCCGACGCCTGCCTTGAAGCGCTCAAGACGGAAGCGAGGACCAGGAGTAGAGAGCCAACTGCATTGAATGGATTGCTTTTCATTGATTCCTCCGCCAGGCCAGCTATCCGATACGCCTGTCCTATCGAGCCCCCGAATAGTGCTTCGCTTCCCCCGCCGATTTATGGCTTCCCTGAGACGGCCGCGCTGGGGTAACCCAGACGCCCTCCAAAATAGGCTTCGATGGCGCTGATCTTCCCCCCTGCGAAGCGAAAATACTCTACATTGCGGAATGACGTACGCTTTGCGGTATGGCAAAGATACTTGACGAACGCGTCGGTGTCGCTGGCGAGCACACTCTCCAGATCAAATCGCTCGATAAACGCCACTTGCGACGACCAGCATCTTTCGTGGAAGGCGCGCTTGCTGATGTGGTCGTCGTCATTTGCGCTGGTAAACGTGAAGCTGTCTGCAAGCAGGCTGTCAACCAAACTCCATTCCCTTTTATCCCAGCCAGAATAATAGGTTTGGATGAGTGTTTCATTTGTCATGTTCGAACCCTCCGGTGCAAAGGTGCTGGCTGCGGCTCTGTCCACTGCTCATCCGCTTGCACAACGCAAGTGGCGCCACTATACGCAGAGTCATTGCAAAATGCAAGTAGCTGTGCAAGGGCAGCAAGGGCAAGCTGAAGCGACGGTTATAGACGACCCACGTCGCTCTCGTTGACCCAAAGAGTCTAGCGCTTGAGAGGCCCGGCGAGCGTTGAAGCTGATCGTCATCCGAGACGCCGTGTTCGGTAATTGCCGCTCAGCTCCTAGGTTGAGTAGTAAAGTCGAAGGATTTCATGGTTTCTCATCTTTGTTCGTGAGCCAGGCATGCAAGCTGTCTGTTGTTGTTCGGGAGCTCCCGTTGCGCAATAACCGAAAGCACGCCCGGAGCTCCGCAGTGAAAAGCTGCGGCTGTTCGAACGCGGCGAAATGGCCCCCGCGATCCAACTCGTGCCAGTAGATGAGTTTCGAGTAGCAAGCCTCCGCCCAGGAGCGCGGAGGGCAGTAGAGTTCACGGGGGAAGACGCTGTAGCCGACAGGAATATCAACCAGACCAGCGTTGGCTCCGAGATCCGCATTCTCGAAATAGAGGCGTGCGGAAGATGCCGCCGTGTCGGTCAGCCAGTAGAGCGTGATGTCGTCCAACATCTCGTCGCGCGTGAGCGCCGATTCCGGATCCCCCTGGTTATCCGTGTGCTCGCGAAACTGTTCATAGATCCAGGCGAATTGCCCTACGGGCGAATCGGCAAGCGCGTAACCAATCATTTGCGGCTTCGTCGCCTGAACCGAGAAAAAGCTGAACTCTTCGCTCTGAAAACGATTCATGCTTTCCACAGCTCGCTGTTCCACAGGGGTCAAACTCGCCGGAAGTGTCGTCGGGTACAGGAGCGGGAAGTTGAGATGAATTCCCTGGAGGCCCGGAAGGTGGTGTTGTGCCATTCGTGTCGTTACCCAGGCGCCCCAGTCGCCACCCTGCGCGACGTAATGTGAGTATCCCAGGCGCCGCATCAATTCAGCCCACGCCCTCGCGATACGGTCGACGTTCCAACCCCGCGATACCGGCTTGTCGGAGAAGGCAAATCCGGGCAATGACGGTGCCACCACGTGAAAAGCATCCTCGGCTCGTCCGCCGTGTGCCGTAGGGTTCGTCAGGAGATCGATCACCTTGAAAAATTCGATTACCGAACCGGGCCATCCGTGCGTAATGACGATGGGTAAGGCGGCGACATGGGGCGACCGAACATGCAGGAAATGTATGCCGATTCCATCGATTTCGGTGCGATACTGAGGAAAACTGTTCAGCTTCGCCTCGCAGCGCCTCCAGTCGTAGCCGGTCCTCCAATATGCTACAAGTGCCTGGAGCTTGGCCAGGGGCGCGCCTTGCGACCAGTCGTTGACGGTTTCGCGGTCCGCAAAGCGGGCGTGTTGGAGGCGAAATTTGAGATCATCGAGCGCGGCTTGTGGAGCGTGGAAGGTAAACGGTGTCACCGTTGACCCTTCCTTCTCGAAAGCTAATGCGCTTGTGCCGCGAAGCACGTCCAGTGACCCGAGCAAAGCGCAGGCTCCTGCTTTGAGAAGATTCCGCCGAGATCGTCCGCCGACCGTCATCTAGTTCTTGTCTGCTGAGGCAGACACTTTCTCTTACGTCGTGTGGTTGTCTTCTTTTCGCGCGCCCACAACACAACCCGGCCACAACTACTTGCGTGATACAAGTGGTGCTAATATTAGGTGGTTCTTGTTGCAAAATGCAAGCAGCTAACTGCGAAAGGAGATTGTGCAGCAGAAGCATGCGACATGAAAGCCGCTCCGGGTGCCCGATCAACCTCACCCTCGAAATGCTCGGCGATCGTTGGAGCCTGATCGTGATCCGAGACATCATGTTCGGTAATCGTCGGCACTACGGAGAGCTGCTGAGACTTTCCGAGGAAGGAATCGCTTCCAACATTCTCGCCGATAGACTTGCGCGTCTGCGCAGCAAGGGGCTTTTGTCGCGTACAAGCGATCCGACTCACAAGCAAAAAGCCATCTACAGTCTGACGGAGGTTTCCATACAGTTGGTGCCTCTGCTGGCACACATGGGCGCCTGGGGACGAAGGCATACCCGTGTCTCTAAGGAACTATCTGTCCGCGCGCAACTTTTGGAGGAAGGAGGCGAACGGATGTGGAAAGCATTTATGGCAGAACTAAGGAGCATTCATCTCGGAGCGGCCCGGCCTCGAAGGTCAGTGTTCGCAGAACTTCAGGCTGCCTTCGAGGCGGCTGTCAAACTGGAAGCCAAGGTTGCCAAATAGCGGCCGCCACGCTGATACGGGTCTCGCCCTCTTGGTCGCTGAGGTTCCGAATGTACATGTTGAGGACGCCCTGGGGTCAGGGTTGGTTGGTATGAAATGGCTGGAAATGGTTTGCCGATGCGTCTACTGGCGCGGCCAGGAAAACCAACCCGCCGCTAAAGAAAAATTCTCCGGGTGGCGTTGATCAGCTCGGTCCGTACCGCCGCCCAGGCATCGCGCGCCCGTAGCATCACCAGATCCTGCCGCACTTCCCGACTGCGGTGCCCGATCGGGTGCAACGATTGCGGGGCCGCTCGCCTGCATCGGGCCAACTTGTTAGCATCGATCCGATCATTCTTCCGCTTGCGCCGCTGCGGGAGGCGGCGAGACCACCTCCGGTTGACCGGCAGAGCTTACCTTGAGATGACTCCCGCTTGCCGCGTGACTCGGGCACGATCCTGAGAGGTTGCCTAATCGACCTCGATGATGCTGCGCTCACGACAGGGTATCCTAACCCAATCGACCTGATTGCCCAACCTCGCAGTCCGAGCTACAGTAAAACCGTGCGGGGCTGCTTCCGCTGTCAGGGAAAGAATCACTGCTGGCTGGACGCCATGAGGTGCTCAAGCCCGTTTCCTAAGCGATTGGTACCTCTGGAGCGCAAGGAGCTCTGTCGGACTCTGACGAACTACGCGCCTGATCAGAGAGCAAACGATACAACTCTGGACATCCGATTGACGGACTGGGGCAAAGCGGAGGAGATGTTTCTGGCGCCGATGACGGGTAGCGCCATGTTTGAAGCCTTTTGCAGAGCGTTCTTCATCTTCTATTGTCGTCTTACGGTTGCGGGGCGGAATCAACTTCCGGCTTCCCCGTTCATCATCTGTAGCAACCACACGAGCCATGTCGATAGCGCCGTTCTGATGACAGCTTCGGGGCTTCCGTTTTCTGAATTCGCACTGCTCGGTGCCAGCGATTATTTCTTTTATTCTTGGAAGGCGAGGTTCCTAGTCTCTCGCTTCATGAATGTCATACCGATCGATCGCCGAGCCCAACACAAGTCGGTCCGGCGCAGTTTGGCGATGTGCGAGGAGTTTCTACAGCGGACGCACGGCAATCTAATTCTCTATCCGGAAGGTACTCGGTCGCTGGATGGCGAGATGCAGACATTCAAAAGCGGTGCTGGGCTGTTTGCGGTCGATCTTGGAGTACCCGTGGTGCCCGCGCACATCGACGGTGCTCATAACATCCTGGCAAAGGGAAAGTTCGTGCCGCGGCCCGGGCCCGTCACCGTGCGCTTCGGAGAGCCGATTGTGTTCGAATCGAATCAGTTTGATTTTCGGTGGGGGCGTGGGGGTCGCAGGGCAGCTGTCGAATTGCTCGAACAGCGCATCCGTGGGTTGAAACGGCAGCCTTCTGCCGGAGACGTGGCCAGAAGGTCTGGAGAGGAACAGCACGCGACAGTTTCCGTCTCCGCGGTGGCGCAAGGCGGCCGGGACACGAAAGCGTCACCGGCGGAACGGGCATCGAAGCGGGTAAGTTGAGAGCTGTACGTTGGCCGGCATCTGATGTGCTACGGTGCGCACCGGTTCACCCAGTCCAAACCGGTAGACACTTGAGGGGCTATGTACATCGCCAAGCATATGAAGTGGTGGGGATGGGGAGACGAAGGGGTCAGCTTCGACTCCAGTGCCCATCCCGGTTTGTGGCCCTATGCCAAGGCGGTACTTGGTGTGCAAGAAGAGAATTTAGACACATCGCCCGTACCGATCGAGGCCGCGCAGTTGCGCGAGGCAATTTGTCATGACGGCTTTTTGGCTGAGCTGCGCTTATCGATGCGCGCCGATCAGATCTGCGACACTCGCCACGAGCGTTTGGTCCACGCCTACGGCAAGGGCTTCCGCGACCTGTTTCGTATGCGCCGGGGAATGGCTGAGGGTGCTCCCGACTTGGTACTTTATCCCGAAAACGAGCATGAAGTGCTCGTGACCATACGGGCAGCGGCGCATCACGATGTCGCAGTCATCCCATTTGGGGGCGGTTCGAATATCGCCGGCTGCTTGGAGCGAAGCGAAACCCGCCGCATGGTGGTGTCGCTTGATATGCGACGCATGCGACGCGTACTGGCGGTAGATGCGGAGTCATGTACGGCGCGCATCGAGGCCGGAGTGTTTGGTCCCGATCTTGAAGAGCAACTGCAGGGCTGCGGACTGACCCTCGGCCACTTTCCAGACTCCTTCTTGCACTCTACGCTCGGCGGGTGGATCGCCACACGCTCGGCTGGAATGCAGAGCGACAAGTACGGCAAGATCGAAGATATGGTAGTTGCACTGCGGATGGTCACGCCAATAGGCGTTCTGGCGACGCGAGTTGTGCCCAAGTCCTCGAACGGTATCGATGTCAATCATCTGTGCATCGGCAGTGAGGGAACTCTGGGAGTCATTACAGAAGCCACGATGCGAGTGCATCCCCGGGCGGAGCTGCGCCGCACTCACGGCTATCTGTTTCTCGATTTCGAAAGCGGCATCCAAGCCATGCACGAGTGCGTGCGGAAAGAATGTGTGCCCTCAATGTTCCGCCTCAACGACCCCGACAAGACCTCATTGTCGCTGGCATTCAAACCGCCGTCATCGCGACTGTCGCAGGCGGTAGCCGGAGCTATGAAGACTTACTTTCGCATGAAGGGTTTTGATTTCATGCGGGCCTGCCTTATGCTCACCACTTTCGAAGGGAGCAAAGCCAAGGTCGCCCGCGAACATCATCAGGTTAGCGCCATATACCGTCGCTTCGGCGCAGTCGACCTTGGCCTCAGCTCGGGAAAGTCTTTCGAGTCGACCAAGTACGATTTCCCCCACATACGCGATTTCCTCCTGGATCGCGGCATCACCTCTGACGTCAGCGAGACCGCTACGGTCTGGAGCAACATCGTCCCCCTGTATCGGGCGTCGACCGCAGCACTACGCACCGCGATCTTAGAGAGTGAGGGCGGTGTAAAACCCTGGGTCGGATGTCACATCAGCCACACCTATCAGTGCGGGGCAAGCCTCTATTTGACATTCGCCTGCCGACAGCAGCATGGACGCGAAATCAGTCAGTATCTGCGCGCGAAACGAGCGGTACAGCAGTCGTTCATCGATCACCAGGCGACCCTGTCACACCACCACGCGGTCGGCACCGAACACCTGCCGTGGCTCAGCGATGACATTTCGCCCGTGGGTGTAATGGCGGTAGCTGCAATCAAAGCTGGACTCGACCCAGGCGATGTCATGAACCCGGGACGGTTGCGGCCATCCGCATCGGCTTTTGAGAAATGGTCGAGAGTCGGTAGCGACGCTGCGTGGCCTACACCGGCTGACACTCGATAGTCTCCAAAAAACACAACCGTAACAAATTCGTTGTCCTGCCTGACCAACATCGATGGCTTGCAAACAACAGGCACGCTGTAGGGACACTACGGAACCAGGCGCATATAACCCCGCTCTTCGGGCATGGGATGCAATCTCTACGCGCGGCAGACCATCGAAAGCAAGGAAGCAGTATTGCGCGCAGGCTATTCCGGTGAAGTGGCTGACAGTTTTCACGCCCGATCCCGTCATTTCGTGAGCCTTCTATAGAAAAAGACGAGATCGGCAAGATGGCCGCGCGAAAGGTATAACGATTCCCTTGTTCTTCGGTAACTTTATTTTGAAACTTATCCTGCTAACTTGAACTGAGGCACGCGCCTTCGACCGCCTCGGTGTGTCGAAATCAATTTCTCTGCGAGGGACCATGAAGAGATTCGCAACCGTTGTCGCCATTTCGGCGTCATTTTTGTTAGGCGGGGCCGTATCTGCTGTTGCTCAGGACGAGCACGGAGAACGAAAAGAAGTGCGCCAAGAAGAACATCACGAAGCCCATGAAGAACAGAGGCACGAGGCGCATGAAGAGCAGCGTGCGCAAGAGCGGCACGTGGTCCATGAGGAGCGCGTTGCACATGAAGAGAGGCGCGTGGAGCTTCGGCGAATTTCAGATGAACATTTTCACGCGCACTTTGGACGTGAGCACTACTTTGCCGTTGGCCGCGTGACTGTGTTGGCAGGCCATCCGCACTTCGCGTATGGCGGCTACAGGTTCGAAATCGGGCAGCCCTGGCCTGCTCGATGGGCCTACACCGACCACTGCTATATCGATTTCGTCGAAGGCCGGTATTTTCTGTTTAATCTGCGGCACCCGGGAGTGCGGGTTGCGGTAGCCGTGGTGCCTTGAGGAAAAGTTGACTCCGTATAAGAGGTCGCGTGGTCAGCAATCGTGGATTGTTTCTGCGATTCGGCGTAAAGTGCCCTGCCGAGAGTCTGGTGCAGTCGATGAGACCGGAAGATTCACGCGGCAAAGCAACAATGTCGCGAACCTTCAGTCGGCAGAGTTCGGCATGGCGTATGGCCGTGGAATATAAGGTCATGAGCAGGGCCCGGTGAAAGAGATGGTGGGCCCGGTCGATGAGTCGAGCCACCTCCTCCGGGCTGAGCATGGTCGGCAATCGCTTGAGGGATTTTGGAAACGGAATGTATTCGGCGAGAAAGTGCCGATGCACTGTCTCGATGAACCGGAAGCGGAAGGTGGACACATACTGCGAGACAGTGATTGAAGACGCCCTACGTCGATAAGCAATCAGCGCCAACGTGGCTTCGAGGAATAGGCCGGAAACGTTCTGTCTGAGTCAGGCGAGTACAATGTGACGGCAAGCTGAGGGTGTATTTGAGCCGCCCGTCGTAGCGAAGGCAAGCTCCGGGCGGCTCTCGCTTTTGACCTTCGAATGATCGAAGCGTGCCGCAGGCCGGTTCCGAAAACGACGCCTGGGTTCCGGTTCAGCCACAGCAGAAAAGCCAAGACGCCAGTGTCGGGGAGGTTCTTGGTCGCGGTTGAGTGGATTACTTCCGGCGACCGACCACTCTACCTGAATCCGCAAGACCAACTCGCTTAGGAACTGGAAACGCGCTTGGGCCTGTTCTCGTCGGTGACAATTGTCTTAAGGCTGGTGGCTCGGCGCGCATTTCCACGCCCTGCAACTATCACGGAAATCCGATGAGGAGACCGCCGCTCATACCGATGGATTGCTGGTGGCCTCCGGCAAAACTGTAGTCGTAAGCCGGCTCGAGGAACCAGCCGAAACGGTGTTTGCCGGTCGGCCAGAACATGAAGTCTCCCGCTATCTCTCCAGAGATGGAGTTGGTCACTTTCACGTTCTGTCGGAGGTGGACCCACTCGGGGCCGACGCCC
>Ga0210398_10000301_pt1 | contig 59277 bp, 49 predicted proteins | sample IncBWC4OmetaG_FD_161047 | JGI IMG/M metagenome (GOLD analysis project Ga0210398, IMG submission 161047) | Forest soil microbial communities from Barre Woods Harvard Forest LTER site, Petersham, Massachusetts, United States - Inc-BW-C-4-O | ecosystem: Environmental > Terrestrial > Soil >...
CGAGAAACATCGTGCTCAAAAGAAGTTTGTCGGCGATGGGATCGAGATATTGGCCGAGCAGGGTTTGCTGGTGCAGTTTGCGGGCGAGCAATCCATCGAGGCCGTCGCTGAAACCGGCGACGACAAAGAGTACCAGCGCCCAGAAGTAGCGGCCGTCGACCAGTTCGATCACAATGAAGGGCACGAACGCCATGCGCAGGAGGGTCAACTGATTGGGCGTGGTGAATATCTGGGAAAATTTCATGCTGGAGCCTTGCTGGAGCGAACTCCAGTTCTCGCGGCGATGGTCAAAGGGACACCGGGCTGGGAAGTCTCCCGGATACTCAAAATTTCGCCTGGATCCAGACCCGTCTTGGCTTCAAAGCGCTGCGAGAGGGAAGGAAGATTGCCATCGGGCAGGTCGAGTTCGATGCGCTCGATGCGGTGCATGGGGAAAAAGACGACAGCCGGAGTGAAAGGCTCTCCATCTTTCACCATCACGGCAAGGTCTTCGAAAGACGCCAGCTCGACTCCGCTGAGGCTGAGGCCTTCGGCGCCCAGAGCAAGAATTGTGCCCCAGAACTTGTCGCGGGGATTGCCCAGCGTGACCACAACCATCGATCCCGGCGAAAAAGGAGCGGCAGCTGAAGCTTGCGCTGGCGAACCGGCAGGCTTCGGTTGAGAATCTTTCGCCATGCAACGATTGTCGCCGCGCGGGTGCGAATTGGCAACTGCGGAGCATTGAGAGCCATACGCAACGTTGCGGAACGCCGCCAGCGACATTAGAATAAAGGCCAGCGTAGGCGCGTAGCTCAGTTGGTTAGAGCGCTACCTTGACACGGTAGAGGTCAGGAGTTCGAGTCTCCTCGTGCCTACCATTTATCTGCCAGCGGTTGCCGGCCTGCATCCCTCCGCAATTGAAATTTCCCGGGAAATCAGAGGGGCAATAAATTTTGCTTGACATATTCCCATATCGGAATATATATTCTGGCTATGGCACGAGCGGCGACTTCGTCGGATGCATTTAACGCTGTGGCGGAGGCGCGGAGGCGCGAGATTCTTCAGTATCTGGCGCACGAGGAGCGGACCGTGGGAGACATTGTGGCGAAGCTGGGTCTGGAGCAGCCTTCGGTGTCGAAGCACCTGAAGGTGCTGCGCGAGGTTCGGCTGGTGCGGGTGCGGCGGAACGGGAGGCACATGCTTTATCGAACCAATGCCGAGGCGATCCGTCCCATGTACGAGTGGACGAAAACGTTTGAGCGGTTCTGGGAGCATCAGCTCAACCGGATCAAAGAACGTGCAGAAGCGAAGAGCCGGGGACCCGGCAAGACCGATTGAGCAATGAGATGAACTTTAACCTTTTGAGCTTTGCATAAGGAGGAACGATGGCTGTTATTGCGGAAGGAATTGAGAATCTGAAGATCGAGATTTATCAGGAAATTTTTGTTCGCGCCTCGCTAGAGGTGACGTTCGAGGCTTTGCTGGAACAGCTTGGGCCGGAGAACGACAGGCCTGACGGCGTGCGCATGAACATGAAGATCGAGCCGTGGCCGGGTGGAAGATGGTTTCGCGATTTGGGCAATAACAACGGCCACTTCTGGGCGGTGGTGCAGGCGATCAAGCGGCCTGCGCTGCTCGAATTCAGCGGGCCGTTGTTCATGTCGTCGCCGGCGATTTCGAATGTGCAGTACCGGCTGAGTGAAAAAGACGGCGGCACGCTGATCAAGTTCCATCACCTCGGGTTCGGTCTGATGGAAGAGGAGCAGCGGACAGGCGTGGGACAGGGATGGACTTACATTCATGAAAAAATTCGCAGGCTGGTGGAGGGTAGAGGCCCGCGGTGAGCTGGGGAGGGATTATGTGTCCAGCATGTATGGCGAATGCGGTGGTGCTGGCCGGCAGCGTGGCTTCGACTGGCGGGATCACTGCCCTTGCGCTGAAGGCGTTTGGTGCACGGAGAAGGGCGTCCGGAGAAAACGAAATCTTAGAAATTTCAACAAGTGAGACTGAAAGGAGAAATGACGATGGCTACGGCAACTAGCGGAGAACTGCGGACGGCCGTGTCGCGAACGGAATGGCTTGCGGCGCGAAAGGAATTTTTACGCAAGGAAAAGGAATTCATGCGGCTGCGCGACGATTTGAGCCGGCAGCGGCGGGAATTGCCCCGGGAAAAGGTGGAGAAGAACTACGTATTCGATGGACCGCGCGGTAAAGAGACACTGGCCGATCTGTTTGCAGGGCGCAGCCAGCTGGCGGTTTATCACTTTATGTTCGGGCCGGGATGGAAAGAGGGATGCCCGAGCTGCTCGTATCTGGCGGACACGTTCGACGGCTGCGCCATTCACCTGGCGCACCGGGACGTGACGTTTCTTGCGATTTCGCGCGCTACTCTGCCGGAGATTGAGGTATTCAAGAAGCGCATGGGATGGAAATTCAAGTGGGTGTCATCTAACGGGAGTGATTTCAACTTTGATTATCACGTTTCGTTCACGCCCGAGGAACGGGCGAAGGGTAAGGTCTACTACAACTACGAGATGATGAACTTCTTCAGCGAAGAAGGCCCCGGTATGAGTGTTTTTTACAAGAACGATGCGGGAGAAATCTTCCACACTTATTCGAGCTATGCGCGGGGACTGGATCCGATGGTGGGCACTTATCAATGGCTCGATCTGGTGCCGAAGGGGCGCGGCGAAGATGGACTCGCGCACAGTATGGCGTGGGTTCGTCATCATGACAAGTATGACGATGGCTATGTGGTTGACGCGAAACAGCCGTATGTAGAGCCGGCAAAGACCGAGAGCGGGTGCTGCCCGGAGAAACGAACCGCGTAATTTTTGCTCTTCACGGTTCGGGTTTTGTACGGCGCGATGCGTTAGAATTATGGGGCAAGGCTGGGATCGATGCCCAGCATTGCCCCATCTTCATTACTTGCTTACTCACCATGCCTGATTCTCTTACTTCGCAAATTCAAAGCAACGTTGAACCATCTGGCGATGCCGAACCATCGTTCGGCGATTTGCTGTCGCAATATGAGCGGAGCCACTCGCGTAAGAGTGAGGGCGGTGGAAAGCAGCTCGTGGGGACGGTCGTGACCGTCTCAGCAGACGCGGTAGTGCTCGATATTGGATTCAAAAGTGAAGGCACTTTGCCGCTGGTGGACTTGCAGACTGCCGGCCAGACGGTTAAGGCCGGCGACAAGCTCTCGGTTTCCGTGAGGGGGCGCGATGCGGAGGGGTACTATCAGCTTACGCTGGGCAAAGTTGAGCGGCCCGCGGATTGGGCTGCGCTGGAAAAAGCTTTTGCAGATAAATCGACAATCGTGGGCACCGTGACCGGCGTGATTAAAGGTGGACTGAGCGTGGACGTGGGCGTGCGAGCGTTCATGCCGGCTTCGCGCAGCGGAGTGCGGGAAGCCGCGGAGATGGAGAAGCTGGTCGGGCAGGAAATTTTCTGCCGCATTCTTAAGCTTGACGTAGCCGATGAGGATGTCGTCGTCGACCGTCGCGCCGTCCTCGAAGACGAAGAGCGTTCGGCAAAGGATCGTCTCTATTCGGAGATCAAAGAAGGCGCGGAGCTTACGGGAACCGTTCGCAGCCTTACCGATTATGGAGCCTTTGTCGATCTTGGCGGGGTTGATGCCCTGCTGCATGTGAGCGACATTTCGTGGAGCCGCGTGGCGAAGGCAGCGGATGTGCTTACGGTTGGACAGAAAGTCGACGTTAAGGTGCTCAAGATTTCCAGCGAGTCGGGGAAGCAGCGAATTTCGGTGGGCATGAAGCAGTTGCGGGCGCATCCGTGGGACGCTGTGGCGGGCAAGTATCGCGTGGGCGAACGGGTTCGGGGAACTGTGACGCGCGTTGCCGACTTTGGAGCGTTTGTAGAACTGGAGCCGGGCATTGAGGGCCTGATTCACGTTTCTGAAATGTCGTGGGGCCGAAAGTTGCGCAGAGCGGACACGCTGGTTAAACAAGGCGAGATCGTCGATGCTGTCATATTGGGGATCAGTGTCGATGAGCGCCGCATGTCGCTGGGGCTGAAGCAGGCGCTGGGTGATCCGTGGGCCGATGCGGCGCAGCGCTTTGCCGCCGGCACAATGATTGAAGGGCCGGTGGTGAGCATCACCAAGTTTGGCGCGTTTGTTCAGTTGACTGAGGGCGTTGAGGGGATGATCCATATCGGCGATCTCAGCGCGGAAAAGCGGATTAATCATCCGCAAGAAGTGGTAAAAATCGGCCAGGTGGTGAAGGCGCAGGTGCTGGCGGTCGATAGCGAGAAACGGCAAGTACGGCTCGGGATAAAACAACTGGCGCCCAGCGGCCTCGACGAATATATCGCGGAGCGTAAGGTAGGCGACGTGGTCAGCGGACGGATCGCTCAAATTTCCGAAGGGCAGGTGCGGGTGGAATTGGGCGAAGGCGTGGAAGGCTTGTGCACGTTGGAGCGGGTGAATGCATCGGCTGCGACCGGCGCGGTTGCGCAATCCGCAAAGAGCGATCCGCGGCTGGATTTGTCTTCGCTGGGTTCGATGCTGCAGGCGCGGTGGAAAGGCGGTTCCGGCTCCGCGGAGACGAAACCTGAGGACGTTCGCGCCGGCGAAATTAGAAAGTTCCGAATCACCAAAGTGGATCCGGCTACGAAGAAGATTGAACTGAAGCTGGAATGAGACTGGGCATCGCCACGGATTCTGCTCTCCGGATGTTTCGCTTTCTTTGTCTTGCGTTGAGCAGGGTATCGGCTTTCTGAGCGGATTTGAAATTCCCTCCTGTCATTGACACCTGCATGGCAACGGGTGTATTACGAATCGTTATCTTTTCTTTCGATTGATTCCAAACCTATCGACCACGCAAAAGGGGATGACTCTGCCATGTGCCTGAACCGGAAGTTGCCGCTGATGTTCTGTGCAATCTGCCTGATGTCCGTGACTTCGAGCCGTCTTCTTGCGCAGGCGAAAATTGAGACCGCGAAACTGGCCGTCGAGGCGGACCAGAAAACCGGCGCTTATTCAATTCGCTCGAAGGAGAATCCGCACAGCTCGCTGACGGCGACGATGGCGGCGGAGGTAAATCACCGCTGGTTGCGCGCGAGCGATTATCCGGAACATAAGGCAACCACGGCATCGTTGAGCGCCGATGCAGGACCGGAGCTGACAATTACTTACAGCGGATTATCCGGCCAGCCCAGCCTCGTTTGCAGCATTCGCCTGGGGGCGCGGGCGGAGTTCGCAGAAATCGAAACGCTGGTTCGCAACGATACGGCGGGGCAGATCACGGTTCAGGCGATTCGGACGATCGACGCGAAGAGTCCGGTGCTTGGGCTCGACGGCCCTGCGACTGCCGATCGCGTGCTTTCCGACAGTTTCAGCGAAGACCGGCCAAACATGAGCCTTCATGATTTTGCCGATGCGACCGATGGGATGCACAAAGCCGTCGGCAGCCAGCTTATTTACAACCGGCAGAGCCGGCAAAGTTTTTTTGCCGGCGCGCTGACTTCGGAGAAATGGCTGACAGTTTTACGGCTCAGAGTGAACGATAAGAAAGACGGAATTGCCAGCTACGAGGTTGAGTCGACCGGCACGACGGAGCTGGCGAAAGACAATTCGCTGCGCGCTTCTCCGGCCGAAGACCAGGTCGAGCTCAGCCTGCCGGTTGAGCCGGGGAAAAATCTGCCTGCTGAAAAGCTGGCGGTCAGTTTTTCATCCGACTATCACACGCAACTGGAAAGCTATGGGAATCTCATCCGGCAATTGCACGCCGCGAGAGTGAACGCGCCGACGCCGATCGGGTGGTGGAGCTGGACAGCCTTTTATTTTGGGTTGACGGAGGGTCCGGCGCTGACCAATGCCGAATTTCTCAGCGCTCATCTGCGCGACCTCGGGTACACGTTCTTTCACATCGATGAAGGCTATCAGTGGGCGCGAGGCGATTACACGTCGGTGACAGCGAATAAATATCCGCACGGCCTCCGGCCGCTGGAAGAGAAGGTGCAGGGGCTTGGACTCACGCCCGGCATATGGACTGCTCCGTTCGAGATTTCCGAACGATCGACGGTTTACGTGAATCACAAGGACTGGCTGGTGCACAACGCGAAGGGCCAGCCGATTCCGGCGGGCTGGGTGACCGAACGGCCCGATACCGCGAGGGATCTCGATCAGCTTTATGTGATCGACAGTACAAATCCGGCGGCGCAGCAGTATCTGCGCAACATCTACCGGACGCTGGTGAGAGATTGGGGAATTCGCTACATCAAGCTGGACTTCATGGACGACAGCCTGATCGAAGGATATTATCACCGCCCGAATACGACCGCGCTGGAGGCTCAGCGAATTGGGTTGCAGATTATTCGCGAGGCCGTGGGCGACGATGTGCTGCTCGATAAAGACGGCAGCCCCATGCTGAATCCTGTGGGGCTGGTCGATACGGGACGGATTTCGTGCGACACCGGACACACGTTCGACGCCAGCCGCGATGCGGCGCCCGGAATTGCAGCGCGCTATTACATGAATCGCAATTACTACGTCAGCGATCCCGATGCATTTTCAGTTTCTCACCAGGCCTATGCGGCGCAACAGGATCACGGCGGCGAAAGAGCGCTGACACTCGATGAAGCGCAAGTGGCGATCGCGCTGGCTGCGGTTTCCGGCGGCATGTACGAGATTGGCGATGATTTGCCGACTCTTTTTCTCGATGCCGACCGCATGAACCTGTTGAAGAACACCGATCTCCTGAACATGGCGCGTTATGGTCACGCCGCCAAGCCGCTTGACCTGATGAATTATGCCGCTGAGGACGAGATGCCGAGCATATTCCTGTTGCGCGAGAGCAAGCGGCAAACGATTCTGGCAGTTTTCAATTGGACAGAAAAAGAGCGCGAGCATGATTTTTCGTTTGCGAGTCTTTTTTCCGATCGCGATTTGGGAAAACAAAGCTCCGTGACCGATATTTTTGGCGGAAAGCTGGTTACGGAAAATCAGTCTTCATTCTCGATGAAGGTTGCGCCGCATTCGGTGCGGATGCTGAAGATTATCGATACATCGATTCCCGCTTCTGCGCCGACGGTGAAAGTACAAGCGCCGGAGAAGATCGAAACTGGAAGGAATGCAGCGTTTTCAGCGGGGCCCGGCGACAACGGCGTGGCCGCGCTTTCGTACCGCTGGGACTTTGGAGATGGAACCGGCGCCGAGGGTGCGAGTGTTCATCATGCTTACACTCACACCGGCAGCTTTACGGTGCGGCTGACCGGGGATGGAATCGAGGGAGTTCCTTTCGAAAAGTCTTATGAGGTTCAGGTTGCGGGGACCATCGATACGATCTTCCGGCCGGAGTTGTATCAGCACATTCCAGACGAGCGATAAACTTCGGATTTATGCAGGTATTTACCGGTTGCTTTTTGCTTATGTTTTGTTAGTATTTGTTGCGATTACTTTCGTATGCTTTTTCTTTTCTTATGAATTCTCTCTCGAGACTGATCGACCTTCCGCAGGACGAAAGAGAATCCCGCGGTCTATTGCACACCCCCAAGGAGATTCACCAGCAGCCCGAGAGCTGGCTCGCGACCTACGGGCTATTCCGGCGACGGCATCGGGAGATTCGAACTTTTTTGCAGTCTGCGGGCGTCTTTGCGGAGGCTGGGCTTCGTCCGACGATCTTTTTGGTGGGCGCGGGAACTTCGGATTACGCGGGCCGCGCACTGACACAGCTTCTGCGGCATTGCTGGCAATGTGAGGTGCAGGCGGTTCCGAGCACTGACCTGTTGACCCATACTGAGGAGTCTCTCGTTCCCGGTCGCGCTTATCTGTGGATTACGCTTTCGCGTTCGGGAGAAAGCCCGGAGGGAATCGCAGTAATCGAGCGGGCGTTGAAAGACCATCCCAGCATTCATCACCTGATTGTGACTTGCAACGCGCAGGCCAAAATGCTGCGAATGACTCGCGGCCGCGAGCAGGTGTTGGGAATTGCGTTGCCCGATGAAGTCCACGACCGGGGATTGGCGATGACCAGCTCATTTTCGAACATGGTGGTGTTCGGACAATGCCTGGCGCATGTGGAAGGTCCTGAGCGGTACGAGGCGGCCTTGAAGCAGGTGGTCGAAGCAGGAACGAACTTTCGCGGGGCCGCGGCGGACCTTGCCCATGAACTTGCCAATGAAGATTTCACGAAGGCGTGTTTTGTGGGATCGGGCGCATTGAAGGCGGTGGCAACCGAATCTGCACTGAAGGTGTTGGAGCTCACGGCGGGACGAATTCAGACCATGTCGGAATCGGCGCTGGGGTTGCGTCACGGGCCGATGGCGGCGATCGATGAACAGACACTTCTGGTCGCTTTTCTTTCTGGAGACGAACGGGTTCGACGGTACGAGTTGGACTTGTTAGAGGAGATTGGGAAAAAGCGCCTGGTCAGCACTCGCGTAGCGGTAAGTGCGAGTGCGAACGCCAGCATCGAGGACGTGGCCGAGCGAGTTCTGGTGTACAGGCCTTCCCTGACGATCGCAGACGACTATCGCCCGCCGTTGGATGCGATGTTTGGGCAATTGCTGGGATTATTTTTTTCGTTACGCTGCGGGCTGAAGCCGGATTGTCCCAGCCCGAGCGGCGCAATCAGCCGGGTTGTGCAGAATGTCCCGATTCATACCTGAAATCAAAAACGACGTGTTCAGCGGGAGGCATCTACCATGAACCAACCGTCGCGCGGCTTGTTACTCAGTCTGATCGCGGTTGTGAGTCGGCAACGCCCGCTGCTTCTGGCTGCATGGTTCCTTGGCGCAGCCGCGATTTTGCCCGCCTTTGCGCAGAAAGACACTGGAAGCATCGCCGGCCTGGTGAAGGATTCTTCGAACGCAGTTGTCGAAGGCGCGAAGGTGACAGTAACCGACGCTGACCGCGGAACACAGGTGACCACCCGGACTAACGTCCAGGGCGAATACCTGGTTAGTCCGCTGAAGGTGGGCCAATACCAGGTCACTATTGAAAAGACAGGATTCAAGAAAGCGTTGGCCGGCCCGGTCACGGTTGACGTGCAGGAGCGCCTGGCAGTCGATGTGACACTGCAGGTTGGAACGATCTCCGAATCGATGACGATCACATCGATCAGTCCGCAACTGGAGACCGAAACCTCGGGACTCGGCCAGGTGCAAGACAGCCACACGATTGAAACGCTTCCGCTCAACGGGCGAAACTACGCGCAACTGGCCTTGCTGGGCGCGGGCGTGGGCCCGGCAGAACCGGGATCGCGGGTAGAGACTTCGTATGGATTCAGCTCCAACGGGTCGCGTTCCCTGCAGAATAACTTCCAGCTCGATGGCGTCGATAACAATTCCGATCTGGGTGACGTGCTGAATGGCAGCGCATATGTAATTCAGCCTTCGGTCGACGCGCTGGCGGAGTTCAAAGTTCAGACTAACGCTTACAGCGCGGAGTTCGGACGCGGCAACGGGGCGGTGATGAATGCCGTGATCAAGTCGGGTACGAACCGGTTCCACGGCGATGTGTGGGAGTTTCTGCGGAACGACATATTCGACGCGCGCCATGCGTTCGACGAATTCGGGCGGCAGGAGTACCGGCAGAATCAGTTTGGGGCGACGCTGGGCGGGCCAATCGTCAAGAACCGCCTATTTTTCTTTGGAGATTATGAGGACCTTCGCAGACGGCAGGCTTTGCCGCAGCTGGCGCTGGTTCCCACGCCAGCCGAGATCAGCGGGAATTTTTCGTCGTTCATGACCGTATCTCCGGCGAATGAGGTTAAGGCCGTAGATGCCGCTGGAAACGTCACAAAACAGGTCGCGGTCGATTGCAGCGGCAACCCAACCTATCAGGGTGAGATTTTCAACTCCTATCTGACACAAGTTTCAGCGCTGAATCCGGATGGCTATTGCAGCGTGCCGATTGGAGCGGGCCCGGGAGGCGTTCCGACAAACGTTTTTCCGGCAGGACTGATCGATCCGCTGGCGGCGAGATTATCGGCGCTGTTTCCCACACCGAATGTCAACATCAATGGCTCCAACTTCCTGGCTGAGCCGAAGCAGAGTTTCGATCAGAACAATTTCGACGTTCGCATCGATTACACGATCACCGATCGCGATTCATTTTTTGGACGCTTCAGTTATGAGGATCAGCCCGGCTTCATCCCGTCGCCATTCAACAATGCCCTCGACGGCGGCTCGTTTCAGGATGGCTCTCAGGACAACTCCTACCGCAGCGCGGCGATCAGCGAGACGCATACTTTTTCATCGAACACAATCAATGAGCTGCGCTTGGGGTACAACCGCATCAATTCGCACCGCTTTCAACTGAATTCCAACACGAACGTGGCCGCGCAATTGGGATTTCCGGGAGTTCCGTTCGGGCCGGATAACGGCGGCTTGCCGAACATTAACATCGACGACGGCACGGCGACGATCGGCAGTTCGGGCTTTCTGCCGTCGATTGAAAAACAAAATACCTATGTGATCGATGAAAACCTGACCAAAGTTCACGGGCGGCACTCGATGAAATTCGGCACCGAGCTGCGGTTCATCGAGTTCACGATTTTCCAGCCCGCGGCATCCCGCGGCACGATGGATTTTGCCAGCGACTTTACCGACAATGCGGCCGCTCCCACCACTGGGGGCGAAGCCTTTGCCACGTTCCTGCTGGGCATAACCGATGGAGCGACGATCACTAACCAGCACAACGTTGACTACCATCGCGGCGACTTCTCATGGTTCGCGCAGGATGACTTTCGCGCTGCACCTAAATTGACGCTCAATCTCGGCCTGCGCTATGAACTCTTCACGACGGTGAAAGCGAGGGACAACGAAGAGGCGAATTTCGACTTCGCCACCGATTCCCTTGTCGTGCCCAAGGGCCAGCAAGCCGTGCTCACACCGACCATCGCTTCGTATATTCCTATCCAGAGAAACGGCAGTGCGGGATTGATCTCGCCGGACTTGACCACCTTCGCGCCCCGCGTTGGTCTTGCTTACCAGATTACCGATAAGCTGGTTTTGCGCACGGGCTACGGAATTTTTTACGGCGGCGAGGAGAATGGGCCGTTTTCGAATCCGAGTCCGGGATTCAACCCTCCGTTTTTTGTCACGGAGAACTTTACCGAGCCGTGCGGCCTGCCAGCGGCGAATCCGAATCCCAACGAACCGAACTGCGCGGTTGTGGGCCCGGGAAATGTGCCGCTGAGTTCGCTGTCGCAGGGTTTTCCGGCAAATTCGCTGGTCGATCCAAACACGCCTACGCTATTTTCTGAAAGCTCGACGCTGAAAACTCCATTCGCTCAGCAATGGCATTTTGGATTTGAGTATCAAATGCCGAGCGAAATGCTGCTGAATATTTCTTATGCGGGGTCGCACGGGAACTATCTTTACGGCATGTACAACGGCAATGAGGCCCAACCGAATGTGGCATTCTGCACGAGCAACGGAAATAGCCCGGAAAACTGTCCAACGGCTGCGCGACGCCCGTTTCCCGCGGTCGATGGCCTGATCGATACGCTGCGCGCCAACGACTATTCGAATTACAACGCGCTGCAAGTTCATCTCGAAAAAAGACTCAGCCGCGGATTGCAATTTGGCGCCTCTTACACTTATGCCCACGCCCTGGATGACGCTTCCAGCGCCAGCCTGGGCTCGCTCAACAACGGGGACTTCCGCAACCAACTATTTCCTCAGCTCGAATATGGCAACGCCGACTTCGACGTGCGGCAGCGTTTCGTTGTGGACTATGCGTACGAGCTACCGTTCGGCCATGGGAGAAAGTTTGCCGGAAATGCCGGCGGTGTTCTGAACGGGATTATCGGAAACTGGCAGGTTTCAGGCATTACGAGCGCTCAAACCGGCAACTGGTTCACGATTACCGATTCGATCACGAACGTTTCTACCAGCGATGGAGGAGGAACGGTTGGGTTCTATGAAGTGCGGCCCAATCTTGCGGGCAATCCGAACGCGAAGCCGTGCCTCCCGGGGACTCTGTTCAATACCTGCGCATTTGTCGACAACTCGATTTTCTATACTTTCGGCAACGCGGGCAGAAACATCGTTCGCGGACCGGGTTTGCAGGACTGGGACTTTACGCTCTTCAAGATGTTTCCCATCCGCGAGCAAATGCACGCTGAGTTTCGCGCCGACTTTTTCAATATATGGAACCACGTAAACCCGTTGTTGGGGCCTGTCGGGGCGATCAGCGAGGAGCCGACTGCGGTTGAATTCGGAACTCCGCAGTTCGGGCAAGCAGTTGCCGCACGCGATCCGCGGTTCATTCAGCTGGCGGCGAAGTTTTATTTCTAAATTATCTCGAGTGCCTTTATCGAACTCGCGAATGTTGCTCTCATTCTGGGGGAGGACGAATTATGAAACACAATTTCTCGACCACGGGGAACGCGCGAATCGCATTCAGCTTGATGCTTGCGGTTGCTTCGATGCTGACGTCGAGCCTTCTCGCGCAAGCGGGATCAACCTATTACGTATCGACCGCGGGCAGCGACAGCAATCCTGGTACGATTGGCGCGCCCTGGCTCACCATTCAGCATGCGGCGAATACGGTGACCGCGGGAGCGGCCGTATATGTTTTCGGTGGGGTCTATGACGAGGCGGTGAACTTTCCGGCGTCCGGGACCGCATCTGCGCCAATCACATTCGAGAGCTATCCGGGGCAGACCGCAGTGATCGATGGAACCAATGTCACTTGCTGCACGTCGAATCCGCCTTCGAGCGGGAATGACACGCAGGGACTGGTCACGATCGTGAATCAGAGCTATGTGACGGTCAGCGGGTTCGAGATCCGCAATTTCACCACGAGCAAAGCGGCCTCCACTCCGGCCGGCGTTTGGATCACCGGTTCGGGCACGGGAGTGCGGTTGCTGAATAATCTGGTGCACAACATTACGACATCGTCGGAAAAGAACGGCAACGCGTTTGGCGTTGCGGTTTATGGCACTTCGCAGACTCCGATCACGTCTTTGGTGATCAACGGAAACGAGGTTTACAACCTGAAGACGGGCAACAGCGAGTCGGTGAATGTGGATGGCAACGTCACCCATTTTTCGATCACGAATAATCTCGTGCACGACAATGACAACATCGGCATCGACGCGATCGGATACGAAGGCGTGGGCCCGGTCGGCTACGACGAAGCCATGTACGGAGAAATCAACGGCAACACCGTATACAACATCAGCGGAATTCACAACGCGGGCGAAGGTGACCAATATGATGCCGACGGGCTCTATTGCGATGGATGCGCGTATGTCACGTTCGAGGACAATCTGATTCACAATGTCGATTACGGCATTGAGGTGGCGAGCGAACATAAAATCTGCCAGAGCACAGGAACGGAATACTCTTCGAGCGGGACGATCGGCAAAGGCACGGACCCGTGCAACGGCAGGTACGTTACGGTGCGGAACAACGTGGTCTACGACTCGAACGCGTGCGGCATTTCGATCGGCGGATACTCCAACGGCGTCGGCGGCACCGCAAATACCGTCATCGTCAACAACACGCTTTACAACAACAATACGCAGAGCCAGGCGGGCGAATTTCAGATTCAATTCCACTCCGGGCAGGCGCAGGGCAACATTTTCGAAAACAACATTGTCTACGCGGGAACGCAAAATGTCTGGATCAACAGCTTTGTGAAGCCGACGACGACGTATCCTGCGCCGCCTGCGACTCTGAACTGGAATTTATACTATTCCGCCGCCGGCTATGTGAAGGGAACCTCGATCGTTTGGGCGGGAGTGAGCAGCTACAAAACTTTCGCAGCTTACCAGAGCGCGTCGGGCGAGGACGCTCATTCGCTGAATGCCAATCCGCTGTTCGTGAATGTGGGAGCTACGCCGCCCGATTTTGATATTGCGGCCGGCTCGCCCGCCGTGAACGCGGGGAGCACGAGCCTTCCGTGCAGCGTTGGATGGTGCAACAGCGGCTCGATTTACGGCAGCACCGACTTCATCGGTAACCCGCGGACCAATGGCTCGAACATCGATATTGGCGCATACGAATCCGCCGGTGTTGCGAACTCGCTGGCCGTTAGCCTGACCGCAGCTTCATACACTCTGCAGCCGGGGCAGTCGACAACGTTAACCGCGGTGGTGACGGCGAATCCCGGGGATGGGGGCACGCCGAGCGGAACCGTGAATTTTATGCTGGGATCGACTTTGCTGGGCACGGAAACCGTCGTGCCCACCGGCGATGCAGAGTCGGAAGCGATCATGCTGTTGAGCGCGTCGCGGCTTAGCATGGGCTCGAACACGATCACAGCGGTCTATTCAGGAAATTCGTTTTACGGAAGCTCGACCTCGGCGCCGATCACTGTGACGCTGCAATAGGCGTGCGTTGCAAGATCCGGCTGAATGACAGGAGCGGCAGGAAGGTTCGATCGTTCCTGCCGCATTATTATGCGACGCCGCGATGAGGCTAGTCTCTTTCGCGGACCTCGCCGCGGACCTCGCCGAAATCGTCATCCGACGGCCGGCGCATGCCGGAACTGGCGGGGGCCGAAGTTTCATCTTTCTTTTTCTGCCAATCGGCCTCGGCGAGCACGTTGATCACTTCCATTTTCTTCTTCTTCAAGCTGACATTGATTTTGGGCAGTTCGCCGTCGGCTTTTTTCTGGAAATCATCGATGACATCCTGCAGTTCGTGGCCGAGCGATTCGGTGCGCGCCGCCTGGTAGTCGGTTGGCTTGCCATCCCAGCTCGTGATTGCCCCGTAGAGCTGCCCGAGGTGCTCGCGGATGCGTTCTTCGCCGGTGATCATGCCGCCTTCTTTGGTGGCTACTATTTTTGACCGGATCGTATCGCAATCCGCGGCGAGCTGCTGAAGTTCCTTGTGCAGGGGATCTTTCTCCGGGACTTTCGCCGCGCGGGCGTTGGCGCCGTCGCGAACGCCTTCAATCGCGGCGACTCCCCAAGTCATATGCTCAAGCTCTTTGTAAACCTTCATCGAGAGGTCGAACTCCGACTTGCGTTCTTCAGCCGAATACTTAGCTCGCGGATCGATAGCGACTGTGAGTTGCTCGGTATAGGTTTTATCTCCCTTGGTGAGTTTTACCGTGTAAGTTCCGGGCACGACGCGCGGCCCTTGCGCGGCTTCGAAGAGGGCCGATGCCGCCGGCGCAACCGCGGGCGGCTTGACGTGCATCGACCAACTGGTGCGGTTCAGCCCGCGATGCTTGGTGCCGGCGACGGTGTCGACGAGCTTTCCATCCTGATCGAAGATCTCGATCTTGAGGTCGCCGAAGATGTGGCGGCCTTTCTGGTAGTAGGTGATCTGCGCGTCCGTGGGCCGGCTTTGACCGTGGAAGGTTTCATCGCCCTCCGGCCAACCGCCCTGCACATCAAAATATTGAACGACGGTGCGGCCAGGAATCAGAGCCGCTTCTTTGCCCATCGTTTCCGGGGTGAGCGCGCGCAGCGGCGAAATGTCGTCGACTACCCAGATACCGCGGCCGTGGGTGGCTAGAACAAGATCCGATTCGCGCGCCTGAAGCGCGATGTCATCGACAGCCGCCGAGGGAAAATCGCTGCCTTTGTATTGCGCCCAGTGCTGGCCGCCGTCGACAGAAATAAAGAGCCCGAATTCGGTGCCGAGGAAAAGTATATTGCGGTCGACGGTGTCTTCCTTGATGACGTGGGCGAAGCCGCGCACGCCGCTTTCCTGTGCTGGAAGCGCAGTCCAGGTCTGGCCGTAATCCGTCGTCCGGTAGACGTAGGGCTTCATGTCTCCGAAGCTGTGGCGATCGAAGGTGGCGTAGGCCGTGGCTTCATCGAAACGGCTGGCTTCGATGGTCGTGACCCAGGAATTCTTGCCCAGGCCGCCGACGTTTGCGATGACATTGGTCCAGGTCTTCGCGCCGTCGCGAGTGATCTGAACATTGCCGTCATCGGTACCGGCCCAGATGATCTGGCCGTTTTTCGGCGATTCGGAAATCGAGTAGATCGTGGTATGCATTTCAGCGGAAGAATTGTCGATCGTCACGCCGCCGGATTCTTCCTGCTTTTGTTTCTCGGGGTCGTTGGTGGTCAGATCGGGCGAAATGCGCTCCCACGACTGGCCATGATCGCGCGAGCGGAAGAGAAATTGTGCGCCGATGTAGAGCGTCCCTTTTTCATTGGGGCTCATGTGGATCGGTGTGTTCCAGTTGAAGCGCAGCTTGCCTTCGTTGTAATTCGGCCAGGGATGCAGGTCGCGAATCTCGTGGGTGTAGCGATTCACGCGGCCGATCTCGCCGCCCTGCGCTTCGGCGTATAGATAATCGGGATCGGAGGTATCTTCGAACATCCAGAAGCCGTCGCCGCCGAACATGTTTTCCCAGCGCGAGTTGCTGATGCCGCCGGGATAGGACGAATCGCCAACCCAGGAACTATTGTCCTGCAGGCCGCCGTAGACGCGATAGGGATCGGCGCTGTCGACGCTGACGTGATAGAACTGCGAGACCGGCAGATTCATCTGGTGCTTCCAGCGATTGCCGCCGTCTTCGCTACGCCACAGGCCGCCATCGTCACCGGCGATCACAATGTTTGGATTTTTGGGATCGATCCAGATGTCGTGGAAGTCGCCGTGGGCGCGGCTCGAGACTACGTTAAAAGTCTTGCCCCCGTCGTTGCTGAGCAGAAGGATGAGGTCCGGTTTGAAAATCTTGTTTTCGTCTTTGGGGTCGACAATCAGATTGCCGAAATAAAAAGGCCGCCACACCATGAAATTGCTGGCGTCGAGTTTGCTCCAATTCGCTCCGCCATCGTCGGAGCGGTAGAGACCCCTCCCTTTTTCAGCTTCGATGTTCGCATAAACCACGTTCGGTTTCGACTCTGCGACCTGTACGGCGATGCGGCCGTAAGGCTTGGCCGGCAGGCCTCTTGCGTCTTTCAGTTCATTCCAGGTCGCACCGCCGTCGGTGGATTTGAATATTCCGCTGCCCGGACCACCAGAGCGGAAGGTCCATCCCTGGCGGCGGAAATCCCACATGGCCGCGTAAATCGTTTTTGGCTCCTGCTTGCTGCGGGCGATCATGGCGCAGCCGCTTGAGCCGTTGGCGCCAGCCAGAACTTTGTTCCAGGTTTTGCCGCCGTCGGTTGTCTGGTAGACGCCGCGCTCGTCGTTGTCATTCCACAAATGACCGGTCGCGCAGGCGAGGACGTTGTTGCCGTCGCCGGGATTCACAAGAATCTTTGCGATGTGCTCGCTGTCTTTGAGGCCGACGTTGGTCCAGTTCTCGCCGCCATCGGTGGATTTGTAGATGCCATCGCCGACGGAAACGCTGTTGCGCAGCCAGGCTTCGCCGCTTCCCACCCAGACGGTTTTCGAATTGGAGGGATCGATAGCCACCGCGCCGATCGACTGCACGTCTTCACGGTCAAAGACCGGCTTGTAGGTCGTGCCGCCGTTCACCGACTTCCAGACTCCGCCGCTGGCTGCGCCGACGAAGACTGTAATGCGTCCGTCTTCTTCCACGGCGTCGACGGCGGCGATGCGACCGCTCATCGCGGCGGAGCCGATATTGCGCGCGGGGAGGCCGGAAATCGTGGCCGAATCGTAGCGGTAGGCGTCCTGCGCCGCGGCTTGCAGCGCAAAGCTGAACACAACTCCGGCGAATAGCACAGTCACTGCCCAGAACCTGCGAGCGGGTGCTTTCATGTTTACGAGTCCTTTTTCACGCGATGATTTTTGTCGTCCCTGGCGCTGTTGTAACGTTCGTTCACGGGCGATCAGCAGCGTAAATCGGCCGTGCGAATCAACGAATGCCGACGATGCCCGATTTCTTTTCTTCGGTTTTTAACGATTCCGGCAAAGCGAAGTCGGCGGGATCGATGGTCACGTTGGCCTCCATCTTCGTTATCGTTGTGGTCTGCTGGTCGGGATGGCTCTTGGTTCCCTGCGAAAGAGAGAAAGGGAACATGACGCCATCTACCTGTTTGTACGAGCCGAGCCCGACGACGCGCTCGCGCACCGAGCCGCGGATAAATTGCTGAATATCGCGGCGAATCTCGATAAAGGTATCGGGATCGAGATAGTCGTAAATGATATCGCCGTTCTTCAGCGTCACTTTCAGGCGCAGAGCGTCGTCGCCATCGACCACGTCGTGGCCCATGAACTCGATGCTGTTGCCCTTTTCCTTGTAGTTGACCAGCGGACCTTCGAAGTCGGCATCGAGCAGCAGGTCGCGAACGTCATCCTCGCCCATCAGTTCCGGATCTTTTTTCCCGCCGAAGGGCTGAATTTGCCAGCCGTGAGCCCCGTCGTAGACGTTCACGGCAGTCATGCCCTGCAAGGTGAAACTCTCGCGGATGAGATCGGGGCGTTGATTCTCCTGGCCCACGGAGGCGACAAAGCCACCACCGCCATCGAACCTGCCGCGCAGGCGCAGAGTTTTGATGGCCTGAATCTTCTCCATTCCGCCACGCGCCTCAATGTTTTTTGCGACCAAGTCGTCGGCGGTTTGGGAGAAAGCGGGGAAGGAGGTGAAAGTGAGGCAGCAGACGGCGATCAGCACGTTAAATGCATGACGCATCAGGAAGACTCCTGTTTTTGAAAAACCGTTTGTGAAGAACCGGAACCCAAGTAATCGAGAAACAGTACTGTACTCGGTAGTAGACGCGGCTTGCAAGTCGTGGTTAGCGAAAAAGGACGAGGTGGGAACAGTTCGGGATGGGCTAAGAGTGGAGGAGCCGCCCAGGGTGGGCGGCCCCAAGAAACAAAGTAACTTCACGGTAGGTAGATCCAACCATCAGTGGTTGAAAGTTACGTTCACGCCGGTGGTCAGGATCACGTCATTCGTTTTGGTGCCTGCCGGCGGGTTGGAGACGTAAATGTCGCTGAACTGATTCTGCCAGCCGAACCACTTGCTGATTTTCGTGACCGTGCCGAGGAGGAACGCCATTTGATATTGGCCTGACTCGGTTATCGCCGGGTAGAAATCGAGCTTCTGAGTGATCACCGTGCTCTTGCCCCATTTGTGCATGAAGTCATCCTCGATGGTAGCGGCCAGAAACCGGTTCGTCATGCCGTACGAGGCGAGGCTGGGAGGGATTGTTGGCGGCGTAACGGGCGGGCCATCCGAATAAGTTTCATGCGTGTAGTTCAGGCCGCCGATCAGATCAAGGGTGGTCGAGGCCGACTTAACGGCGTGGATGCCAAGGCCTCCGCCATAGATCGACCGCAGATCGAGATCCTGCAATGCGTTGCTGATGAACTGCGCCTGGGCGTTGGCGAACCAGCGCGGCCGGAAGTTGTAGTCGTACTCGATGCCTGCCTGGATCAGGTTGGCCACCTCGCTGGGAGTTGCCAGGTCATTATTTGTGTAGATCGAACTCAGTAAGATCGTCAGCTTATCTTTCTCGGTAGTATGAACGGCATTCACCGCCAACGCGAGATTGCTGGTTTCGCTGTTGCCGCGGGCCAGCGAGTAGCCGACGTTGGCCCCGCCATTCCACCCGTGGAGGAGACCGGGGTGAAGGGATTTTTCATAGGTGGTCTCTTCCGCGTCGTTGCGGATGATCGTTACCTTCGCGACCGGAACTTCCTCGGTGGCGCCGCTCTTGGTGGCCACTTCGAGCTTGCCGTCTTCGCCAGTCACTTTGCCGACGACCGTCTTCTTATCCGACGTTGTGACGTGGAGTTCCTGATCAGTGATGATCTGCGCGATTGCGGGCAGATTGATAGTTACGTCTCCGGCGGCATCGGTGTGAAGAACGAGTTGTTTGCCATCGGACTTTACAATTTTTCCGGTGAGACGATCGCCGTTTTTCAAGGTGATCTGGTCGGCGAAAAGGGATGGCGCGAGCGCCAGAACGAGGATAAGGACGAAAAATTCGAGTTTACGCAACACTGCCTCCGGCTTTCAGAGAAATGTACTGCTTAGAAGCTATTTAGGGAACCCGATTGGAGAATTAAAGATTCTTTGGAAAACGTCAACGCAGGACGAAGCTGCGGGCGTAATCGAAAACTGCCAGACCGTAGATAGCCGATGATTCAGGCCACAAGCGGTAAGTGTTTAGCTCTTCACATCTTTTGAATCGGTAGTCTTATTCTGCTCGGCGGAAGCGGGAGGATTGTCTTTCATGCCCTCTTTCAGGGCGCGAATTCCCTCACCCAGGCCTTTGCCAAGTTCAGGCAATTTCTTGGGACCGAAAACCAAGAGAGCTATGGCAAAGATAATGATCAAGTGCGTTGGTTGGAAAAGACCCTCAAACATGGGAACCTCCGGAAAACACTACCGCTTCTTAATACCGTAATCGAGCGACAGGCGGAAGTCAAACCGGGTGCGTCGCTCAGTACCCATTACTTCCGTGATCTTACGTCCGGTCGCTTCGGCGGACTAGTGTGGCTTTAGCGGGTTCGAAATCGACCCCGGACCAGCTATCAGTTCCATCCAGCAAGCCAAATCATCGCCTGGAGATCCGTGTGAAGCGCAAGGGCCTGTCCGTTTTCGTATTCCTTCTTGGGCTGGTGCTGAGCGCCAATTCCACCGATAGCCAGCCGGTGACCTCCACACAGCTCGTTGCCTGGCTTGCGGCCGGCATCTCGAACGCCCGGCTGGTGCGCCTGCTTCACGAGCGGGGAATTGCGGCCGTTCCTAGCAAGCAGCAGATTCGGCAACTGGAAAGCGCCGGCGCCGACGCGAATCTGGTCCGGACGCTGAAAAACCTCAAGCCAGTCATTGTCATTGGATCGAGTTCGACGCAGGCCGCTCCGGCTTCTGAAATTCCTGAGATTGTCGCAAAGGCCGCGGTTGAAGCCCGGGCTCAACACTTCCACGATGCAGAGATTTCGCTCCGGAAGGCGGTAGGGGACGATCCGCAAAATGCCGCGCTGCATTTCGCGTTGGCGGCGATGCTGCGAAGGCAGCAAAACTGGGACGATGCCTTCGACGAAGTCACAGCGTCGGCAAAGCTGATGCCCGATCTTCCCGAAAATCACAGCACCATGGCCTACATCTTCTATAGGCTCGACGACGGGCCGAACGCCATTGCGGAAGCCCGCACTGCCCTGAGCATGGATCCGCAGAACGCCGAAGCTTACCAGTTTCTCGCACTCGCCCTTTACTCCAGCGAGCAGTACGCCGGCGCGGTCAACGCCTTCATAGAGTCGCTGGCCCGCGATGAACACAACGCGGACACTTATTACGATCTTGGCATCACCCTGCATGCCGCGGGCAATATGGCGGGTGCGATCGATGCCTACGGCCAGGCGATTCGCCTGAACCCGTCATTCTGGCAGGCGCACTCGAATATGGCGCTGGTTCTGCACGAGCAAAACAAGCTCGACGAAGCAATCGCCGAATACCACGAAGCCAAACGCCTCGCGCCGCAAGATGCGGCGGTGCGCAATAACCTTGGCAATACATATTGCGATAAAGGCGACTTCGACGCGGCCATAGGCGAATTGCGGGAACTTTACCGCCAGCATCCGGAGTGGGCGCAAGGGCATACGTGCATGGCCCATGCCTACCTCGCAAAGCATGATTACGCGAACGCGGTCAGCGAGCTGCAACTGGCGGTTCTGCAGAATCCTACCGGCGCCTCCGAACACCGCATGCTCGGCGAGGCGATGCTGATGGATGACAAACTGGAGGATGGAACGCGCGAGTTGCGGCTGGCGGTTGAGCTGAATCCCGACTCCGACTCAGCGCACCGGGCGCTGGGAACAGCGCTGTTCCGGCAGCAGAAACTCTCGGCCGCCGAAAAAGAATTCCGCGAGGCGCTTCGCCTTAATGGCTCGCCCGATAATCACTATTCGCTGGCGGCCTGCCTGATGACGATGGACCGCTACGAAGAAGCTTTAGTCGAGTTGGAAACGGCAGCAAGGCTCGATCCAGACCGCCCACTTTACCGTGCCCGCCGCGATGAATTGATGAAATTAATGAAAGAGACCAATTCGCGTTAGGCGATTGGGACAGGGGCAGCACTGTACTCCCGTCATTTTTAGAGTCTCGAAACGCTACCTACACTTAACCATGAGGGCTTGCGCCGTTGGCCGGCGGCGCGGCCCGAAGTTTGCCGAGCGCATCTGGAGAATTGAATATGGACATGACACAAGCTACCCCCACCCAAGCCGCAAACAGTGTGCCGATCCCGCAGGGTGAGATTACGGCTTCCACCAGCGTGGTTCGGACGGAGGCGCGTCCAGTTCGTCGAAATGCTGTGCGGAAAGATGCTTCGGCGCAAGCGCAATCCTTGGGATACGGCCTGCCCTGTGCCAATTGCCATCTTTATTATCCTGCCGGCCTGGATGCCTGCCCTACGTGCGACAGCACTGAGCGAGTTTCGCCGATCGCCGAATTGGCGGTTCGGACCTCGCCATCCGCGACCTTGCCCGAACCCGACGCCGACGTGTTGGAGCAGGAGCGCGACGCATTCCTGAAGCAGCTCAAGTCGCAACTGGCCGTGGGCGAGTCGAAAACCGCCACCGGGCCTGCCATCTGCACGATGGGCGAGCATCACGACCAGAGCGAGCCTGCCTCCGTCTGCAAACACTGTTACGACAATTTGCAGGAGCGGGTGGATGTCTTCGAAGCCGCGCTGCACATCGACCTGAAAGAAGCGGCGCAAATCGTGTACGACGCGGTGTGGGCCGACCCTTCCGATCCGAGCAAGACTTACACCAATGCCGCCAGCGCCCTGATTACGGAGTTGCGCAAGCGCTCGGGAGTCTCGAGCCTGCTTGGACCCTTCCAGCCGCTGGATAATTAAGATAGTTGCCGCTGCATCCAAAGCAGCCCGCAGTGTCCAATATCCGATTTCGCTTTGCCCGCAAGATTCGGATAGTCCCTTTTTCCGCCTGGCCGTAAGCTCTTCTTATTATGACTACGGCGAACACAACCTTCCCAAGCGCCACTCCCGATGCGATACTCGCAAATACCGAGTCCGCACAAATGGCGCAGGCCTTTTCCAATCCCGCTTCGAGGAATCGCCAGGACGACGACCTCTGCTGGAACGCAGTGATCGGGCGCGACTCCCGGCATGACGGCCAATTTGTTTTTGCGGTATCGAGCACGGGAGTATATTGCCGACCGTCGTGCCCGGCACGGCGGCCGCGGCGGGAGAATGTTTCGTTCTTCATGCGCCCGGAGCAGGCGGAGAAAGCCGGGTTTCGAGAGTGCCTGCGATGCCGGCCGAGATCGCTCAGCGGGAACCCGCAAGCAGACACTTTGAAGGAAATTTGCCGCTACATCGAGCGGCACCTCGACGAACCGCTCACGCTGGAGCGACTGGGCAAGGCGTTCCGGCAAAGCCCGTTTCACTTGCAGAGGCGATTCAAGACTGCTCTCGGAATCACTCCGCGCCAATATGCCGATTCGTGCCGCTTGCGGCTGCTCAAATCCAATCTGCAGGCGGGGAACAACGTAACTCGTGCGATGTATGACGCCGGATACGGCTCGAGCAGCCGGCTCTACGAAAAGACATCTTCTCAACTTGGCATGACGCCCGATAAATACCGGCGCGGCGCGATTGCTGCTACCATTCGTTACACCTACGCCGACTCTCCGCTGGGAAGAATGCTGATCGCGGCCACCGACAAAGGCATTTGCTCAATTCAGTTTGGACGCTCGGATGCCGACTTGATCGAAGGTTTGCGGCGCGAGTTTCCGTTTGCGGCGCGCAAGGCGGATGAGGGCGGATTGCAGGCGTGGGTCGAGGCTTTGCTGGGAAAGATGACCGGAACCGAGCTGAATGCGACTTTGCCTTTGGACATTCGCGCAACGGTGTTTCAGCGGCGCGTCTGGACTTATTTGCAGTCGATCCCGTTTGGAGCCACGCGTTCGTATAAAGATGTAGCCGAAGCGATTGGGCAGCCTCGGGCGTGCCGGGCCGTGGCGCGGGCCTGTGCCACGAATCCAGTGGCAGTTGCGATTCCATGCCACCGGGTGGTTCGCGGGGATGGCGATACGAGCGGTTATCGCTGGGGCGTGAAGCGGAAAAAGGCTTTGCTGGAGATTGAGCGCAACCAGGCTTCGGCGAGGCGGTGAAGTTTTCCGGAGCCCGAACCCATCCCTGTGGTATCTGGCAAACCTGAGTGATACCATCCTGTGCTGATATGGCAAAGCGCAGAGTACTCGTCTCAGTTCTTGTCCCGCTTGCATTTCTGCCGCTGCAGCATCTCTCGCTCGCGCAAAATCAACCTTCGGCCGGAAGCCAGCCCGTGATCGTGTTGCACGCGGCTGGATTACTGGATGTGAAGAACGGGCGTCTCGTGAAACCGGGCGAGGTGCTGGTGCAGGGTGAAAAGATTGTAGAGGCCGGAACCTCGGTGAAGCATCCCGCAGGCGCGCAAATTATCGACCTCGGAGACCGCGTCCTGATGCCCGGCCTGATCGACGCGCACGTTCACCTGTTTCTGCATCCGGGCGCGGAGGATTTGCAGACGGTAGAAGAATCGGTGCCCCAGCGGACGATCATTGCGCTCATGGCAGCGCGCGACGACCTGATGGCGGGCTTTACCGCCGAACGCGATATGGGCACGGAGGGTGCAGGTTCGGCTGACAGCGCGGTTCGTAATGCGATCGAACAAGGGCTGTTTCCCGGGCCGCGGTTGCGAGTCAGCGGCAACGCCGTCGATATCCTGGGCGGGCACGAAGATGCCAACAGGTACAACCCCGCGCAGCATGTGCTTTCGAATGCGACTTACGCGAACAGCAGCGACGAAATTGTCACCGCGATGCGGGAGCAGTATAAGGAAGGAGCCGACTTCACCAAGATTTACGAAACCGGCCCAGACCGGGTACGTGACGGGCATTTCACCACAATTTATCAGTACACGGAAGCTCAGCTGAAAGCCGCGGTTGACGAGGCGGCGCGGGTGGGCAAGCGCGTGGCGGTTCATGCCACCGGCGAGCCGGGAACGCTTTTCGCGGCGCAGGCCGGAGTCGCTTCCATTGACCACGCCAATCAACTTGGCGAGGAAACCATCCGCCTGATGCGCGAGAAACAGATCTTCGCGGTGCCGACCTTCACGATTTTCGAATATTTCGCCGATCACGCTGCGACCCCCGCACAAGCGGCGCGCGAGCATGAGATGCTCGATTTGAAGATTCAGGATTTTCACAAGCAGGTTGCGGCGGGAGTTCCCATGGCTGTGGGCTCTGACGTGGGTCCATTTCCTCATGGGACACAGGCGCGCGAGTTAGTGCTGATGGTGAAATATGGCGTGACGCCGGCCGCCGCTTTGCAGGCCGATCTGCTGAATGGGGCGAAGCTGCTGGGATGGGAAGGGCAAATTGGAGCGTTGGAATCGGGCTATTTGGCGGACATCGTCGCCGTTGCCGGCGATCCGCTACAAGATATCAGCGTCGTGCAAAACGTTTCTTTCGTGATGAAGGGCGGCGTGGTTTACAAGAAGTAATGGCAGATTTTGAACCGCTTGCTGCCGAATGACGGACTACCAGTCTTTTGAAGTATCTTCCCGCCAGGCGTTCCCGGGTTCGCCGGTGGACTTACGGGTGCTGTTGCGCTTGCGATAGCAAACGAATACCAATCCTAGGCTCATCAAGGTTGGCGGAGCGATGAGGATGAGAATTCCGCTCTTCAACGCCTGAATCATGCGCGATCCGGACGATGCCGCCTGGGTATAGCACAGCGCGCAGCTTTGGGCCGATGCCGGGAGCGGAGCCAGGAGGAGTAGAACTCCCGCCAGAGCGATTGCGAAAATCCAAATTAACTTCGAATGCTTCATTGCTTGTCCGACCTAAGCATCTGCGGATTGATTCTACTCCGTTTCCTAGTGCGCCCAGGGAACGCCGTTGATCAGACGGAAGGAATCGGTCCAGCCATATTGCATGCCGAGGATCGCTCCGATCGCGAAGATAAGCACAAACCATTTGAGGCCGCGATTGTCCCACAGGTGCATGAAGAATAGAACCGCCAGCCCGGCCTCGATGATCGCGACGATCATCATGCGCACGAACATTTGCGACGTGCTGATGTTCTGGTATGCGATAACGAACTGAATGCCGGCCAGGACCAGCAGGCAAATGTAAATCCCAATATCTTTGCCTATTCCACCGCTCTGTGTCGTATCTCCGGTAGCCATCGTGCTTCTCCTGTCGCTCGCAATCTTAGTGAGACAAATTCAAAAGGTAGACGAGTGGAATCACGAACATCCAAACTAAATCCACGAAGTGCCAGTAAAGACCGGTAATTTCGATGTCATCGGCATTGTAGCGGCCGCCCTGATAGCGGATCGCCACCGCGACTAATGCCACCACGCCTCCGGTCACGTGCAGCAGGTGGAGGCCGGTGATGCTGAAGAAGGATGCACCAAAAAGAGGGGTTCCATAGGGATTGCTGAAGAGCTTTACGCCTTCGTCGATGAGGCCCATCCACTCGCGAAGGTGCAGGACGGCGAACCCTGCGCCAAGGAGAGCGGTAATCATCATCCAGCGGAAGGTCCCGCTTTTGTCGCCTTTCTCCGCCGATTGCACGGCGATGAGCATGGTCAGACTACTGGTGAGCAGGATGAACGTCATCAGCGCAGCGTTGGTGATGCTGTGAAAAGGATGCGGCCAATTCGGCGTGGCGTTGCGAATAAATCCGTAGGCGACCAGACAACCGGCGAAGGTGGCCGTGTCTGCGATGATGAACAGCCACATCGCCATTTTCTTGGCGGGGACCGAGAATGTGGGCGCGGTCATGTTCTCGGTCGCGCCGGTTCGCGACACCTGCCCGTGAATTGAAAGATCGGCTTGGCTCACTTAGCCTCCTACCTCAGCGTAGTTACAGCTTCATCCACAGAAGAACCAGCAGATAAACCCAGAGGACACCCATGAAATGCCAGTAGCGCGAAGTGGCGTCCAGCGTACTGCGTTTCAAAGCATGCTGACTGAACTTGCGGATCACTCGCGCCAGTCCGCCAAGACCGCCGAGCAAGTGCAGCGCATGGGCCACCGTCAGCACATAGAAAAATGAATAGCTGATGTTCGTGGCTAGAGTGAAGCCGTGAGAGCGCAGCTGCATCCAGGCGAAAGTCTGCCCGGCCACGAAGAGCAATCCCAGCGAAAGAGTGATGTAAAGCCAGCGCGCGGGATTTTCTTTGCGGCTGCTCAACCCTCCCATAAACTCTGCAATCCGGCGGCGGGCAAGGTCCAGCGTGACGCTACTGGCGATGAGGATCAGCGTATTCAGATACAGCACCGGAGGAACCGGAATATGCTTCCAATCCGGCGCTCCACCCTGGCGCACAACCAGCGCGCTGGTGAAGGCGGCGAAGGTCATGGTGATGCCGGCCAAAACCACCCAAATGCCGGTGCTCGCGGGCGGAGGAGAATCCTTCACTCGCCGCAGATCTCCATCCGCAGGCGCCAGATTTCGCCAGCCACCATTGCCCGAGCCCTGGCTCGGCAAACGTTCGAGATCGATTTTTGGCGGTTCGTGAACTGTGGTCGCCATACTGCTACTTCTCCCTTTGGAGATAACTACTGTTGTTTACTTCTCTTCGTCCGGGCTGTGCACCGGTTCGGTGGAAGTCTGCATGATGTAATCGGCACTTGCGCCCTCGACGCTGTATTGGTAGGGATCGTGATAAACCACCGGCATCTTGTCGCCGAAGTTGTTGTGCGGCGGCGGCGTTGCGGTGCTCCACTCGAGCGAAGTGCCCTGCCAGGGATTATCCGTTGCCGCCGGGCCTTTGAAGCGGCTGTAAATCAGATTCAAAACGAAAATCACCTGCGCCAGTCCCGTAAACAGCGCGGCGACGGTGATGAACCTGTGAACCGGAATGAGCGGGATGAGATAGTCATCGGTGAAGGCCTGATAGCGGCGCACGTTGCCCGCGATTCCAAGATAGTGGAAGGGCATGAAAATGCCGTAGGCGCCCACGAAACTCATCCAGAAGTGGACCTTGCCCCAGGTTTCGTTCATCATGCGCCCGGTCATCTTGGGGAACCAGAAATAAGTTCCGGCGAAGATGCCGAACATAGCGGCGACTGCCATCACCAGGTGGAAGTGGCCGACCACGAAATAGGTGGCATGCAGCATGATGTCGATGGAGGGCTGGGCCAGAAAGAAGCCACTGACGCCGCCGCTGATGAACATCGAAATAAAACCCAGCGCAAACAACGAAGCCGAATTGATTCGCAGCTTCGAGCCGTAAAGGCTGCCCAGCCAGATCAACACTACGATCGTGGATGGGATCGTGATAATCAGCGTGGGGAACGAGAATGCCAGCGACGAGACCGGATTCATGCCGCTGACGAACATGTGATGCCCGTAAACCATGTAGCTCAGCACCGCAAGGGATCCCATCGAATAGATGAGGACGCGGTGGCTCAACATGGGCCGGCGCATGTTGGTGATGAGAACGTGCGACACAATTCCCATGCCCGGAATAATCGCGATGTACACCTCAGGATGCCCGAAGAACCAGAACAGGTGCTGCCAGAGCAGGGTCGACCCGCCGGAGTGCGGCAAGAGCTGGTCGTTGATGACCAGATTCGAGGGGACGAAGAAACTTGTGCCCGCGAGGTGATCCAAAATCAAGAGAATGCATGCGGGCATCAGGACCGCGAAGGCAGTCAATCCCATAACCGAAGTGATAAACCAAGCCCAGGCGCTCAGCGGTAGGCGCATCAGCGACATGCCCTTGCAGCGCATGTCGAGGGTCGTAGTGATGAAGTTCAGCGAGCCAAGAAGCTGCCCAATGCAGAAGATACCGATTGAGGCCGCCCAAAGAACGACGCCCCAGCCTTCCCCAGGGCCGCCGACCGAGCCGATCGCGCTGAGCGGCGCATACATCGTCCAGCCGCCGAGGGTCGGGCCATCGGCTACAAAAAACGAGGCTACCAGGACCAAAAAGCCGACGAAGGTGACCCAGAACGACATCATGTTGAAATGCGGGAAGGGCATATCTTCGGCGCCCGTCTGAATAGGCAGGAAGAAATTGCCGAAGGCCGCGAATGGCGCCGTGGTGAGCACGAAGAAGACCATGATGGTGCCGTGCATGGTCATCAATTGCAGATAGTATTCGGGCGTCATCACGTCGCCCGGAGCCCCGGTGCTGGAGAGGAAATGTAATCCCGGAATCGCCAGACTCCCCCAGCCTAGATGCAGGCGCATAATCCAGGAGAGCACCATGCCCCAGAGAGCGGCGACCAAAGCCAGCGCGTAATACTGCTTGCCGATCACTTTGTGATCGGTGCTGAAGATGTGTTTCCGGATAAAACTGGTCGGGGCTCCGTGGTGTACTTCCTGATGGGACATGTCGTGCATGATCTTTACCTCACCTCAGAAGAGATGTTTGCGCCTCGGTCGTTCGTTGCAGCTACTGCAGGGCCGCCTGTTGCTTGAGCCACGCATCGTAATCGTCCTGCGACTTCACCTCGAGATACGCCTTCATGTTGTAGTGCCCAAGGCCACAAAGTTGGGTGCAGACGATTTCGTATTTGCCAATCTGCGTTGCCGTGAAGTGAACGCTCACGTCCAGGCCCGGCACAAAATCCTGCTGAATTCTGAGTTCGGGCACGTAAAACGAATGCCCAACATCCTTCGAGTGCATGAGCAGGTGAATCTCCCGGTTGACGGGGATGGCGAGTTCAGCCGTCACGATATCGTCTTTCGAATCGGCATCGTTGGTGGTGTCGAGGCCGAAGAAGTTCGCATTCGCTTCGCTGATCAGATTGGCATGGGCCGGGCCGAAAGTACCGTCGGGCCCCGGATAGCGAAAATAAAAGGCGAATTGTCCTGCCTGCACCTGGACCGGGAGCGCGTTGGCAGCCGGAGGGTCGAGATAGACGCTGGCCCATGCTTTCGCTCCAAAGACGCCCAAAGCCAGGACCTCGGTGCCTACCAACAAGAAAGCGGCGGTTACCAGTCCGGCGGCGCCGCCGGGAAAGCGCTTGATCTTGTCGCCGGGTTTGGTGTGGGAAAACTTCCAGATGAAGAAAGCGAGGATGATCTGCGAAGCGAGAAACGAAATGCCTGCTTCCAGCATGGTATCTGCGTACTGCTCATCGATGAGATGGCCGTGAATCGATATATCCTGCGGCATCGGCCACCAATGCATGACAATGGGAACCGCCGAAGCAATAGCAATCACTACGATGGTCACCGCGAACAACTTCGCCATATCAGCCGCCTTCGGCCAGTCAAAAGGCCTAATTTGTCGAATCGCCGCAGACTAGTCTGCGGCGATTTGGTGTTTCGATTTTCAATGCCGAGTGCCTGAGCTGCTACTTCGCTTTGAAGGTAAAGTTGGCAGTCGCTGCCGATCCCGCGGCAACGGTCACTTTCTGAGTCTGGGTTTCGTCGGGCTCGTGCCACGCCTTCACCGTATAGCTCCCGGGCGGGACATTTTCGATCGTGAATGAACCGTCTTCGCCGCTAACCGCGACGGGGCCTTTTACCACCACAAAAAAACCATGCATCCAGGGGTGAATGTTGCACTGAACCGGAATAACTTCGGGGTTTTTCCAGCTCTTCTCGATGGCCGGCGCGCCGGGCGGCTGCGACTGATTCCAGCCCACATTGATCATTGGATTGGGCAGAGGATGAATGTTGTGAGCGGTCTGGTCGCTGGTGGTTACTTTGAACGTCTGGGTGACGTCGAGTCCAAGGACGTGAGGGGTGTACATGCAATTCTTTTGATCGAACGTCGGTTCCGTGGTGACGACGTTCGCCTGCCCACTCCATCCATCCAGCGACAGGACGGCGTATTGCAAACCATTATCTTTGCCGACGACGTAGGTCTCCATGTGGGGAGCGCTGCCGCTGTTTGCCTTGACGCAGTACGGATCCTTCGACATGTCAATGCCGCGCATGTGCGGGGCGGCGCCATCGATCTTGACGGTTCCGGTGATTTTGCCCTCGCCTGCGGCACTCACTTTCTGACTTAGCATTAACGCCCCACAACTTACAAGAACTACCGCCGATAGTACTGCGGCGAGATTGTATTGACTCTTCATAAACGCTTTCTCCTTGGCTGTGAACCTGATGCAGCTATTCAGACGCCGGTTGCGATGCGATTGCAGGCCATAATGTTGTTTCTAAGGATTCGGGTTAACCGGCTTCAGGTCCATCTTCTTCGCGATTTCTTTGGCTTTGCTCGGCTGCTGCATAAAGGTGCGCAGATAGAACACCAGATCCCAGGCCTCATCGGGTTTGATGTTATCGGCGAACGACGGCATGGGAGTGCCATCGAGGCCGGTCATGAAAATTCTATAGATATCGCGGTCCGTGTCGCCGCACTTCGGCCGGGTGCCATCGGTAAAATTGAACGGTGCGATGGGAGCGCCGAGATCGTCGGTGAGGGTCGAAGCCGATGGGCCATTTGCCATACCCTGCACTCCGTGACACTTCCAGCATTGAACCCGGGCAAAGACTTCCTGCCCTGCCTTAATCCGCTCCGGTGTAACTTCCGGCTCCGGTGGAATAGTGATCGGCGTTCCAGGTTTTTCGGTGGCAAAGCGGGGAGAGAAATGCTTCACGTAGGCGACCAGATTATTTCGCTGATACCTGGTGAACTGGCTCCATACCGGCATAGCGGAACGGTCCATGCCGCGGGCGATGGTATCGTAGAGATCGTCATCGGTGGGCAAGGTTCCGGTGGGCGTGGAGCGGCATTTGAATACTCCCAATTGGAAATTGCGGGGCTTGGGCCACATCGGCGGCAGCAACCACTGCGCGACTTCGCCATCCCCATCCCCCATATCGCCGTGGCAACCAACGCAGTAGCGCCGGTAGTCATATGCCGCGTCATGCACGTGTCCGGTGTAACCGCCGACATGGCTCTCCATACTATTTCGGGAGGCTATATCGAGAGTCGTGAGCTGAGCGTGTGAAATCAGCGGCAGCGCAAAAAACGCAGCCGCACCCAGTGCCAGCGACCACTTCCGCAATCCTGTCCGCATGTCTTTCCCTCTTAAAACAATCGTTAGAAATCAAAATCCAATGCAAACAATAGCTCGTTCTCGTTTTGATTCGCCGTCGTTGCGCCGACCGTCGGGCCGGTACCAACCTGATGGAAGAGGGTGTATTCGCCCTGTAAGGCCAGGCCAGCGCGGTTGGTCATAAACGGGTTCCAGCGAATGATGGCGTCTTCCATGTTGATGTTCCCCAAGCTGGAAGGCGTGCCCACGGTAGCCTGCTGCGACATTCGCTCCCCTTCGTAGCGGCCGATGAAGATCAACTGCGGACTGTAGATGTAGCGACCCTCGATGGTATAGCCGTTCCAACTCGGCGCCCGGGCTGTCGTGGGTAAGACGGTTCCCGGCGTGTTGTTCGGAGGGCAGCCGCCGACGGCGGTGGGAGTCGTGCAAGTCACCCCGCCGTCTCCATCGGTGGAAACGGCATTGCCGTAGCCTTGCCCAAACCAAGCATTATCCTGGCCGTGCTGGGTTACAAAGTTGACGTCAAAATGCTGGCCAAAGTAGAACTGGGCAATAACACCTTCGCGGCTGAAACTCTTATTGCCGATTCCGGAACCCGGGATGGGCACCCCGCCGGAGGTTTTGAAATAGGTCGCCGCGTCCCCTACAAAGGCGTAACCGCCGATCCGCTGCACATCCCACTTGCCCGCATCAATCGCCTGATCGAAGGTAAAGAAACCGCTATACGAGTTGGCGCCCAGAGTCAGCCCCACGTTGCCATCCTGCGAACTTAGCAGCGAAGCGGAAACACGGGTACGATCGTTCACTGAGTGTCCCATGTACTCCAGACCCAGCTGATTGTCTCCCATCTGCCCAAACATGTTACCGTCGCCGACGGGGATGAAGTGGTAAGTCTGATATTCGCCGCCATCACCAGTCAGCCCCACCATTCGCTTCTCAGAAAGCAGGTTGTTGAGTTCGAACTTGCCCATCTTAATGTTGAGCCAGGTGCTATGGAGCAGGTTGTCGAAACGGACCATCACTGTTTCAAAATGGAAGGCGCCGGTTGAGTCCGAAGATGGCAGGGCGTAAAACGAGATGTTGTTATACAGCGTGCCACCTGTATGGAAATCGAGGCCGCTGAGGTCGAAGCCGCTGCTGCTAATGCGCTCAATCGCGGAACCTCCGTAAGGCGTCGCAGGAGTCACTCCGGTGTAGGTGTCCACGGCCTGCAGGTTGCTAAAACGGTGCCAGATGGGCGTGATGCGGAACGTGACGGGCCAATAGCCAGGATTCTGCCAGATCGGAGCGTCGCGATCATTCATGATCTGGTAGCCGTTGTCCCTGAACTTCAACCCAAAGTTGTTCAGGATTGGCCAGCTCTCATGGCAAGCTGAGCAGCGCAGGCCGTACTTGCGAGCGAAAGCCGGAATCGCGTTTGCAGGCTGACTGCACGTCAGCACTACCGGCAGAAGAAACAAGGCCGCAAGAAGCAGCGACACTGCGGAGTGAACTACCTTGCGAAGACTGGAACGACTGAAAACGTGCATAGCCGGCTCCTCAGCAAGAACAATCAGAATCGTTGAAAAGAACTCCTCAAAACACGGGAATTCGTGTCTCGTAGTCTGCAGCCTGTGGCACAATCCCCGGTAAAGGTTCTACCACCTTACCGCGGCGCAAATCCTACTACGGTCGAAATACGATTTTCAAGTACTTTTGACATTTTTTTTACAACGTCAAGATTATCGCGGGTTTTGGAATCTCCCGCTGAAGCAAAAACAAGTGCTGCTGTCTCGAATAAGACACTATCAAAAATACCCCCAGCGGAAAAAGTTGACAGTCTGGTACTGGCGGTACGAAACTCTCTGGACGGAGAATAAAGTGAGTTGGCGAACCCACGTTCGAGCGCCGGGCCCCTCCATTGGCAGGAAAGCAGATGTCAGCAACGCGGAAGTAGTTGCGAAAAAAAGCGGACAGGTTGCCGCGTTGGGACCATCGCCCGCTAGTGTGCTTCTTGCCGTCATCTTATTATTTGCCATCGCGCTTCCCGCCGCCGGCAAAAAAAAAGAGGCCATAACCTACGGAGAAGGGCTGCTCGTCAATATTCCGTTGCCTGAGCGGGAAGTAGCGCAGGTTGTACAAGACATCGCTGCGAACGGCATCATACGGGGCACGAAGGAGTACAACAAAGACGAGTTTGTCGGCGGCGCCAACCCTGCACTTTCTTCGACCGTGTTTCCGGAGTGGACCAAGGGCGGAAAAGTTTTCTATAAAGTCCGCACGCAGGCCCTCGATCCCCGAAACTTCAAGGATAGCGGCGATCTGGGAACGTTAGCGGTGCGCTACGTGGTGAAGGCCCAAGGTGAGAGGAACACGGTCCTGCGGATCGACGCGCTGTTCAAAGAAGATTTCCGGCACACGGTTCATCCCTCAAACGGTTCGGTCGAGAGCGACGAGTATCGAGACATTCAGGACCATCTTGACTTCCTCGAGTTAATGAAGAAGGAGGATGCGGAGGCAAATAAACAGAGACAGGAACAAGTCGCCAAGAAGCAGGGTGTCGCCTTGCATGGGGCAGCTCCAACGCCGATGCCGGTGGAATCTTCGTCGCGCGACGTGCAGGCCGGGGGGAATCCCCCGGCAACAGTTTCGCCGCAATCCTCGGCGACAGCGGCGCCAGTTGTCCAAGCTGCCCCGGTTGAATCGGCGTCCGCTGTGACGCCGCAACCCATCGCGGCTTCGCCCGCTCCAGTGCCTGCAGCATCGCCAGCCCAACCACCGCCGCCTCAGCCATCAAGTCCCTCGCCGCAGCCGGCGCAAAGCCTGGAGCAACGTGTACAGGATTTGCGCAAGCAAGTGGAGCGCACCGTGAAATCCCCGGGAGCTCCCCTGAAATCCGCCCCGTTTCATACTGCAATCAATTTGCAAACCTTAGGGACGGGCACCCAAGTACTGGTTCTGATCTCCACGCCGTACTGGTATGGGGTGGAAACGCATGAAGGGCAGCATGGTTGGCTGATGCGCGATCAGGTGGAGCAGCCATGAAGTCCGGGCAGATGCGAATACAGCAAACTTTTTTTCTGCCGCTATTCGCAGTGAGCGTTGCCTTCCTTTGTTTTCCCGCCGCCGGGCTCGGACAAGCGAGCGGGTTGGAGCGCAGTTTCCCTCAATCCAAAGCCGCCGTGGAACAGGCACTGAAGACCATGCAAAGCGCCTCAGCGGGCCGCCTGCCCGTGCTCGATGGCTTCGCCACGCCGGCCGATCATCCCCTGGATCGATACCAGCGCGGGTATTACCAATCGAAGATAGTGGTGAGTTCAACGCCCTCGGGCGGATCGATCGTGCGCGTGAGCGCGCAGGTTACGGCCTGGTACAACGACCCCAGCGGCGCGCATTCCGGATATCAGGTGCTTCCCTCGAATGGCCGTCTGGAAGGCGATCTTTTGGATCAATTAGGTGATCAACTGGCGAGCAGAACGGAGCAGGCGGCTCCGACGACGGCTCGTACTCCCGCACCCGCTGCAACAGACAGCGTGCCGGCCGCCACTGCGCCAAATCCGGTGGCGCGAGCGCCGCGAGCAATATCTCCGGCGGCTACTTACGCTACGACACCGCCAGCAGCTGCAACCACGGCCAAAGCTACACCTCCTGCCACTGCAAATCCCAACGAACCAGCTTTATCTGCGCCGATGCCGAGAATTCCAGATGCAGGAGGCGGGATTCTATCCTCTTTATCAAAGAGTCTAGCTGACCAGGAAAAGGCCGGACCTGAATCGGCAAAGAACAAGCAGGATCAGAACAACCTGCAAGCGGAGGCCGACAGTCTGGAGGAGGTACTTAAGAATCAGGCGCACCCCAAGAATCTGGTCGCGGTCAGGAAGTCTGGAACACCGGTGGTAGCGACGGCGAGCTTAAACGCCAAGACTTTGTTCCTGGCGAGCGCGCATGATGAGTTTGAGATGTTGGATTTCAATCAGGATTGGGTACATGTCCGCGTATCGGGGATTTCGCGGGGATGGATCTGGCGCAACAACCTCGAGATGCCCGATAGCATCCCCGATGCCGATTTGCCTCCGAATCCTTCCGCAACACCCGTGGCTGCGGAGCTGTACCATGTGACCAGGGAAGAGAAAGCACAATTCCCGGGAGATTGGGCTCCATTGCGAGGCAAGCTGGTAAACATCATCTCGGTGGAAAAAATAAACGAGAGCCAGCAGGACAGCGGACCGCAGTTGCGGCTGGAATTCGCGAAATCGCTTCTCGATAAGGATTACGCGGGGCTGGCTCAAAGAGCACAGGAGTTGAGCGGGATTGTTCTGATTTTCGACTCCTCCGATGGAGGAATGATCGCCGCGACGCTGCCCGTGTTACAACGATGGAAAGCGGGGACACTCTCGGATGCAGCTCTCTGGCACGAATGTTTCTTCGATCCACCGGAAAGTTTTATCGCTTCTGGAGGCGCCGGCAGCGAATAATGTGTGTAGAATTTTAATTGAGTGAATCCCCGCCATCCTGAGTCAGCGCCGAGTTTGGACTTGACTTTGAGAAGCGGGAAGTGTAGGTATGCAATCCTCGGAGATTTTCTGGCGGCCCCTGGGAACTGCCAGCCTTGCGCGGCTCAGGCAAGAGTTACGTCCGGGAAAGAGCAGTAGGGCAATCACACCACGAACTCTCGCATGAGCACGATCAGCCAACCTCTGTTTCTATTGCGCCGGCAAGCGACCACCCTCTTGCAGGATTACGCCGAACTCACGAAGCTCCGAGTAACCACGCTGATTGTTATGACGGTGTGGTGCGGGTATTATTTCGGGGCGCAGAAGGCGGGAGTGAGTTCGCTTTCGTGGGGATTGTTCCATGCCTTACTCGGAATCGGCCTGGTTTCCAGCGGAACAGCAGCGCTGAATGAAGTAATAGAGCATAAGGTGGACGCCAACATGCGCCGCACCGCGCAACGTCCCTTGCCGGCGGGGCGCATGAGCTTGTTTCACGCGACTCTTATGGGCGTGCTGGCCACAATTGGCGGTTCGATTTATGTTGCGGTCACGACCAATCCCCTGACTGGATTTCTGACTTTCCTGACTTCCGTCGTCTACCTCGCCGCGTATACGCCACTGAAACGGGTTTCGCCAATTTGCACCTTTGTTGGAGCATTTCCGGGAGCGATGCCGGGAGTGCTGGGATGGACCGCTGCCCGCGGACGGCTGGAATGGGGCACGTTGATCCTGTTTGCGATTCTCTTTGTGTGGCAGTTCCCGCACTTCTTTTCGATCGCATGGCTGTACCGCGAAGATTACGCGAGCGGAGGAATCCGCATGCTGCCGGTAGTCGAAGAGGATGGACGCTCAACCGCCCGGCGCATCGTAGCCTATTCGCTTATCCTGATTCCGTTGAGCGTTTTGCCGAGTGTTTTCGGGATGGCGGGCAAGATCTATTTCGTAGCGGCGTTGACTTTAAGCATTTCGCTTTTCTATTTCGGCGCAAGGCTGGCATTTCTGAAAATGCCGGTGAACAGCGCACGCTCCAAGATGATGGCGCGGCAGGTTTTGCAGGCCACGGTCATCTACCTGCCTCTGCTGTTTGCACTGATGATGACCAATTCCGTGCGACCGTAAGGCGGAGGTAATTCCAGCTCCAGTTGATTGGCGCTCAAGTCAGAGTTCGGACGCCCAAACGCGTCTGAGGCAGCTATTGGATGGAGCTGCCGACCTGCGAAAACACGTTGGTTGAATTGGAGCCGATCAGTCTCACCGTACCGACTACGATTACGAGAATGACGGCCAGCATCACGGAATATTCGGCGACGTCCTGACCTTCTTCATTCGACCAGAGTTTTTGGAGAAATTGAGTCATAGGTTTTTCCCGTTACGCCGCCCCTGACGCTGCGTGCGATTCTTTTCCCGGGTTCGAATCGAAAACATTCAATCCCCAGGGTTCTCTTACCTGCGCCATTGCCTGCAAGCCGACTTGATGTTCACATTTGCCGTCTAGAAGCTTGGACCAGATCACCCGGAACTCCATGCGCCGCTGTCGATAAAAAACCACCACGGTGTCGAGGTTCTTCAGCGAACGCCGAATTGAGCCCAAACGCGCTCCGGTGGGAGCGAGATCGAGGGTGTGGGCCAGTTCGTCGAAAGAAGCGCCGGCGGCGTCGATTCCGCGAACCCGCACCGGGAGTATTGCCTGCTTGCGGTCGTGACGGCGGCGCTCGGTTTTAATACTTTTGGACTGCATTTTGATTCCCTATTTAGTGTGGGGCAAGAGGCGACGAATCGGAATAGCCCCGACGAGTGAGGCACGAAGGTAACCAGCCGCAAAGATTGGACTTGAATTAAACTGGCGCAACAGATATCCATAACGGGGCTGGGGGCTGGTTTTAGAGCTTTTCCGCGTAGACAAAATTCAGTTGGGAAGCATCCAACGGTGTATCACATGCGGTCCTCGGACAAGAACCGGAGTCTGCTCGCTCTATTGCTCGTATGCGGAAGCTTGTCCGCATATTGCCAGCAGAAATTTGCCGGAGATCCTCCTTCATACTCCGTTCCGAATCCGCCGTTGCCGGTCGATCAAGTCGCGAAAAAGCTGGAAGAACGGGATGCGGAACGAAATGCGGCGCTCTCTCAATTCAGCAGCCGCCGCATCTATCGCATGCAATATCGGGGCTTCTTCAGCGATCGCGATGCGCAAATGGTTGTCGATGTTACTTATCGCGCCCCCCACACGAAACAATTCAAGATTGTGTCGCAAAGCGGCTCGCCTTTCGTGATCGATCATGTTTTCAAAAAATTGATGGAAAGCGAGCAGGAGTATGTACGCGACGATAAGCGCCTAACTGCTCTCAGCGCGGAAAATTACAGTTTCTCCCTCGCCGGCTACGAACAAACGCCGGATGGCGCTTTGTACGTTCTCGACCTCACTCCCACGAAACGAAATAAATTTCTCTACCGCGGGAAAATCTGGGTGGACGCCAAAGATTTTGCGGTAGTGCGCATCGAGGCCGAACCGGCCACTAGTCCATCGATGTGGATCAGGAAAACGGAAATCGAACACAGGTACATGAAGGTAGGGGACTTCTGGCTTCCCGCCGAGGACCACACCGAAAGTTCCATACGTTTCGGCGGTGAAGCCGTCCTTTCGATCGATTACCGGGACTACAAAATTATAAAAGCTGCACCCCTGCCCGGCGTACAACGCGCCTGGGCCGACTCGCACTAATCGGGCATTCGCCTTAACTCCTGCGCTTCCGGAATGTATATTGTGAGTTGCATTTCTGCGCAAAAGGAGCGCCGGCGATAAACCGCGCTCTGGACTAACCTAATTTGAGTGAATTGATTCTCTATCTCGTGCTGGCTGTGGCCTTGATCGGCACACTTTCGTCGACCGTTTTTCTGGGGCTGACGGTCGTCGGCGTCATCAAATTCCATTACGACGCAGGAAAGCAACTTCGCGCCATCCCGGAGGACGCTCACCTTCCGGCAGTTTCGGTGTTAAAGCCGGTGCACGGGCTCGAAGCCCAGCTGAAGGAAAACATCGAGAGTTTTTTTCGGCAGGATTATCCGAGCTACGAGGTTTTGTTTGCCGCCGACGGGCCGGATGACGCTGCGCTCGACGTGGTGCGGGAAGTGTGCGCGCGCTATCCGCAGGTCCGCAGCCGCATCCTGGTGACCGGCGCACAATGGCCAAATCCAGTAGTCCATTCGTTTTACCGCATGGCGGAGGCGGCCGCGCATGACATCCTGGTTACGACCGACAGCGACGTCGAAGTGGGGCCGCAGTATCTGCGGGAAGTTGTATCGCCGTTGCTCGACCCCAAAGTCGGCGCCGTGACCTGCATTTACCGCGGCAAGAATGCGGCGGGATTTTTTTCCGGACTGACTGCCATCGGCATGTCAGTCGAAATGACTGCTGGGGTCCTGGTTGCAAATCTGTTGGAAGGAATGAAATTTGGCTTGGGACCGACTACGGTTCTCCGCAGGGATTCTCTCGCGAGCATCGGCGGCTATGCTGCGTTGAAAGATTACATCGCGTACGATTTCGCGATTGGCAACCTGATCGATCGAGCCGGTTACCGGGTAGTGCTCTCGGGGCACGTTATCGATCACGTGGTCAACCAGCAATCCTTCGCTCACATGTGGCAGAACCAACTGCGCTGGGCTCAAACCACCCGCTACTCGCGGCCCTGGGGACATTTTGGCAGCGGCCTGATCTTCGCGATGCCTTACGGCCTGGTTGGTTTTCTCGCTGCCGGCGCGCTTCACCACTGGCTGTTTGGCGCACTCATTCTAGCTGCCGCGATCGTGAACCGATTGGCGGAGGCCTGGCTTGTCGGATGGACGGTAGTTCGAGATCCGAAGGTTATTCGTGCGCCCTGGCTTTATCCGCTGCGCGATTTGCTGGGCTTTGCGGTGTGGTTCGCCAGCTACCTCAGATTGCGTTACGTTTGGCGGGACAGCCGCTTCGAACTGAAGGGAACCCGAATCTCTCTGCGGCAGAGTTCTTCGGAGGGTCAAGAGCGCCTGTGAATTTGCTCTTTCGGGGGTGGGATTGCGCGTCTTAGTCACTGGCGCCGCGGGCTTTATCGGCAGCCATATGGTCGATCGCCTCCTCGCCGCGGGACACGACGTCATCGGTTACGACAATATGTCCACCGGCCAACGGCGTTTTCTCGAAGCGGCATCCGCCAAGCCTCGTTTCACTTTTCATCAGGCCGATTTGCTCGATCGCCCGAGCCTGTCACAGGCTATGCAAGGCTGCGAACTTGTCGTGCATTTCGCAGCGAACGCCGACGTGCGCTTCGGCACACAACATCCCCGCAAAGATCTCGAACAGAACACCATCGCCACATGGAATGTGCTCGAAGCCATGCGCGAGCATGGCTGCAAGCGAATCGTGTTTTCATCGACGGGATCGATCTACGGCGAGCCGGAGATTTTTCCGACACCCGAGAGTTGTCCGTTTCCAGTGCAGACATCGCTTTATGGAGCCTCGAAAGTTGCCGCAGAAGGTCTGATTCATGGCTATTGCGAAGGCTTCGGCATGCAGAGTTATATTTTTCGCTTCGTGTCGATCCTCGGCGAACGTTACTCGCACGGTCACGTTTTTGACTTTTACCGGCAGCTTGCCGAGCATCCGGATCGCTTGCATGTGCTCGGCAACGGCCATCAGCGGAAATCTTATTTGTACGTACAGGATTGCATCGATGCGATCTTCAAGGTGCTCGATCACGCGAAAAATAAGGTAAATATTTTCAATCTTGGCACCGATGAATTCTGCGAGGTCAACGATTCCGTCGGATGGATCTGCGAATATCTCGGCGTTCGCCCGAAGATCACTTATTCCGGCGGCGAACGCGGTTGGGTAGGAGACAGTCCGCTTATTCTGCTCGATTGTTCGCGCATTCGCGCTCTGGGATGGCGTCCGCGGCTGACAGTTCGGGAAGCGGTTTTAGCGACGATTCGATTCGTCAGCGCCGAAGCTGGACGAGGCCAGTAGTCCCGCATCGCAATCGCCTGGCTTCGTAGTACACTTCCGCGCGCGCGACCAGCTATACTTTTTTCCCATGAGCTCAAGATTAAATATCGGCCGGCTTGGCTGGCTGTTTCTCTTCCTCTGCGCATCGCAAAGCATACCCGTAGCTTTATCCGCGGATAGTGGTGCCGCGATCTCTCTCGCCGCCGAGGTGCTCGACTCCATGCCACACGCCAAGAGAATCGGGGAAGTGGCGATCTCTCCCGACGGAACCGAAGTGGCATACACCGTCGATGAAGCCCTGTACCTGATTTCCGCGGACGGCGGCTCGGAACATGCCATCGCCGTGCCGGAAAATCTGAAGCTGCGGGATGTAGCGTGGTCCGCCGATAGCAAGAAGGTGGTCTTTCTCGCCGACCTCCCCGGCGATGTTCCCGCGGCCCAGGTTTGGACGGCTGCATCCGACGGCGGCTCTACCGCGAAACATGCGGAGTTGAAAGGGTACGCGCAGGAACCGCGATTCTCTCCCGACGGCGCGAAAATTTCTCTGCTCTTCATCGAAGGCATGCCGCGCGTGGCCGGACCGCTTCAGCCCATGACTCCACTTGCCGGAGTCATTAACGACAAAATTTACGAGCAACGAATTGCTACGATCGACCTGAGCAACGATCACCTGACGCAGCTCACGCCCGCCGATATGTACATCTACGAGTACGATTGGACTCCGGATGGGCACTCCCTGGTGGTGAGCGCGGCACGCGGCAATGGCGACGCCAACTGGTGGGTCGCGCGCCTCTATATCGCGGATGCGCAGACTGGCGAGCTAAAAGAGATTTATAAGCCAAAGCTGCAAATTGCCGACCCGCGCGTTTCACCGGACGGCGAGCGCGTCGCGTTCATTGAAGGATTGATGAGCGATGAAGGACCGACCGGAGGCGACGTTTATGTGGTGGCAATCAAAGGCGGCTCGGCACAAAATCTGACGGCCAATCTCAAAGCATCTCCTTCAGCAGTGACATGGACATCGCCCGGGCAAATCATTTTTGCCGAGAATGTCGACGGCGATTCCGGCTTCGAGAGCGTGAATATTACCGGAGGCGCTCCGCACAGACTTTGGACGGGCGAAGAATCCGCGGAGCCCTCGAGCCACTCCTGGAGTACCACATCAGGTCGGCTCTCCGCAGATCGGGCGATCACCGCTATCGTTCGCGAATCCGCCAGCGCTCCCCCGGAAGTGTGGGCCGGCGCAATCGGCAAATGGCGGCGGCTCACCAGTCTGAACTCAGACTTGACGCCCGAATGGGGCGAGATGCGCAACGTACATTGGATGAATGGAAGCGAAAGAATTCAGGGCTGGCTCATGCTGCCGAAGAATTTCGATGCCCACAAAAAATATCCGCTCGTCGTCACCGTGCATGGCGGACCCTCGTCCGGGTGCAGGTCACGCTGGGATGCGCGCAGCATGGGACCGGAATCGGCGATGGGTTTCTTTTCTCTTTGCCCGAACCCGCGCGGCAGCTACGGTCAGGGTGAGTCCTTTACACAGGGAAACGTAAAGGATTTCGGCGGCGGCGACTTTCGCGACATTATGGCCGGCGTGGATGAGATTGCCAGGCAATATCCCATCGACGCCAAGCGCATCGGAATTCGCGGCCACAGCTATGGCGGATATATGACAATGTGGGCGGAAACTCAAACCCAGCGCTTCGCGGCCGCTGTGGCCGGAGCCGGACTCTCAGACTGGCTGAGCTATTACGGCCTCAATGACATCGACGAGTGGATGATTCCATTTTTTGGCGCATCCATCTATGATGATCCTGCGGTCTACGCGAAGAGCGATCCCATGCATTTCGTCAAAGCGGTCAAAACTCCGACGTTGATTCTGGTCGGAGATCGCGATGGCGAAGTACCGATGGAACAATCGGTCGAGTGGTGGCACGCGTTAACAACTTTGAATGTGCCCACGGAATTGGTGGTATATCCCGATGAGGGGCACGCCTTTGTAAAGCCCGCCGACGCACGCGATTACACGCTGCGAAGCCTGCAGTGGTTCGAGCGGTGGTTCGCGAAAAAAGACTGAGGCAAACACCTGACCCGCGTTTCCTCGCTTCCTTTCTTGCAAAACCGGGCATCTAAGCGCCGTGACCTGGTGTGGGCTAAAGCGATCGATTCAGAATGCGATTCAAGATGTGCAGGACCATCATACGATTCAGGTCTCTGCTGCGCTGTCCCATTATTTTTTCTTGGCGCTGTTTCCCGGGCTGATCGTGCTTTCCGTCATTCTCAGCTGGATACCAATTCCCGATCTGTTCGGCTCGGCTCTGGGAACCATGGCGCGGTTACTTCCTCCGAATACGATGGGTACGCTATATTCAATCCTCTCTGCCGTGCTCACGGAGCATCGCGGAACCTGGCTTTCGGTGGGGCTGCTGGGGATGGTCTGGGTCGCAACGTCGGCCTTTGACGCTCTGATTGAAGCCCTGAACATCGCTTATGACGTAAAAGATAACCGCCCATTCTGGAGGACGCGGTTGCTCGCGCTGGGATTGGCTGCGGTCTGCGGAGCGCTTTTCACTACGGGACTTGCAGTAATTATGGTGGGACCGCGTTTCGGCGACTGGCTGGCTTCACGGCTAGATATTCCTCGTGCGTTTGCCATGCTGTGGCCGGCACTGCATTGGACCATCGCTATCACATTCACGGTCTTGGGAGTTGAGCTGCTGTACTTTCTTGCGACTTGCGAGCGGCCGAAGTTTGTGGATACTTTGCCCGGCGCCGTCGTTACCGTGGTGGCATGGTTGGCACTCTCGGCGTTGCTGGGGATTTACTTCCGCCATTTTGCCAATTACAGCCGAGTTTATGGCACGCTCGGTGGGTTCATTGCATTCATGACATGGCTGCAGTGGACATCGTTCGTTCTGCTGCTGGGGGCTGAGATGAATGCAGAAATGGGGAAGGCCCGGCGCGCCAGAAGAGAAACAGCGTGCCTCATCCCGCAGAAGATAAGCGCTAAGGAGGTTCCCGAGCGAGTTGCGTAAGTCGTCCCGCTTAGAATCGTGTATGCAGACGGCCGTCCACCGAAATCCCGCCAACCTGATCTCTGGTCGCGCTCACGGACCAACGCTTGTTGATCTGGTATTCACCCTGCACCACTTCACTGCCGGGCTCCGATACATCAGTTGAAAATGTAAACAGAAAATTCTTCGTCACCCTCTGTTGCAGAGCGACACGCGCCGAGGGGTTCTGGCTGCTCCCTTCGCTCAGTGGATCAATTTGCAGGCTGGAAATGCCTGCGAGCTTTTGAATCCCGCCGGTAATCTGGCTGGTGGCCTGCGAAGCAATCATCGAATCTGTGCTCTGGCTTGCGGCGGCCGATTCCTCCGTGGTCTGGCCGTTCGCGATGAGGTTGATGATGTCCGCCGTCGCCAAAGGTGGATCTGAGGTGTAAGACGTGGTGAGCTTGTCAAAAGGGCCGCGCAGGTTGAGCGTGAGATTGTACTGTTCGACGGTGGTCGTTGCCGAAACATTCAGCACCGGGCTGGTCTCATTCGGATTATCGAAGGTGATAATGCCGCGCTGCAGTTCGTAGCGTACGTTGCGGTAGAAAAGTTCGCCGGAGGTGAGATCGGTGCGGCCCGTGACGACTGGACTGGCCGCAGTTCCAATCACGCGAAGATTCACATTGCCCTCGATGCTGACTTGCGAACTGTTAGCGCTCAAATTATCTTTGGATTGCACGCTGACGGCGAGATTCACGGTATCGGCAAACCCGGGCTGAGCGGGAAGAGATGTGTCCCCGCTGAATTGGTCGCCGAAGTTCGAGAGGTCAAAGTCCGGAGTAAATCCCAGCGAGTCGATCAACACGCGTCCCGTGAGGGTGGAAGAATCTTTATTCCCGCTGAAGATCAGATTGCCGTCGAGCAGGGTCCGCAACCCGGCCGGATAAAGAAGGCGAACGGATTTCGCCTGCATCGCGAGATTGAAGTGCGGGCTGGGGCGATAAACAATCGATCCTCCGGCCGAGACATCGCCGCCGCCCACGCGCCCCGTGAGTTCGGAAATCTGAACGCTTTCTTTTCCGATGTCGAAGATGCCATTCAGCTTCTCGACTCCGAGCGGCGCGCCGGAATAGAACATCGCAACGTCTTGCAGGCGAAGCTGTCCGCTTACGCTGGGATCATTCGCCGTTCCCGATGCGTGAACGTCGAAGGATACAGTGCCGGAACTTTGTGCATCCGGTGCGAATATTTTGACGATCCTCATGTCCAGCGATCCTTGCGCGGTCAGGTTGGGCAAAGCATTGCCAGCGAATGGGACGCTGCCCTGCACCCGCAGATCGGTATCGGTACCGCGAATCTCCGCCGGGAGGATGGTCAAAACCGAATTCGCAAAATCTGCATGAAGCGGAGACGCTATTCCAATCTGTAACGACTGATACGTCGCATTCAGCGTCGGGATGGTCAGGTGCGCCTCCAGCCGGCTTGTATCCTTCAGAGGACCCTTGAGCGTGGCGTGCAATTCGGTTTGGCCTTTGAAATCTTGCGGGGCGCTCGTCAGGTAACTGGCCAGCAACGCGTCGAGCGGAACCTGCGTGGTGTCGATCGATGCGTCTGTATAGTAATCGCCAGTGAGATTCACGTGAGCATGCGCCTGCACTGATGAAGCCACGACACTGGAATTCAGCGTGAGATCCGCCTGTCGATTCGCAACCTGCAAATTCGCGTTGATTTCTGAGATCGACTTGCCTCGAACCGTCAGCAGCGGCAACTGCAACACCGCGCTAAGCTGAGGATTCGCAACCGTTCCTTGTCCAGAAATTGAGGCGGTCACCGTCCCGGTCAATCCGAGATTCTTTGCCTGCACGGCGTGCAGCTTTTGCAGAACCAGCGCCGGCGCTTTGAGGCTAACCGTATATGCTTGGGACTCAGGAGCGTACGACAGATTTACATCGGCCGATCCCGCCGCCGCCGCAACGTGCAGAGATGACACGATCGTTCCCTGGTCGGCGTGAAATTCGGCAGCCAGAGCCTGAACCGGCTCACCATACGCGTGCGCATTGCCGATCTGAGCTTTGCCCGAGCCCTGGGGATTCAACTCCGTTCCATGAAGAGAAATATTGGCGGACAGGTCTCCGCTGACCGGATATTGCAGATCGACCGCTCGCTGCAGGTCCGCAATCGCGATCTGCTGCACCGCGAGGTTCGCCGCAAACGAATTCGAGGCAAGATAGTGCCAGTTCTGCAATGCGACGGTGCCACTAAAAGAAGCGCGCCCTCGCTGTGCGTGGATCAGTGACCCATTCGAGATGGCGACCTGCGACGGACTGGCCTGCACATTCGCCTGAACGCTGCTCCATTCGGTTCCCTGAACCTGCAGATTCCTGGCAGAAAGCTGTGCCATCACTTGCGGCTTCGCAAGTGACCCGTGCACGTCTGCCGATAAAGTTGCCGAACCTGCAATCGGCGGAAGCGTCGAACCCGTGCCAGCAAAAGTGGAGGCCAGGGATTCGAGTTGATGCAAGTCACTGGCCGTCACCTGCAAATGCAACCTGGAACGCTTGCTCACTTGCCCATCGGCAGTCAAAGAGGCCGAGGGAATGTGCAGCGCCGATTGATGGACAGTGATCACATTGCTTGCGGCGTTGTAGGTTGCATGAATGGTTCCATCGACGGGAACTTCCGCAGCTGACGAAGCGTTCGATGCCTGTGAAGTATTTCGTGCTGCGCCGCTCACGACCAGATCGGAATGGATGAGAGCATTGCTGGCATTGCCTTTCCACGAGGCGCCGGCCGCGCCGTTGAGCAAACCCGAAATCGCAACCTGCTGCACCTGTTCGTGAAGTACCCGTTGAATCTCACGCAACGAAATGCCGTGCAAGGACGCACGGACGAGACCTGATGGTGTGCTGTCCAGATTCTTAATGCTCGCGTCTGCGCCAACGCTGCCGCCGAGAGTACGAAATTCGATTCCGCGCGCTTCAAACGAAGCATTCGCGAGCCGGTAGCTCCCGCGCAAACCAGCGAGAGAAATATGGTCGGTGCCGGCGACCGCGGAAAGCGCCGCGCCCGCAACTTGCCCATCGATCGTCAGCGCGCGCAGAATCGGCTGGTCCGGCGAATTCTTATAGTTGATTTGCCCAACCAGCTTAAGATCGCCCGAGGTTTTGTATTCGGGAGCTATTGCTGCGAAGTCGTGCGCGTCAAGGTGAAGATCGTAGTCTGCCTCAAACAGAGGGTCGGTGTAGTTACTTACACTCCCCCGCACGGAAGCTACGGAATTTCCAATTTTCAGAATAGCCGAATGAATCGTCAGTTCGGTCGGGCTCGCATCGAACGTTGACTGAAAGCTGTGCGGCAGTGCCGCATAGCTTCCGTAACGCAGGCGGCCGTTGTCATAAGAAATCGATCCGCCGTAGCTGGCCTTGAGCGGGTCGAAACGAATCTCGCTGTTCAGTTGATAAAGGTCGGCATTCAGCGGAGTTTTCTTGTCATTGTAGTTCACTTCGCCATCGATGAGCTGCGCGTGGCCGACGGCAAGCTCGAAAACATTCGTGTGTGAAGCGCTTTGTGTTGCGGGCGCAGTGGGCAAATTGCTCGCCCCTTGGCCGGACACCAGAACATGCGCAACCGGATGCTTGACGATCAAATGACTCAAGCTCACCTTGTGACGAAGCACCGACTGAATCTTCGCGCTTACGGTGATGTCGTCAATCGTCAAAAGCGCAGGCTGGCTGGGATCTTCCTTGCCGCGCAATGTGATGTCGTGCAAATGCACGGTTAAGGTCGAGAGGCTGAAATCCAGCTCGCCAACGGTCGTCACGGCGCCGGTGCTCTGCTGCGCAGCTTCTCCGATTTTCCGCCGCGCAAACTGGTTGACCGCGTTGCTTTTCAGAAAAAAGTATCCGGCAACGATGAGCGTTAGAAGCAGCGTTAAGAGTGCCCCGACGGCCCATCCGAAAATCTTTTTCCACTTCATGCCGCTCCTAAAATGCTTGCCCTAACGTGATGAAGTATTGCACGGCGCCGATGCCCGGGGGAGCTTGGAGGTTGTAGCCGATGTCAAACCTTATCGGCCCGATTGGCGTCGCATACCGGAGCCCAGCCCCAATGGTATTCGTGTAATTGTTGACGAAGTTGGGCAGATTGATGGCGCTGTAAACATTGCCGCCGTCGTAAAAGATCACGCCGCCGAGGGCTTTCATGATCTTCAGCGGAAAACGTATTTCTGAGTTCAAGATAAAAAGCTGCTTTCCGCCTACAGGCACGGTGACATTCACACACCCGGTCTGATTCTGCAATCCGGTGCAAAAGGGAACAAGACGCTGGGGGCCGGCCTCATCGATGGGAAAGCCGCGCAGCGAGGTGCCTCCACCCGAGAAGAATAATTGGCTGGTAGGAACGAAGCTGCCGGCAAAAGGCGCAGTCAGCCCCAGCCGGATGCTGTCGGCAAACACCACAGAGTGAAACGACTTGTATGTAGCGAACTGGCCGAAAAGCCGCGTGAAGTTGGCGCTCGATCCAAATGCCGTCGGAGTGACTCCAAAATTCAACGTAGCGAAGACGCCACGATGCGCGTCCAGAGGGTGATCTCGAGTGTCACGAATCAGGCTGCCCGAGACAGTCGAGAGCCGCACGTTGCGATCCTGCGACAGCACAAGCTCCGGCACCAGCAACTGCGACAAGATCGTCTTATTGAAATCGTAGCGCAGCTGAAGGCGCGTGTTCTTCTTGCGGCTGATCACGCGCTCCACCTGGAAGGTGCCATCGCCGAGCGACGCGGCAAACAGCGGATTCTCGGTGGTACGCTCCAGAGAGAAGCTGAAAAGCGACGACCATTCCGCGCCAACAAAATGCGGCTGCGTATAAGTCGTCAGAAAACGCTGGTCAAGCCTCGAGAGTACGATCGAGGCGCTCGCCGTCTCTCCGAGCCCCCGCATGTTGCGGCGGTTGATTTCGACCGAGCCGCGCGGGCTGGCATAAGTGGCCTGGCTGGGTGCGATCTGACTGTTCCCCAAACTGATCGTCGGCAGGCCCGGCACGGCAACTGTTCCGCTGGGAACGTTGCCTCCGCGGTGAGAGACCTCGAAACCAAAACCATAAATAATGTCGGTCCGCTTCGCTTCGTGAACCTTGACCAGTTCCGTCTCTTCGGTCTGATCGGTAATCGGCCTGCGCGGCCCGACACTCGACCAATCGAAAATGTTCAAATCGTAAAGCCGGGTCTCCGCGCCCAGCATTTGCACCTTTTTCATCGGGACTTCAGCCGGCAGCTTTGCGGTGTTATGGATCAGCGAAAGCCGAGTATGCCGTTGGCCCAGATAAATTACTTCGCCGACTCGAACCATCTGGTGCTCGGCAATTTCGTAGGTCACATCCACTTTGTGAGGATCACCGGCACGCCGGGTGATTTTGGTTTTCACCTCGACATTGGGATAGCCGCGATCGAGATAGTTCGCGGAGATGCGGTTGCGGTCGTTCAACAAGAGCCGCGGTGAATATGGCGCGCCAGCCTTCAGCTGGAACCCTTGCGGAGCGGTTAATTCGTTGTGCTGAACGTGCTCGTTCCCGGCAACCGTCACATTCCCAACCAGCGTCTGCGCTCCTTCTGCAATTTCAAATTCGACGTCGATTCTTCCTGCAATCTTGGTGACGTGGGAACTTATCTTCGCCTCCTCATAACCTTTATCCCGGTAAATGGCTTCAAGATTCGAGACGCTTTCTTTCAGCAGGTGCTGGCTCACATCGCCGTGATTCCAGAAGTGCGCTTGCCTGACGGCGACATGCGCTTCCAGATTCGGCGAGGGAATGTTGTTGTTGCCGCGGAAGCTGATCTTGGCGACTTTATACTTCCTGCCCCGGTCGATCTCATAGACCAAGACCACCTGATCAGGCTGCTGCGTCATGTTCACTTTGACCGCCGCGTCAAAATATCCTTTCTTTTGAAAGTAATCTGTCAGGTTTTCCTGTCCCTCACGCACCAGCTCGCTGTCAATGCTGCGTTCCGAATAGATCGGAATCAGTTTTCTCATCTGGCGCCCCGCGAGGAATGGTATCGCCGTCAGCTTCGCTCCCGTCGCGCGCACCGTAACGACCGGGCCGAGTTTCACTTTGAACGACACATCGACCTTATTGTTCTCGGCTTTATATTGAAGAGGCTCCTGGTCCACGGTGCTGGCCAGCCGATGCTGCTGCGAAAGCGTGCGCTTGATTAAAGTGATCGCCTCTTTGACTCGTTCAGCGCTATAAGGCTTGCCCGGTTTGAGTAAACCTCCCCTAAGGCGGGCGCGGATTGAGCGAGCGGAACGGAGCAGCCGCGCGCTCTCGCTGGCATCCGTTCCCTCAATTTCGACCGACGCAATACGCGCTCTTTTTCCCAGCTCAACGTCATAAATTACGTTCACAATCTGGTGCGCGTCATCGATCTGCGCGCTGGCGGTTGTGCTCGACTGAAAAAATCCATTGTGCTTGAAAAACTCCTGCAATCTGTTTTCACCCCCAGCCATGCGTGCCGCGATGTATGGATCTTCATCGGCCAGGTCGGCCACCTGCAACAGCCGCGTGTAAGAGAACTCCCGGGTCGCTCCCGGAAAGCCAACTATGCCGATGAAATAAGCCGGCTCGAGCAGGAATTCCACGCGCAGTCCCGCGAGATCGGGCGTCACGCTCACCGTGACTTTCGGGAAATGTCCCGCCTCTTCCAAGGCCTTGGCGCTAGCCGCCACTTCTTTCTGAGAATACGGCGCGTCAGCTTTCTGCGTAACTACGGCGCGCAGGGGTTCAACGTCACGGTGAGGATTGGCAATCAGTTCGACGGCGCTTACCTTCTGGCCGTCGTACACGGGCGATGGTCCCTGCACCGCAACCTGACCGCGGATGACGTTCGGCAGGAAAAGCACAAATAATACCGACGCACGCATGCAGTAAAGAAGATACGCTGGCCGGAGAATGGATGCGCGAGCATTCAAAGTGAGGCGAGGCCACACAGCCTCTTTAAACCGATCCAAGAGTTGAGATTTGATGCTCGCCGAAGCCTAGATGTTGGTTCGTAGTGTGTTGTCACGGCAGCCGACTCGACCGGCGCAATCGAGGTGACACCGTGATCCCGGTTTCCGAACATTCCTGAAGCTGAATCTCGAAATAGAAGACGCGGGCGGATCGGCTCAGGAGACCGCGTGATTTGCGATTTCTCTCGCCAGTGGGAGGGAAACGCGCTATATACGCCGGGTTTTCTCGTAGCGATCAGGTAAAACGGTATTCCGCCGCTCCGGCACTCCGTCTCGAACGCCCGCCGATCCGGCTCTAATCGGTGTCGCGAGTGGCAGAATAAAGCCCGTTGCCGACGTGGTAAACTGTAGTCCCAAACGCCGGAGAGGTGGCAGAGTGGCCGAATGCGGCGGTTTGCTAAACCGTTGTACGGGCTAACACCTGTACCGAGGGTTCGAATCCCTCCCTCTCCGCCAGAAATCTTAAATCTCGCATCCATAGTTGTTTACCTCACATTTGTCCTTCGATTAATTCACAAGGCCTGGTTCGGGTTGGTCCCCGGTGGAGACAAAAATCATTTGCGTGGAATGCGCCGTCTGCTTTCCCGTTGTGCGCCCGAAGACCGGCTCGACCAGATGGAGTCCGTTTGGCGAAAAAGATGGTTGAGGCTCAGCCAAAATGAGTGCTGCCGAAGATCCGAATGAAGAGCGGAACGAAGACTGCGAAACAACTGGATCGTCAATTTTGGCGCCGCTCGCTTGATGCCCGACCAAGCGCCGCTCGCGTTCCTCGTAATTCCAGCAGGAGAGGACCCTCGGTGCGGTCTCCATGTGAAGCTGCCCTCGAAACATGGCCGCCGTGGCACCGGCACCTACTAGCTGGCATAGTTGATTGCAAAATGGACAAAGAGGAAGTTCCACTGGTGAGCGTTGGGACATGACTGCCGAGTCCTACCTGCTCGAAGCGCGTCTGTGAAGGTTCTTATCGAACAGACGGCGCGGCATCTGCCTCACAAATCTTCCCGCCTTGGACCTAAACTTAGCGCGCAACGAGGTGGTCAATGAGTGAAATGGCGATGTTATGCCAACCATCCGACTTCGATGGCATAGGCCATTGCCACCGGCTATCGCCCTAGTCTATTTCCTCCAACTGATCTCATGGTTTTCAAAGTCGAATCCGACTTCTTCCAGGTGCAGCGCCCGTACGCTCAAGACGCCATCGAAGTCGCGCCCGTCATCTTTTTGGTCTGCCACCACGAAGCCTGTCAGTGGGCCAAGCTCTTCCTTCCCCAGGCGCGCGTGCGGGATCAGTACCGACTGGCGTCGAAAATCTCCGCCGACGTTGGTCGCCTTCGCCACTCTTCCCGCCAGCAGAGAATTCGTATCCTTGAGGCGACTTCGGAAAAGCATCAAGGCTGAAGCTCCCGTGTCGACCATTAAACGTACTGGGCGGTCGCCCAACCGCGCTTCCACTATGATAAAGAATGTGCCGGCTTCGAATGAGACTGTGGACCGGGTTTGTTGCACCGGGCCGAAGCGTAGTCGTTTGGTGCTGTAATTGATGCTGAAACTGTTTTTGCCGAGCACGTCCAGGCCGACGACCGCGTCAATTCTCCGCCCCAGCCTTTTCTCGATCGAGGAAAGGTCTTGCACCAAGACTGAAACACTTTCAACGCGGGCGGGACCAACTCTAACAAACGGCAGTGTCGCAAGCTTGGCCTGCACATTCCGGTTGACCAAAGCTACCTTGCCATCCGTCTCCCTTAGACCGAGAGCGGTCGCAATTCTCTGATCGATCATGCTCGGGTAGGCTCCCGTATCGATAATGAAGGTTAACTTCTCCAGGTCCCCGATCGACCCTTCCACGACCACGAGGTAGTCCCGGTAAAGCTGAATAGGAATCTCAATGGCATGATTGGAGACGCGCGTTGTCTGCTCCGACACGGCGACTGAGTTGGATTGGGCGACTAAAGGGTTACAAAGCGAACTTAGGACCGCTACCGAGGCGATAGAAAGCAGGAATTGTTTCATGCGTCACCTCCGCAATGCGTGCGGTGACGCGGACATTGAAGCCTCTAGGTCAGGACCTCAAGACACCTGGAAATACTCTCTGTGTGGAACGCCGAACTCGCAGTTGTTCCCCGTTTGTTCCTGCTGCGACAGCAACTTACATCCGTTGTTCCTCATGTATTCCTTGCAGTTGGAGAGTTCTGAAGGGGGTGATAGACTCGCCTAGACTCTTCCGAGGATGAGACCCATTGGACTGCCACGGCCAACTTGGTCCGTCCGTTCGTTTTGGGCCGTTTGAACTTGACGTTCGCTCGGGCGAACTGCAACACAACGGGCGCAAAATACGCCTTAACGAACAGCCCTTTCAGGTTTTGCTTGCACTGCTTGAACGCCCTGGTGAGTTAGTCACCCGTGAGGAATTAGTCCATCGCCTTTGGCCGGATGGGACGTTTGTTGACTACGAACGTGGTCTCAACAAAGCGGTCAACAAGTTGCGGGACGCTCTGCAAGATTCTGCAGACTCGCCGCGCTTTGTGGAGACGATCCCGCGGCGCGGATATCGCTTTATCACACCGCTGGACGGTGGTAATGCATACATTCGTGCTGACCTCCAACGGCTGAAGCAGAACTCCGACGACGGACACGGTTCTGCGGCTAGCTGGGGCACGGCGACAGTGCCGGAAACTCCTGCGAATCGGGTTGCGAAGATCTCGAAAATTGTGGTTCCTGTCCTCCTAGTCGCCTCGCTCGCGGCTAGCGGACTTTACTATCGTTCGCATCAGCAGAACAAGCGCTTGACCGAGAAAGACACCATCGTTCTCGCCGATTTTGCCAACACCACGGGCGATGCGGTATTCGACGACACGCTGAAGACGGCGCTTACCGTTTCCCTGCGGCAATCGCCTTTTTTGAATGTGCTCTCCGACGGCGAGGTCGCCAAAACATTGCAGATGATGACCCGCCCGGCCAACACGAAGCTCACGCCCGAACTAGCCCGTGAGCTTTGCCAGCGGGCGGACAGCAAGGCCTACATTGCCGGATCGATTGGCAGCTTGGGAAGCGAATATGTGCTGGGATTGAAGGGGGTGAATTGCCGGGACGGAGACACGCTGGCCGAGGAGCAGGCGACGGCGGCGTCCAAGGAGAAGGTGCTGGACGTGCTGGGCGAGGCGGCATCCAAGCTTCGCGGCGAACTGGGCGAATCGCTGGCTACGGTTCAAAAGTTTGATGTTCCGCTCGAACAGGCCACCACGGCTTCGCTCGAAGCTCTGAAAGCGTACAGCCTTGGTCACAAGACCAGCGCCGCCCAACTTCCTTTCTATCAACATGCCATCCAGCTTGATCCGAATTTTTCCATGGGCTACGACGCGCTGGGCGAGGACTACTACAGTCTCGGTGAGGTAGCCCGGGCCAGCGAGTACTACAGCAAGGCATTTCAGTTGCGGGAACATGCCAGCGAGCGGGAGAAGCTGACGATCACTGCTGACTACTACTTGAATGTAACCGGAGAAACGGAGAAAGCGGCCCAGACCTGTGAGGAGGAAGTCCAGAACTACCCGCGAGACTCCGAAGCGCATCTCCGTCTGGGCAACGTCTACTCGGCGCAGGGACAGTATGAGAAGGCTACGGAGTCATATCGCCAAGGCCTCCGCCTCGCCCCGGATAATGTCGCCCCCTACTATCTCCTTGTCAACAGCCTGCTCGCCTTGCAGCGCTTCGACGAGGTGAGGCAGATCATTCAGGAGGCGCAGGCGCGAAAACTGGATGATGTCCTCCTCCACCACGCTCTCTACGCTCTTGGCTTTCTCGGGATGGACTCCGCCGCGATGGCGGAAGAGCAACAGTGGTTTGTGGGCAAGCCAGAGGAGAATATGGGGCTTTCGCTCGCATCCGACACCGAAGCTTACGCCGGTCATCTCGGCAAAGCACGAGAACTGACCCGGCGGTCTCTGGACTCCGCCCTACGCGCCGATAGCAAGGAAACCGGAGCGCTTTGGCTGGAGCATTCGGCTTTGCGCGAAGCCGCCTTCGGCAATCTGACCCAGGCAAAACAAGCGGCAGAAGAAGGACTGAAGCTGGTTCCAAGCAGCCAGGGTGTCGCGGTCGAGGCAACGCTTGCCTTTGCCATGGCTGGCGATACGGCGCGAGCCGAATCGCTGGCGCAAGACCTGAACAAACGCTACCCGCTGGATACACAGATGCAGGCGCTTTGGCTGCCGGCGATTCACGCGCAACTGGCGCTAGATGAGAAGATCCCAGGTTCCGCGCTGAATGCTTTCCAATCCTCTTCACCCATCGAGTTGGGGAGTGTTGGTTTCGTCGCCGCCATTTCCTGCCTCTATCCGACATATGTGCGGGGAGAAGCATATCTGGCAGCCGGACATGGCTCTGCCGCCATCGCCGAGTTCCAGAAGATTCTCGACCACAGTGGGATCATCTGGAACTGCTGGACGGGAGGTTTGGCGCATCTTGGAGTGGCCCGTGCCAATGCCTTGCAGTCAAGAACCTCGCAGGGTGCGGATGCGGACGCCGCCCGCGTCCGGGCGCTCGCCGCCTACGAGGACTTCCTCACCCTCTGGAAAGACGCCGACCCCGACATCCCCATCCTGAAGGAAGCCAGGGCCGAGTACATTAAGCTGCAGTAAGCAGGTGAGCAGCTGTCCGACCCGAGTGGAGAATTTTCTTACCTTCTCTAAACAGCCATTCACCGCCAACTACTTTCGTAGCACCAGCCGCACTTCCGGGCACTGCCGGGTTAGCGTTCGATAAATACACCCTCCACTGGATTGCGAACCGTGGTGAGGCAATGTCAGATGAGCCAAGGAGAGATTGTGCCTGGACGAATCCTAATCGTCGATGATCATGCAGCGGTCAGGCGCTCGCTGAGGATCGTGATCGAAGGCGTACCAGGATTGGTTGTATGCGGGGAAGCTGAAAACGGCCAGATCGGAATTACCGTCGCTCAAGAGCTTAAGCCGGATCTGATAATTCTCGACGTATCCATGCCGGTCATGAATGGATTTGAAGCCGCAAGGATTCTCAGATCTGTCTTGCCCTCCGTTCCCATTCTGATGTTCACCTCTTTCACCGGCGCCCATCTGTCAGAGGAAGCATTCGCGGCCGGAGCCAACAAGGTGATATCAAAGTCATCTTCACCCGAGTCTTTCATACATCATTTGCAAGAGCTGCTCAGGAATGCCGCTTGAGCCTATGAAATTTCCTTGCGCAGTAGTTCCAGGCTGCGAAGGGCATCCTCGATCGCGGTGCGTTCCTCAGGGGTGCCCATGTGGTCTTGATGGAGTTCCTGCACCCGAGCGTTTATTGCCGTGGCCGCTTGCGAGATATGCTGTGCCAATTTCGAGCGGTCTGTTTCCAACACAGCCGCCGCGTACGGTTCCTGCCATTTGTATTCAAAGTTCATGACTACCTCGCCTGTTCCAAGACCTTCGCCGATTCTCTCCGCGCAACCCAATAGCAACTGCAGGCGACGGATTCCAGCTTTTCACGGTCAGGAATAATTAGCTCCGTCCCGTTGTACTCAACCAGTGCCGCCCGTTCCAACAAGGACACGGTGAGACTTGCAGCCGACGGACTCCGCCCCAGCAACTTGGCAAGCAACTCTCGGGGTAGGGGCAACTGCCGGGAGTTCGCCCGGTCGTGACTGAGCAGGAGCCAGCGCGCCAGCCGTTCCTCATCGCTGTGAAGCCGGTTGCACAAAGCCGTCTGGGAGACTTGCACGAACAGCGAATGCGCAAACCTCAGCAACAAGTCGTGGAAGCTGCCGGCGCGGCGAAATTCGTCTTGCGCTGCGGCAAGAGGCAGTCGTAGTGCGCGTCCCGGAACCTGTACCAAATTTTGATGAGCCGTGGTTTGCGCTCCAAACAGAGCGGCGAAACCGATTGCCCCTTCATTGCCGCACAATCCAACTTCGACATTTTCCCGTTCGTCCGTTGTACAGAGCAGTGAAACAACAGTATTCCGCCCGGGAAAATAGAGGTGAGTTAGGTCATCGCCGAAGTTGTAGAGAATCTCAGCGGGTGGCAACAACACGCTTTCAAGCGCCGGGAGAAGACGCTTTAACGACTCTGCTGGCAAAGCGGCGAGCAGTTGATTTTCGTGGGTATCGTTCAGCTTTTCCATGGGCAATTCGGAGAGCAGGATCCTCTTCAGGCCAAAATCTTCACTCGGGAGTAGGTCTTCAAAACGCGGAGAGCATAGAGAGCTGCATCCAATGCGCTCCGCTCACTGACTGCATCATTGGCTTGATGAAACAGCACGCGCGTTCGGGTGATGATTTCACGCTCAGCCTGTGCGATGCGCTCGGCGCCCCTCTGGCCATCCGTCTCGTAAATTGCCGACCTGTACAACTCTTGCCAACTACACTCGTCGGCTCCGGATTGTCTCGCTTCAGGATTGATTCCGTTGTCCGAATTCATGCCGCGAACGGCCTTCGCCGCGCGATTTCAGGATTGCAGTACTGACAGTATGGCAATGCGATGATCCAGAATTGTTCGGAACCTTCCAGCCAGAACTGGGTGTCAATGTTCACGTGAAGAGATCCGCAGTGTGGACAATAGCTATTTTTCGCGGATGCGTTGCTCAGATCTTCGAGCAGTTCCTTCAACGATTCGTAAGGCTGGCGATGCTGCCGAGAACTATGGAGTAGGAACATTGTTCCCTCCTGATTGCGCCACTTGACCTGTAATTTCATTGTAGGAAGGGGCGAAGAGTAGTGTCTGCCCGGCCGGAAACCAGGTGATGTTCGCTAGCGCACCAGGCGTCAGATCGCTTCTTTCTTCCAGGTCGCCGTGTATCTACTGAGCATGGCGTAGGACTCACAGGCCGCGTCTTCCAGACGATCGCGGTCTTCGATCTTTACTTGCCCACGGTTGTAGGTGATGAGTCCCGCTTTATGCAGGAGGCCTGCGGCGACCGTGACGCTGGATCGCCGGGTTCCCAGCATATGCGCCAAGAATTCATGAGTGAGGGGGACGATATCACCGCCCAGCCGGTCCTGGCTCATCAGCAGCCAGCGCGCAAGTCTCTCCTCAACTTCGTGCAGCCGATTGCAGGTGGCAACCTGCGCTGCCTGCATCGTCATAATCTGGCCATACTGCTGCATGCGCCTTTCGAGCAGCGAGCAATCACGCAAAACTTTGATCAGATTGGGGACGGTGATACGGAACGCTGCACCGCTGACCTGAATGACGATTTGGGAAGAACTACTCGTTAGCCCGATGGCAATGGGCAGGCCGGAGCAGCCCTCTTTGCCAAACAATCCTACTTCGACGCTCTTCCCGTCCGGCGTGACGTTCAACACCGATGCCAATCCACTGTCCATGAAATATGCATATTTGATAGGCTGTTCGGATTCTTGCAGGACGTCTTTGTTTCTGAGTTGAACAAACGTCAACTGGGAAAAGACCGCATCACACTCTGGCGGTGGCAGGCCCAGTAAGACTTCGTTGTGAACGGGATTTCCCTCGACTTCCGGCGGCTTGGCGGCAAAACGTGGTTTATTCGCCATGTTGGCGGCTCCTTGCGCAGCGTAAAGCGCTGTCTGATTTTCGCAAGGGACCGACGCCCTAGGGGCACGGCGGAAGAATGCTAGAAGAGACCCCACCACTATACTCTCTTTTGATTCCTGTTTTCCGTCTGGTCAGCGACCTAAGGTTGCGCGGCAGCGTACGGTGTTCGCTGTATTCTCTTTCCGGACCGAAACCGGCAACTGGGCCGTTTTCCAGGACGACCTTTGTCGAGGTCGAGGTACCCCCACCGTTGGTTAGAGCTCCCCCCAGCGTTGACATTCCCCGGTTGCTGCATCCGTACCAGAGAGGCAGGAGCCGTAACTCTAACGTAAGGCGCTGACTTTTGTGGGCGTCGAGCCTGCGTCCTCAAAAGAAAATGCAATCGCCACATTGGGATGTTCTTTTCCGCCGGTCTCCACGTATGGATAGACAAAATAGTTTAGCGGGGGGCCTTCTTGAGCGGGGGCGAGTTTGAGATCCCGTCCCTGCGTGAACTGCACCCGGTTCACGTCATGTGCGCCAAAAAAATAATCGTGTTT
>Ga0210398_10000302_pt1 | contig 59269 bp, 49 predicted proteins | sample IncBWC4OmetaG_FD_161047 | JGI IMG/M metagenome (GOLD analysis project Ga0210398, IMG submission 161047) | Forest soil microbial communities from Barre Woods Harvard Forest LTER site, Petersham, Massachusetts, United States - Inc-BW-C-4-O | ecosystem: Environmental > Terrestrial > Soil >...
GAGCTGCGCGCCGTCTCCCGCGCACCAACAGGAACAATATGTTAGGGTTCGTTCTCCCTCCGAAGCTGCTTCCCGCATTGCCAAAGAGGCATGCGCAGGCGCTCGTCCGTACTGGATTCCCCCCCCACTCTTTAAACCTGGCGCTGCGCGATGGTCGCTTGTCAGACCGAGCGCCTGCTGAACAGCAGCCGAAGACCTCAGGATCCATGAAAACACCGACCGCCTTGCAACCCCTCATCGACGATGGCGTGATCGATGAAGTGATCCGACCGCTGAAGAGCGGCAAAGAAGCGACGGTGTATCTGGTGCGCTCAGGGACGCAGACGCGGTGCGCGAAGGTCTATCGAGACATGCGGCAGCGGAGCTTTCAGAATCGAGCGCGCTACCAGGAAGGCCGCAAGGTGCGCGGCAGTCGCCAAGCGCGCGCCATCGGCAAGAGTACGCGTTTCGGGCGCAAGGAGCAGGAAGCCCAGTGGAAGAACGCCGAAGTGGATGCGCTCTACAGACTAGTCGCCGTCGGCGTACGCGTACCGAAGCCTTACGGTTACTTCAACGATACGCTGATCATGGAGCTGGTCACCGATGCTGTCGGGCATCCTGCCCCGCGCCTGGGCGAGCTCGATCTGTCGCCGCAGACTGCGCGCGCGTATCACCGCTTCCTCATCCAGCAGGTCGTGCGCATGTTGAGCATTGGACTCATCCACGGCGATCTGTCCGAGTTCAACGTGCTGGTCGGGACCGAGGGCCCCGTCATCATCGATCTGCCGCAAGCCGTGAACGCGGCGGGTAACAACGGTGCGCTTGCGATGCTCGAGCGTGATGTAAACAACATTCGCGGCACGCTCGGTCGCTTCGCGCCGGAGCTGCTGCAGACCGAGTTTGCGCGCGAGATGTGGGCGCTGTTCGAGCGAGGGGAGCTGACCGCAGACAGCGCCCTCACCGGAAGCTTTGCGCGCGACGAGACGGTTGCCGACGCCGATGGTGTCTTGCTGGCGGTTGAGGATGCACGAGAAGAAGCTCTGCAGCGAGAACTTGGGCGTTCCGATTGATCGCGTTGCGCGGTGTCGTCGAAGGCGTTACCGCGCTCGGAGGAAACGGACTTCGAGACAGTCTTCTCCAGTCTGAGCTTCGGTTTCCCCGCTGATCACCGATAGCGTCACTCGGACTGGCTGACCTGACCGCGAGATGCTTCCCGATTGCCACGCTGGCGGGCACTTGGATCGGCAACTCACGCTTTCCGCTGCGGGAGATCCAGATGACGTCTGAAAAATCGGCGAGGCTTTTACGGCCGAGTCCTATTCGATTCGGCAGTTTCTGTTCAAGCGCGGAAGCTGCGGCCGCCGTCAGGGAGACGGAAGCCTATGAGTCTCTCCATGTCAGTTTCTGGGGAGGCGGAAAACCGTCACTGTGGTGTTGCCGCCGCCGATCTCAGGGGCGACCAGGTTGTACACCCCGGCGTAGCCGGAGATGATTGCAACGTTCTGGATACCGCGAGCGCTGTAAGTCACAACGCCACCCGCGGCCGGGCCGCCGAGCTCACGCCGTAACAACACTGCTCCAGAGCCGGCGTTCAGTGCCAGCAAATCGCCGCTCATTTCTCCGGTGAAAATCACGCCACCTGCAGTCGCTGTGACCCCGGCAGTGATGGGCTTTGCCGCCTCATAGCGCCATCGCTCTTGACCCGTGTCGGCCTCGAATGCCGTGAGACGCCCGCGTGCGTCGGCCCAGGGATCAAACTTTGTCTGGCCGCCGAAGTACCAGGCGTGGGTATGTTCTTTCTCCGCATCCGGCGCGGTCGTGTCCTTGCTGAAGGCCGCACACCAGTCGGTGGCCGGAACGATCAGCAGATTCTGTAGCGTGTAATAAGCGGATCCGTTCCATTCCTGTCCCCCGAGGGTGCCCGGGCAAACGCGCACCGGAGTCGTCGTGATGGGGACTTCGACGTTCACCCGGCTGGTAAATGGCACACTGTAGATGAGGGCTTTGGAATCACGGTCCAGCAGCCGGAGAACCCCATCCTTGCCTGTGCTGACGATGACATCGCGCGGTGCTCCGTTGATTTTCGTCCTGAACATCGGCGCAACGTGCGAAACATCCCAGTCGTGAACGTCATGCGGTATGAACTGCCGGTACCAGACCAGTCGGCCGGTTTTCGCCTCCAATGCGATGAGCGAGTTCGTATACAGGTCTGTGCCCGGGCGATCGTTGTCGTAGATATCGGGCGCCGGGTTACCGCCCGGGACATAGAGCAGTTTCCTCGCGACATCGAAGGACATCGGCGTCCACAGGTTACCGCCACCATGTTTTCGGGCGTCCGGATTGGAGCCCCAAGTATCGGCACCGGCCTGACCGTCAGCAGGTACGATATTGAAACGCCACACCTCCGCTCCGTCGGCGAGCCGGAATGCGCCCACCCACCCCTTCGCTGCTGTCTCGGCGCCCGCCGGGCCGATGTAGATCAGGCCGTCATGGACCAGCGGTGGCATGCTGATGAAATAGCCGTCTTTGGGTTCGGCGATCTGCTTGGTCCAAAGCGTATGCCCGTCCTTTGCGTCGAGCGCCAGCAGATAGCCGTCGTTGGTTCCGCGAATCACCTTGCCGTCAGCGAGTGCAGCACCGCGGTGAGTATTCAAGGCTGGATTCCCGTGCGGCGTCCAGGTACTTGACCAGATGAGGTGGCAATCCGCGGCATCGATGGCGACGGTATAGCGTGCCGTTGTCAGGTACATCCTGCCCGCAGAGACGATGGGGGCGGTTTGAGAGGGTTCTTTCTCGGGGAACGTGTAAGCGCAGACCTTCGCAAGCCGCGACACATTCTCCGTGGTGATCTGCTTCAGCGGAGAGTACCGGCTTCCTGTGAGATCGTGGTCGACGTACAACCAGTCGCCAGCGCCGCTATCGCCTGAGATGTGCTGGGAAGCAGCGAGAACTGCGGCCGAGGCCAGGAACGGTACCAGTCCGATCAGTATGCGCCCGATCGACAGGTTGATCGCGGGAGATTCAACCACAGTGCGTGCCACGATCAACCTCTCCAACTTGCCTTGGTTCCGAGTCGCATCCGGCGTGGTTACTCATCCCCGCTGGGGGCGACTTCGCTGAAAGTGGGCTAGTTGCCGCAAATGTATCGGCTAGTCGCTCAGCGTTGCTTGCGCTTTCTTGATGTGAGTTGTGCCAACGATGCGCGAGGTCGGACGTGGTCCGCCCCGGCACGTGACTGTTCGGGGAGCGTAGAGGTCATCCCAGGGGTCGCCGGCTGTCGGGCCGCGCCCCTCCGCGCCATGCTGTGCCAGACTCGAAGGCCCGAGGACGCTCAAGCCACCGAGACACGCCTCTGCAAAGCACTGACGCGTCAGCCTTTCCGAAGCTCCAGCCGAGTATTGGCGGCCACGTGAAATCTGACGGACGGTGGGACTAGAATCGATGTTCGTATCCGCAAGATATTGATCCCGACTCCATGCTCCAGGAACCGCCCTCTCCCGCTAAGAAACTCCGCTCCCGCTCCGAGCCGGTCGCAACGGCGCATCCCCCCGGGCAACCGCCGGCCGCTGCATTAAGCGACGATCTGGCGGTGCGTCTGCGCGCGACTCTAGACGTGATCCCTGCGCACACCTGGTATGCCGCCCCCAACGGCGGGTTGATGTTTGTAAACGAGCGAGCGGCCGCTTATGGAGGGCTGCCCGCGGACCATCCGCTTCGACTCGGGGTCGACATCGGTGCGGCGTGGGACTCCCATCTTGCGTGGCTCCACCCGGAAGATCATGAAGAAACCCGCAGAATATGGTCGAACTGCCTCAAAACAGGCTCTGCCGGTCAGCTGAATTTCCGCGTACGCAATGCACAAGGGACCTATCGGTGGTTCCTGAGCAGCGCCGAACCCCTCTATGCCAATGACGGCCAATTGCTTTGCTGGATTGGAATTAACATTGATATCGAAGAGCGCAAGCGGGCCGAGTTCTATCTCGCTGAGGGGCAGCGTCTCGCCCATTCCGGCAGTTGGGCGTTCGACTCCAACGGCTTCGAGCACTGGAGCGCCGAGCTTTTCGCGATCCACGGCCTGGACGCAAACCGCAGGCCTCCGAGCACGATGGAATTCCTCGCACTGGTGCATCCGGAGGATCGGGAGTTTGCCGCGCAAGAGATCCGAAAAATGTCTGAGGGCGGCAGCCAGCTCGACTTCACGAAGCGGATCATGCTTCCCGATGGATCGACGCGTTATCTGCGCTGGGTGGGGAGACCGGCGACCCATGGGCACGGGTTCGTCGGCACCGGGATAGACGTCACCGAGCACGAAGAGTTGACTCTCGCTCTGCGTCGCAACGAACTGCAGTCCCGTTTGCTCATTGACGGCATTGCCGCTCAGATCAGCACGATGACCCCTGAGGGAGAACTCGAATTCGTCAATCAGCAGGTCCTGGACTATTTCGGCAGAGATCTCGAGGAACTGAAAACCTGGCGACACGCCGACGCCGATACCATGCATCCCGATGACCGTCCGCGCGTGACGGCCGCATTAGCAGAGTGCTTGCGAACCGGTAACCCCTACATACACGAAAAGCGTCTGCGCCGCTTTGATGGGACGTACCAATGGTTTCGCGCGCACGGTCAGCCAGTGCGCGACGCGCAGGGCCACATCATTAGGTGGTACATCGTCCTTACGAACATCCAGGAGCGTAAGAAGGCAGAAGATCAGCTCAAGGATCAGCAGAAGGAGCTGCGACAGATTCTTGACTTGGCGCCGCAGATGGTGGCCGTATTCGGCCCCAATCGAGAGCGACTTTACGCCAACAGCGTTACGCTCGCCTACATCGGCACGACGCTCGAGGAATGGCAGCGGCAGGTCATGGGGACCGAGTTGCACCCGGATGACCTCGAGCGCTTAAACGCAGCCGCTGACCGAGCCGCATCGAGCCACTCCGCGTACGAGCTCGAGGTGCGCATTCGCAAGCACGACGGATCTTACCGCTGGTTTTTGGCACGTTTTAACCCGATGTGTGTCGACCATGAGCAGCCGTCGCGATGGTACGTGGCATGTACGGATATCGAGGAGCGTAAGAAGGCAGAAGAACGCCTGCAGGAAGAAAACGTGGCGCTGCGCGAGGAAATCGACAAGACCTCAATGTTCGAGGAAATTGTTGGTACGTCGCCCGCCCTGGCTGCGCTGCTCTCCCGCGTGTCCAAGGTTGCCAGCAGTGACTCAACGGTTCTAATCAGCGGCGAGACCGGCACCGGCAAGGAACTCATCGCGCGCGCCATCCACCGGCGCTCGCGCCGCGCCTCAAAGGCGTTCGTCGCGGTGAACTGCGCCGCGATTCCGCGGGATTTGATCGCTTCGGAGCTGTTCGGACACGAAAAAGGAGCTTTCACAGGGGCCGTTCAACGGCGCTTGGGCCGCTTCGAACTGGCCAACGGTGGCACCATATTTCTTGATGAAGTGGCCGAGTTGTCAGCCGATACGCAGGCTGCGCTACTGCGCGTCCTGCAAGAGCGCGAACTAGAGCACGTCGGGGGCAACGAGACCATCCACGTGGATGTTCGTGTCATAGCTGCCACGAACCGTGACCTGCTCGAAGCCGTCGCCGACGGCAGCTTCCGTCAAGACCTGTTTTACCGGTTGAATGTATTCCCGCTAGAGGTTCCTTCCCTCAAAGACCGCAGGCACGATATTCCATTACTCGTGGAGTACTTCATTCATCGCTACGCACGGAAGGCGCACAAGACGTTCCGCCGTGTGAACAAAAGCACTCTCGATCGACTGGTGTCGTATCCGTGGCCTGGAAATGTGCGCGAGCTGCAGAATGTGATTGAGCGATCGGTCATTGTCTGCGATACAGAAGAGTTCACTGTAGATGAGAGCTGGCTCTCTGTCGGAGCCACGATCAAGGGTCCGGGTGCACTCGCCAGCAAGCGCTCCGCTTACGAGAAAACCATCATCGAGGACGCGCTGCGCGCAAGCGCGGGACGCGTCTTCGGCCCCGGCGGCGCAGCCGACCGGCTTCGGATTCCCCGCTCCACCCTCGAGTCCCGCATCCGTGCGCTGCGCATCAACAAGACGCGCTTTCGTACGCGAGCGACGAGGAATCGCTAGCAGCTGATTGTCCAGATTTTCGCCATTGGCGAACTATCGCCAGCTAATTAAGGCCTTTGGACCTGTAAAATCAATAGCTTGTAAGTGGACCGGAAATTGCTTCGCCGGTCCCATGCTGAAGATTCAGCGTACGGCCAACGGCTACGTCATCTTCGCCCTCAGCGGCCGACTGGCGAGCGATACCTTGTGCGAGCTGTCCGCCCTGCTCGCCCGGGAATCCTCCGCGCGTGCGGTCACACTCGAGCTTCGGGACCTCCTGCTCGTCGATCGCGACGCGGTCGTCTTTCTGCGGACCTGCGCTGACAAGGGCATAGAGCTTCGCAATTGCCCGCAATACATCCGAACCTGGATTGAGAGTGACGGAGGCGGAATCTGAGAAACATTCAACACACGGTCCCCGACCCCGAGATAAGTGAGGCGACTGCTCCGGTGCTCATCTCCATGGACACATCGATGCCGGAAGCGTTAACACACGGCCTGGCGCTCGTCGCCGCGCAGTTCGTCGAAGCAGCGCGCAAAGCGCGGAGTGGCGATCGTGAGGCTACTAGCGCTCATATCGCACATGCGATCTTGCTCCTGAGGAACATGCCGAGCCTCGATCCGGGCGAGGCCCACATCTTCCCCACACTTGAACATCTCGTCACACGCGGCGGTCTAGCCGCATGGCAATCGCGCAAGCTGACAGCGCACGTGGAAGCCAATTTATCCAGAAGAATTCCGGTCAAAGAACTCGCGCGTCTCATTGGGCTTAGCGCCAGTCACTTTTGCCGAGCGTTCAAATGCACGTTTGGTGCATCACCTCGCGAATATGTCCTGCGCCGACGCATCGAGGTCGCTCAGGCACTCATGCTCACGACGTCCGAGCCGCTCAGTTCGATTGCCATCCGCTGCGGCATGTGCGACCAGCCGCACTTCACGCGTTCCTTCCATCGCATTGTGGGCGCCACACCCTATATGTGGCGTCGTGCCCGCCGCGGGTCAGTCACCGGCGACTGAGCCAGTCGACGATCCATTCAGAAGGCAGGCACTATGACGCACTCAATCATAGGCGTTGGCGCACTGGGAAAGGCGCTGACGTCACAGTTTGTCCGCTTCAAGATCCCAGTACAGATCACGCGCAACTCCGACATCACTGCGCTGCGATTCATGGCGCGCGAAATGGGCCCTTGCGTCCATGCGGTGTCGGTGCCTGAGGCCCTCCAATCCGACTTGGTATTTCTCGCGATTCCATTTGACGCGGTCGCCACGGTCGTCGGCGCCGCCTCGTCATGGAACGGCCGCGTTGTGGTTGATTGCACCAACGCCATAGACCTTGCCAGCTTTACCCCGCGGGCGCTGGGAGAACAGACCTCGAGTGAGCTCGTCGAAAGCCTGGTTCAAGGCGCCCGCCTCGTGAAGGCTTTCAATACCTTGCCGGCCGCGACCCTCGCTCAACCTGCCGCAGCCGCGGGCGGCCACCGCGTACTGTTCGTCTCTGGCAATGTGGGCTCCGCTAAAGAAGAAGTGGCTCAACTCGCTACTGCGTTCGGCTTCGCCCCGATTGACCTGGGCAATCTATCCGCAGGCGGTAGATTGCAACAGTTCGGCGGCGCGCTCATGGGACACAACTTCATCAGACTTAACTCCGCCGACCGCTAGCGGCAATGCAGTCTCCCTGAAGTGCCGACCCCACTGTCGGCCGAAAGGCACAAGTCACCGCACACCAATGCAATCAACCGCTGCCAGCATCGAGGAGCATAAGCAATTGAAGCGCGTTTTCCTAACATGGACACCACCCCACTCGAGTGTTCCGCCGGTACAGATCGACGGGACGACCACTTGCGGAGTCTGCCAATGAATGCACCTCAAAGTCGCGGGGAAAGCAACACGACCATCACCGCCGCCGGACGCCGGGATCAAGTGACGCTCGAACGGTTCAGCGGTGTGGCCGGACGCGTTCTGCTGGCAGTGCTGTTCTTACTGTCCGGCCTCGGAAAGCTCGGCGCTTACAGTGCCACAGTTGCCTACATGGCTTCAGCGGGCGTGCCGGGCGCGCTCCTTCCGCTGGTGATTGCGACAGAGCTTGGAGGCGCACTTGCGATCATCGTTGGTTGGAGAACGCGTACCGTCGCGTTCCTGCTAGCGGGGTTTTCGCTGCTCACAGCACTGACCTTCCACAGAAACTTCGCCGACCAACAGCAGCTGATCAACTTTCTCAAGAATGTCTCGATCGCGGGCGGATTCTTGTTGTTGCTGGCAAATGGGCCCGGCCCGCTCAGTATCGACCAACGTAGGAAACAATAGGCGGCGGCGCAAGTTGTGCGCCCCCTCGCCTCACCGCGCTCGCGGCGTGTCGCAGGCAAAACAATCAGGTTACTGGAGTCCATATTGCCGGACCCATCCGGCGACCGCGCACACAGCGCGGTCGCCGAATGTTTCACTTCGAAGAATCTAACGACTGGGCTGCCTTCTCGATGAAGGCCGCCACCGCAGCCGGCTGCGAAACGTAAAGCGAGTGACTACCTTTGACTTCGGTGACCGTCGCTCCGGCGCGCTTCGCCCTCATGTGCTGCACAGGCGGGGGAATCATCTTGTCGTCCGTTGTACGTGCGGCGGTATTGTCTACGAGGCACGCGCCCACCGCCGAGTTCCCGGTTCGCCCGCCAAGAATTGGTAGCGGCGCTCCGCCTGCGATCCCGAAGCGCTCAGGGGTTGTCGGTGACGTCATTCGTTCGCGCGTTTCAGGGAATGCGTACTCGCGCTGTTTATTTATTCCATGACCTCCGGAAACAGTTGCCCGCAGCCTGCGCGGGCGCGTGAGTCTTCGCGCGACACGGCGAGCCGGTGAGCGGAGCCACGTGGGCGCCTGCGTGCCGCAATTCCAGGCCGTCCTCATCCCCCGAGCGGGGGGTACTAGCAGTTCCAGCTCGCGCGAAGACTGTCACTCGCATCTCACTGGGATGCAGGTCCCCTCATATGAGTTGGACTTCTCCCCCGCCACGCTTGGAGGGTCCTGCGATAAGACCTGTTGCGGTTAGCCTTGATCAGTTGGTAGTTCGGACCGCTGCGACGAGGCGCGGCCCGCAAATGCTCTGCGTTTGACAACTTCGCCCAGGGAATCAGCATGATCATCGCAAATATCGAAGACTATCGGAAACAATGCGAAGCCACACTTCCGCGATTCCTCTATGACTACATCAGCGGTGGATCCTTTCAGGAAAACACCCTGCGCGCAAATATCGCGGAGCTGCAAGCCACGCTTCTGCGTCAACGTGTGATGGTGGACGAATCACGTCTCAACCTATCGATTCAACTGTGGGATCAGGAACTGTCACTGCCGGTTGTTCTAGGACCCGTGGGCATGGCCGGAATGTACTCGAGCCGCGGCGAAGTCAAAGCGGCCAAGGCGGCGAAAGCGGCTGGAGTCCCATTTACGCTCTCGACCATGGGAGTCTGTGACGTCCACGAGGTCGCGCAAAAGACTGGCGTAGCCCCGTGGTTCCAGCTTTACATGCTCAAAGACCGCGGCTTCGTTAAGAGCGTCATCGAGCGATCTGTTTCCGCGGGCTCGAAGGTGCTGGTGTTTACTGTCGACCTGGCGACTCCCGGGCGACGTTACAGCGAGGTGCACGATGGGATGGAGAAGGACCCGACGCTGCTGGGGATGCTGGGTTTCGTCGCTCAAGGCGCGACCCATCCCCGCTGGGCTCTCGATATTGTCACCAAGGGCTGGCCGCTGAAGTTCGGTACCGTGGCAGCAGCAATGCCCAAGGGAGTCCCGTATGGAAAATTTGTTCACGACAATTTCGATCCGTCGACCACCTGGAAGGACATTGAGTGGGTGCGCTCGATCTTTCCCGGCAAGATTATCTTGAAGGGTATTCTTGATTCCGAAGATGCCAGGCGCGCTGTACAGACACAGATCGACGGCATCGTCGTGTCAAATCACGGAGGCCGGCAGCTGGACAGCGTGACGTCGACCATTCGTGCGTTGCCAAGAGTTGTTGATGCCGTGCAAGGCAGAGTTCCGGTTTTTATGGATGGCGGCATTCGCTCAGGCTTGGACGTGCTGAAAGCGCTAGCGCTTGGTGCGAAGGCGTGCTTCGTGGGGCGAGCTTGGGCATACGCCCTAGGAGCGGCGGGCGAATCCGGGGTACGAGACATGTTGGAGATTCTGAGAGAGGAACTCAGGGTCGCCATGACTCTGACCGGATGCAGCGATGTCAGCCGCGCCTCTCCCGACTTGCTACTCAAGGACTGAGACCCACCGAAAATGGGCAGCGATCCCCCGATCGGGGGACTAGTGCTGATGCGAGGCTGCAAAGACACTGCCGCGGTGCTCGCAAGAATTCCGCCCCGTTTCAAAGACGGCCAAACCCTGATGGATAGCCGTGTGAACAACTATGGCGACGCCTGCCGCGTGTCGAATGAGTTGGGCTGGCGAATCGCTCTCGTCGTCGCCGTTAGTGCGCTCACGGCCTGCAACGGCGCGCCGTCTCGCAATATTCTGGGCTCGTACTTCCCCTCGTGGATGGTCTGCGCGCTTGCCGGTCTCGGGGTGGCATTGCTCGTGCGCATGCTGTTTCGCGTCACGGGACTTCTGGATGAGCTGCCTGCTCCATTCGTGGTGATGCTCTCGATCGCGTGCGCCACCACGTTTGCTCTGTGGCTTATCTGGCTGGCATAAGAGCGCGCGCCATGACCAGCCGGCAGACACTTCGCGGCAAGATGATCGCAGCGGCCTCGATCCTCGCCGCAGTCATTCTCGGTGTGCTCGTTCTCTTTGCCATCGATCGGCGCCCACGCACCCACGATGCGCGCATCTTCGCCTTCAGCGCTGCCATGGCGCCGGAGATCAGCGGACGCATCGTCCAGGTGCTCATCGCGAACGATCAGCAGGTGGAGAAAGGCGCGCCCCTCATAGTCATCGATCCGGTGCCTTACGAGCTGGCGCTGCGGCAAGCGCGCGCACAGGTCGCCGCACTCAAAGCACAGATCGCCCTCACCGGCCGCCAAGTGACATCGCAGGGCTCCGGGGCGAATGCCGCCGAGAAGCAGGTTCAGCGAGCGCGTGATCAGCTACAACTGGCGCAGTCGACCTTCAAGCGACTCGAGCCCCTCGTCGAGCCAGGGTACGTCACCCAGCAGCAACTCGATGAGGCCCGCACGAACGAGGCCTCCGCTGAGGCATCGCTCAACGCGCTCCTCAATAGCGCCGCCCAGGCGCGCGAAGCGGTCGGCGATACCGCCAGCCTCGAAGCCCAGCTGCAGGGTGCGGAAGCTGCCGAGGCGAACGCGGCCCGCAACCTCGAGCTCACCACGCTGCGTGCACCTTTTTCCGGTCGCGTCGTGGGGTTACAGATCGCGGAGGGGACCTTCGCGGTGGCCGCGCATCCGCTGTTCAGTCTGATCAAGTCAGATGCCTGGTACGCCATCGCGGACTTTCGTGAAACGGAGTTGCCGCATATTGCGGTCGGATCGCCGGCCACCATCTGGACGATGGCCGAGAGTTCCGTGGCCTTCGAAGGCCGGGTGGAGAGCATCGGCACGGCCGTGCAATCCTCCGATCAGGACGGACCCGGACTGCCAGTGGTCGGACGGGATCTCGACTGGGTAGTGGTGGCTCAGCGCTTCCCGGTATGGGTGCGGCTCGATCACCCGCCTGCCGCTGCAATGCACGTCGGGATGACCGCCTCGGTCAAAGTGCATGCTGCCGGCCGCCGTTAGCCCCGCAGAGACGCCGCTCCGCTTCCGGGATGTCCTGCGGGCCGAGCTTGCTCCGCGCGAGGGACGCGGGGCGGCCGTGACTCGCGTTGCCGTGGCGTGCGCCATCACCGTCGCCATCGCGATGACGTTCCAGATTCCCCAGCCGACCTACATGGCTTACATCGTGTTTCTCATCAGTCACGACGATCGGAATGCGACGCTGACCGCCGCTCTGGGAGGCCTCGCCGCCGTGACGCTCGCCGTTCTCATCACGCTGCTGTTCGCGCTCGTTGACTTTGCCGAGCCGGGTTTGCGGCTGCCAGTCATGGCGGCGCTCACGTTTTGTGCGATGTACACCACCCGCACCTTCGCCCTCGGGCCCCTGACGTACCTCGTGGGCTTCGTGGTCGTCCTGCTGCATTCGCTGATTGATGATGTGCCCTCCCCGGAGGCCTTCACGCGCGCAACGCTGTGGGTGTGGGTGATCATCGCGGTGCCGGTCATCCTGACCGTGGTGATGCACATCCTCTTTGGCCATGACTTACAGCTCACTGCTCGTCGTGCCCTGTATCGGGTCCTGGAGCGGCTCACGGACACGATCGCTCAAGGCGATTTTCTGCGCTGGGTGCCGCAATGGCGCGCGGAGCTGGTTCCGATTTGGGAGGGTCTGCAGCACGGCAAGCGCGCGCCTGCCGAGTCAGGCGAGGTCGGTGCAGAGGCGGTCGCCGTCGTGCTTGAGATGCTCACGATGTTTGAGGCCCTGCCCCCTGCACTGTCGCCTGGCGTGCAGGAGCGATGGATCAAACAGCTGCAGGGCTGCCTTAAGAGCCTCGATGGCACCCAACGAGCCGAGCTCGTGCCTGCATCAGCTACGAACGGCGCAGCGACAGCCGCGGCAGCCGAAACCGCCGTCTCCGAGCGGCTCACCGCCTTACAACGGCTCATCGCTCACGGGGAGGTCGGGAACAAATCTCGCGAGCAGGAACCGAAGCGAACACTCTTCGTAGCTGATGCCCTCTCCAATCCCACCTATTGGCAGTTCGCGCTGAAGACCACGATTGCCGTCATGGCCTCCTATGCCATTTACACCCTGCTTGACTGGCCGGGACTTCGCACCGCCATCGTCACCTGCTTCTTCGTTGCGCTTACGAGTCTCGGCGAGACCGTGCATAAGCTTCTGCTGCGACTCTCGGGTGCTCTCATTGGCGGTGCCCTTGCCGGCTTGAGCATTGTCTACGTGCTGCCGCACTTCACCGACATCGGCCAGTTGTGCGCCCTGATTGCGGTGGTTTCTCTCGGTGCGGCATGGGTCGCAACCAGTAGTGAACTCCTCGCCTACGCGGGTCTGCAGATCGCCTTCGCATTTTTTCTGGGCGTTCTGCAGTCCTACGCGCCGGCGAACGATCTGACCGTTCTGCGGGATCGCGTCGTGGGCATTCTCCTCGGCAACGTTGTCATCACCATCGTGTTCAGCACCCTGTGGCCGGAGTCAGCGACGACGGCAGTACGAGCCGCCGCGGCGCGCTTGTTGCAGGCACTGGCTACGGTGGTGCGTCAAGGCACGCAAGCGGTACAGATGCAGGCGGTTGAGGAGCTCGCCAAAGCCGAGCACTATCAAACCTTGAGCGCGCTCGAGCTTCGCATGCTCAGCTCGCGAGAACACCGCGAGGTCCGCCCTCCGCCGCTCTCTGTTCTGCAGCGTTTGACCGGTGCGGCTCTCGTGGCTGCTGAGGCCGGGACGGCCGCGCTTTCCGACAGGCTCTCAAGCCGCTGTGCGGCCTGGTTTGACGCCGCGGCCTCTTGTGTGGCAAGCGGCAAGCTCCTGCCGTCGCTGCCGACGCCGGCGGTTGTGCAGCTCCCGCCGGGCTCATCCCCGGAGCAGACGGCACGTCAAGCCCTATCGCGGTTGGAAGTGGAGATCAGCCATGTCGCTGCCACCCCGCAGTAGCGCTGCCGCGGCGGCCGGGCTTTCAGTGGCGCTCGCAGTGCTTTCGAGCATTGCGCACGCGCAAGCACCCCCACGTCCGGAGAGCCCGTGGCCAATTCCAGCCCGCGTGGGTGAACGCGCCCTGCTGGAATCTGCCACCCCGCCAGCGCTCTCGCGGCAGCGCTACGATCTGCCCGGACTCATCGACCTCGCTGAGCGCAGCAATCCCGACACGCGCGCCGCCTGGGAGGGGGCGCGTGCTGCCGCCGCCGCTGTCGGGCTCGTTCAAAGCAGTTACCTGCCCCAACTCTCGCTGCAGGCGATTGGCGGCTTTCAACGCACGCCGCTTGCCGCGCCGAAAGACCTGGTTGCGGAGGGCTATTTCATTTCCAATACGCGTGAAGTCATCCCCGCGCTGGCGATGAAGTGGCTGCTGTTCGACTTTGGCCAGCGCGACGCGAAGCGCGAAGCCGCGCGTGCCGAGTCGTTCGTGGCTAACGTCAACTTTACCGGCACCCACCAGAAGATCATTTTCGCGGTCTCGCAGGCCTACTTCGAGCTCGGCGCCGCTCACGGTCGCTTGCGTGCTGCCGAGGCGGCACTGCGCGCCGCTCTCATCAGCCAGGACGCCGCAAAAACACAGCGCGCGCAGGGACTCGCCACGGTCGTGGCGGTAGCCCAGGCCGACCGACAAGTCGCGCAGGCGCGCTACACGGTCGCTCAGGCGGAGGGCGCCCTCACCATCGCCCACGCCAATCTCGTTGCCACCCTTGGCATACCGCCCGACACAGAGATCGAGGTCGCGGACAGCTCCGAACTCGCGATGCCCGCGATCCCTTCCGAGAATGTGTCGAGCGCCATTCGCGAGGCGATGACGCAGCGTCCGGACATTATTGCGGCTCTGGGCGCGGTCGATGCGGCAGAGGCCTCACTCAAGGCCGAGCGACGTGCTTATTACCCGACCATCTCCTTGGGGGCACAGGTGTTTCAGAACGCCGGCAGCGTGAGCTCCGACGGAAAGCCTTACTCGAGCATCGACAAGACCGGAGAGGGAGTGCTCCTGTCCTTCAGCGTGCCGATATTCGACGGCGGTGAGAGATCGAGCCGGGTGTCTGCGGCCCTTGCGAATGTGCGCGCGGTCGAAGCGCAGCTGGACGCCACGCGCGATGCCGCCGCGACCCAGGTCGTCAAGTCATACAACACTTTGACGACAAGTCTCGCCCAGTATGAGGCAGCGTGTGCCGTGGGCGCGGCCGCGCACACTGCCTACGAGGCAGCGCTACGCTCCTACAAGGCGGGAGTGGGAACTTATACGGACCTGGCAACTGAGGAGAACGCGGTTGCACAGGCCGAGAACCAGATCGAGGATGCGCGAGCTGCCGCACACACTGCCGCGGCCGGGCTCGCCTTCGCGATGGGAAGCATTCACACGATGCCCCGGGAAGCTTCCCCCTAGCGGATCCGGGGTAGTGCCGCACGCCGCTGACTCCTCGCATATCCCCGCCAGCGGAATTTAGGAGAGACCCCCGCTCCGCAACTCCTATGTCCGGCGGAATTCGAGCCTTGGCGGGCGCGGCCGCCGCGAACGACCCTTGGCTCGGCGACGCGGCCGTGGCGTTCGAATCGGTCACGGAATGCTCGCATCCGCAAGATCAGTCGCCAGCTGAGTCAGAATGTCTGCCAGTGCCGTCCCATAGCCAAGTACCAGCGCCTCCGGAGTTGCGTTGGACAGGGAAGCGCGCTGCGACAAAGTCCGTTCGTACACGACCCTGGGGTGGGCACCGCGCTCATCAACGAGGTTAAAGCGGATGGACAAGACGGCGCCGGGACTGACTCCGTTCGCCTCGAAATCTCCATACAGTTCCGTCACGGTCGCCTCCAGCACCAGCGACGCAGGCACGGCACCCCCGGGGCCCTCGACTGATCCGAACACCCCCGCCGTGGTCAGCCATTCGCTAATGCGATTGGTCAGCATCGGCCCCGGCTCGGCGAGGAAGGCATGATAAGGGTCTGCCGTGTAGCGAACCGGGCTTAAGCGATAGACGAGTGGAATCCCGTCATAGGGCGCCGCAACCCGAACGCGGTCGACGCGCAAACGCTCGGGATGCGGCACCTTCACCATACCCGGGACCGCCGCTCGCGGCTCGATGCTATAGGTCGTGGCGGTAGGAACGGGTCGACCGATCGAACACGCCGCGACGATCAGAGTCACGCCGACAAGTAGTGCGTGCTTCGAGCTCATGGCGCAGGTCCGGGAAGCTGAATCTTCTCGGGCGGTCCGCCGACGAGAGCGCCGGCGGGATATCTCTTGATGCTCTCCGACAAGGCGCGCAGGTTTCCGGCGGTGGCACGCAGATCCTCTACGGTCCCGCGCACGTCGTATTGATTGTCACCCACAAGGGCGTCCAAACGCTCGGACGCGTCATCGAGGTCCTTGACCAGCCGATCGAGCTCACCGTCATCGATCATCCGCCGCGCTCCACTCGAGATGACCGCCACATTCTCAAGCGTCTGCTTGAGCGCTGGGTCGGCCAGCAGCCGATCTACTCGGGCAAGCGTATGGTTGGCCGACTTGAGCACGACCTGCAGATGGTTGGCAAGATCGGTGACCGGAATCTCTCCGAGCTTGGTATCGAGGTCGACCACGAGCGTGTTGAGACTTCGGCCGAGCGTCTGGATATCCGCCGCGTTGAGACTTGCAAGAAAGCTCTGCGCCTTGGCAATGATCTCTCCCGCCGAACTCGGCGCCGACGGCAGATACAGATACTTGGGTGTCCAGTCGAAGGGCAACGGCGGGTACTTCTGCGGATCGAGAAAGTCCAACGCCAGGTATTGCTGACCGGTGATGCCGGCGAGCTGGGTCTGAGCACGCAGACCTCTGGCCGCCAGCGATTGGGCGTCGCGGCGCATCTGTGCCGCCTCCTGGCCGGAGAGATTGACTTCAACGCGCACGACGATGTATTCGCGCCGTTTGTCGAGCGGCACCGACTGCTCATAGGTGGCGGCCGAGGTCAGTATTGCCGCCACGTGGCCCAGCGGCACACCGCGGAACCGTACCGGTGCACCGACATCCAGGCCAGCAATGGATTGATCGAAGTAGGTCTCGAACATGAAAGTCGGCTGAAACCACTGGCGTCCGCCAAGCAGAAACAGTCCCGCCGCGAGCAGGCAGACACTGACGACGACGAATGCCCCCAGCCTGCCGTAACGCTTCGTGTCCTCCATGAGCTAGCCCACCCGGGAGGCCCGCTGCTCATCGGGCAGACGATTGAAGAATTGATGGACTCGGGTATCGGTGCTCCGATCGCGCAGTGTCACGGGACTGTCATCGGCGATGATCGCCCGCGCGCTCGGATCGAGCATGATGGCACGGTCGGCAATCGTGAAAATGCTCTCGAGCTCGTGCGTCACGACAATCAGGGTGACCCCCAGGTTCTTTCGGAGAGACAACAGCGTGAGATCCAGATTCGCGGCCGTTACCGGATCCAGTCCGGCCGAGGGTTCATCCAGCAGCAGGATGTCGCACCCGAGCGCCATCGCCCTGGCAATCGCCACCCGCTTGATCATGCCTCCCGAGAGTTCGGCCGGCGTCAGCGACTCGGCCTGTGTCATCTCCAGTGTTCGCAGCAGCATGCGCACGGCGAGATTCTTCTCCTCGAGCGACAGGTCGGTGAAGCGATCCAGCGGGAACCGGATATTCTCCAGCACGGTCAGCGATCCGAAGAGCGCGCCACTTTGGTACATGACGCCGAGTTGCCGCTGGAGAGCAGCCTTCTCATCGGCGCCAGCCCTGACCAAACTCACGCCGCGGATGAGCACGTCACCGGCCAACGGCGGATGCAGGCCGATCAGATTCTTCATCAGACTTGATTTCCCGCTTCCGGATCCTCCGAGGATCACCACGATCTCGCCGGAGTGGATGTCGAAGGATGCATCCTCAAGCAGAACCCGGGCACCGTATCCCATCCGCAAGTGGCGCACACTGACCGCCACCGGTGACGCAGAAGCCTTGGGGGACTCCACACGGGCTGGCGGCGTACCCGGCAGCTGATCCATTAGCCTGTTACCACCGCAAAGAGCCCGTCGATCACGACAATCATGACTATGCTGGTCACCACCGCGCCGGTAGCGGAGAGACCCACGGAGGCCGGACCAGCCCCGGTGCGAAATCCACGGTGACAGCCGATCGCGGCGACGGTCAGCCCGAACACTGACGCCTTCAAGATACCCAGCATAAAGTCCTGCGCAGTGACCGCCTTCAGCAGCTGCGCATAGAACTGCAGATAGCTCACCTTGAACACACTCGCCATGACCAACGCGCCGCCGAACAGACCCACCACATCGGCGAGCACCGCCAGCAATGGCACGACCAGCGCGGCCGCCAAGAGCCGCGGCACCACCAGAAACTGCACCGGATCGAGCCCGAAGGTCGCGATCGCGTTCAGCTCCTCGTTGACCCTTTGCGTGGCGATCTGCGCCGCGAAGGCCGCCCCGGTACGGCCCGCGAGCACGATCGCCGTCATCAGCGCTCCGAGCTCACGCAGCATCGCCTTACCGACGCCGTTCACCACGAAGATCATGGCGCCAAACTCGCGAGCGACCTGACCGACCTCGAAGGCGATGATCACTCCCATGAGAAAACCAATCAGAAGAACGATCGGGACGGCGTGAGCGCCGACTTCCGTGGCGAGATCGAGAACGTCGCTCCAGGCCACGGTGCTCGGACGGGTGATGGCACGCACGAGCGCACGCGCGCACAGCTGCAGAAATCTCAGTAGTTCTCCGAGTAATCGCAGTTGCGCGACGGCTGACTGACCGACGTGCTCCAATACTCCCACGTGCCGGCGGACGGCGACCGGCACGGCGAACTCAGCGGCATCGAAGCGCAGCAGCAGGGACGCAAGATTGGGCGGCAGTGCCTCGAACACCACTTTGGCGCCCGCCGGTCGTCTCTGCCGACTGAGATCAAAGAGCAACGCCACGCCGACTGTGTCGATGTAGTCGACTCGCGATGCGTCAAATACGATCGGCCGCTCCGGGTGCGCGGCGAGTGTATCGAGCGCGGATCGCCAGATGGGCGCCGCGGTTTGCGCGGTGATCCGGCCCTCCAGGCGAACGGTAAGATTTTCGGCAGAGGTCATAGATTTCTGCCTCAATCACGCTCGTAACACTGGCGCCGCACACCGGCGAACCGCCTGGCGGGCAACCGCCCGCCGCGGCTCACCGAGAGCTGGGGACAGCCCTCAGTTCCTAAGCGTGATGCGCACACCATCGCCCGACAGATTGAATTTGAGCCCGGTCGTGTTGGCAATCAGTTTGATCACCACCCCGTGCTCGTTGCGCAGATAGATGGCCGTGACGCCATTCACCAGCGCAACGCCTGCCCCGGCCGCCAGGTACGTGCCCGGAAAATCCGCCAGCGTCTTCAGGTTATAGACATTTCCGCTCGCATCGAAACCCGTTGCGCCCACATCCACCACGGAGATTCCCTTGATAGAGAACCGTTGCGACTGATCCGCGGTCTTCAGTTCGCCGTGGCCCCAGGTGTAGCCGATCCCTGCCGCGACGCTACCGCCGCTCAGGGTCACCGTTCCGTCGGGCTTGGCGTTGTCGGGGACCGGATTAGTCGAAGCCGCATCACCGGCGTAGGCGACGGTGCCAAGGGAGAGGCAAGCGGCCAATAAAATCATGCTGCGCATTGGAGTCGTTCCTTTCACCACTCGAGTCAGTATCGTGCCAACCAAATCCGTATGACCTTCCCCCGATCGGGGGACACTGCATGGTCAGCTGCAGGAGCTGTGCGTTCGGCTGCGCCTATGGCTTCCCTAGAAGAGGGTTGGCAGGTCGCTGGGCGATCTGCCAACCCCAGGCTCGAGCGCGCGCAGACGGGGAGTGAGCGCGCTGCTCGGTAACAGACAACGGAGTAGCCATGGAGTCGACTCTTGCACGACGACCCAGCAGATGCTTGTAACAAGCATCCGGATCTTGTGCGGAAATGCTCCCAGATGATTTCGCCATCAGCGACCTGCCGCGCGCGGATGCTTGCGAGACGCAGCCGTTCCCGCCCCCTCCCCGGGGAACGGTTTAACCGTTTGACGCCTGGCGGCAAACGCGTCCAGGCGCGGCCGCCAGAGCTTTAGGGCGTCGCGCGCGCGCTCATGACGGCGATCGCAGCGGGAACTGCCGCTGCGATGAGCATAAGAATCGGAATGGTCACCCATACCAACTCCGAGACAATATGCTGACGAAAGCCGACCGCTCGTTCCGGGTGCTCACGGGTGCTCCAAACGGCGAGGTACATCGCCAGGAACACTCCGACCGCAACGACTCCGCACAGACCCAGGATTACACTTCTCATACATCTCCTCAGACTCAAGCGCTGATGCACCAACGGCACACGCGCGGGCACTCACTCCAGCTACTTAGGGAAGAGAAACTGAATCTGGGTGCGCACCTGCCAGTTGGGACCTTCAGTGGTTCGGGCGACGTTGTAGTAACCCGAAAGCTGAATGTTCACTGGCAGCTTGCCCAGATGCACGATCTGGCCGATGCCGCCGCCCAGCGGCACGGTCCACTGCTGGTCGCCGGCTGCCGTCCAGTTCACCGTGACAATCGGGGCCGAGACGAGGTAGGTCCCGTGCCCCAGGTTGTAATTCACGAACGGTTGCATGAGCCCGTTGTTGTACCCGCGAGAGGAACGGCTACTTCCGACCGACCAGACGTTGTTGACCAGAACGCCATAGACCCACGGACTTCCGGCCCCAAGATGCAGCACCACGAAGGTGGGTCCGAGACCCCAATTGTCGTTCCCGAGCACGGCACTGCTGTGGGTTGGGGCCTGTATGGCCGGCCCCACGCCCCAGATCCATTCCCCGGAAGCGCGGGGCGAGAAAAATGCGCTGAACAGCACGTCCCCTATCCCGTTGGTGCGACTTCCATCCGTCGACAGCGGCGGCTCGCTGATCACGGGAAGAATCGTGCGTGTAATCACGGCCCAATCGGAACCTAGTGGCACGGGGACGACGGGCTGCACGTTGAGTACGTTCAACGTCCCGCGATCGGGTCCCGCGTTCAGATTGGTGTTGTTCTGAAACGGCACGCTAATGAGATCCGCAATCGGATTCTGCGACTGCTTGGCCTGATCGGTTGCATCCGTATCGGCAAAGGTGCGCTGCGCTACGACTAACAGCACGCCCAGTGAGACGTGGGGCAGAACACGCTTGCTCCAGGGACGTCCCGACGCCATCATGACCTCCGCGCACGCGCCGATCTCAAGGCGCTGTTGAACCTGCCGTGCATGTAGTCTTCAGCAAACGCCTGAGTCAGCGCTTGGCGGTTCAGGACATCCTTTGTTGTTCTGCGCTCCCGCATGAGCGGTCCCGAGGTCCGCTCCGGAATGGCTGGCGCGGATACCCACGCTGCCTGGCGTCCGCTCTGACTGACGATGAAGCGCCTGAGGAGGTTCCTGCTGCGCTTTGGACATCTCTGATGCGGCCGACAGCTGTTGTCTCAACCGACTGCCGAGGGGGGATGAGGCGTCCTATCAGCGCCTGACGCCCGGGGAGCGATGATCTGACTCTGGGTTGCACACCACATCGCAGTACGACCGCAGTAGACCGTGCCCAATCCAAATCTGAGTCATCCAGATCCATGCAGAGCTGAAGCGCACCCGTTACGTCGCAGGCGAGTAGAAAAAACTGCAAAAGCGACGGCGGCGATCATCTGGATGTACCCCATTCTTTTCAGAGCAATGCGATCTCGGTACCCCCTGACGGGGGGATAACGCGGCCGGCAAACAGCGGCAGACTGGGGTTGGCTAGCTCCTGATTCCACCATCCGATCCAAGCAATACGTGAGGACTCGCCATGCCGCTCAAAGGATTTACGGTTCCGTTGACTCCGCAAGGAAGATCCGCACTGGCTACGCTTCCGCCTTGGCATTACTCGAGCGATTGCATCGCGATCGAATACTGGGCGAGTCCCGAGGCCGTTCAAGCGCTGCTGCCACCCGGGCTCGCGTTGGATCCCAAATCCAACGGTCGTTCCTTCTTCTGGTTTCTCGACTGGCAGTTCACCGGCTCCAACGACGAGCTCACGGATCCGGCGCGGTACCAGTACCGCGAGGCTTTTGCCTTGGTCGAGGCGGTGTTCGACGGTAAGCCCGTCAACTACTGCCCGTTCATTTTCGTCGACAACGACGCCGCGCTCGCGCGCGGCTGGTCACAAGGCTACCCGAAGAAACTGGGGAGCATCTATCAGACGCGCACCTTCTCCGCGCCCAGCGCCGCGGCTGCCCCACTGGCCCGCGGCAGCCGTTTCGGAGCGAGCATCGCCTGCCACGGAGAGCGGCTCGCAACCGCGCGAATTCAGCTGCAGGAGAAGGTGGCGGATCCCGCAACCGTGTTCAACCGCCCAACGACGATGCGCCGCTACTTCCCGCAATTGACTGCTGAGCGGCAGAACAAACCCCCGGTAGATGAGCTTACGTTGTCACTGACGGATGACCTCGCCATTGTCGACGTGTGGAGCGGGACGGCGGAACTGCAAATTCCGGAGGTGCGAGGCGAAGACCTGCACTCGATCGCGCCGATTCGCGTCGGCCGCGGCTACCGGCTGGGCATGGCCTACTCGGTCACAGACCTGCGGATCCTGAAGAACTACGCCAGCTGAAAGCAGCGCACGGCTGTCAGCCGTTAATGCGCTGCCCCTAGCTGAAGTCCTCACTTCCACATCGCCGGGACGTCCTCTGATGAGTCGGACTGCTGCAGATTTCATGGCCGAAACGCTCTCGCGAGCAGGCGTTCAGCGCATTTACGGCGTGGTCGGGGACTCCCTGAACGGTTTTACCGATGCCCTGCGCCGACTCAAGTCCATCGAGTGGATCCATATGCGGCACGAGGAAGGCGCCGCTTTCGCCGCGGGAGCTGAGGCGTACCTGACCGGACAGCTGGCCGTCTGTGCCGGCAGCTGTGGGCCGGGCAACCTGCATCTGATCAACGGCCTCTATGACGCTCATCGCAGCGGCGTGCCCGTACTCGCCATTGCGGCGCATATCCCCAGCACCGAGATCGGCATCGATTATTTCCAGGCGACACATCCGGAGATCCTGTTCAGGGAATGTAGCCACTACGTCGAGTTCGTGTCCCGCGGTGACCAGCTGCCACAGGTTCTGCTGCGCGCCATGCGTGTCGCGGTGGCACAGCGCGGGGTGGCTGTAGTGGTGATCCCGGGTGACGTCGCGCTGCAGTCGCTCGAGAAGACGCCGCCCCGCTGGCTGCTGCCCGCCTTGCCGGTAGTCCACCCCGAATCAGCGCAGGTCCAGGCCCTGTCCGATCTGCTGAACGGCAGTAGGCGCGTCACGCTGTTCTGCGGCGCCGGCTGCGCCGGTGCCCATGACGAGGTCGTCGAGCTCGCCCAAAAACTGAAAGCGCCAATCGTTCACTCGCTGCGGGGCAAGGAACACATCGAATACGACAATCCCTTTGATGTCGGCATGACGGGACTCGTCGGCTTCGCATCCGGTTACTGGGCCATGAAGAACTGCGATGCGCTTGTGATGTTGGGCACGGATTTTCCCTATCGGCAATTCTTCCCGGAAAAGGCGCGCATCGCGCAGATCGACCTTCGTGCAGCAGCGCTCGGCAACCGCTGTCCGCTTGATCTGGGCATTCTAGGGTCGGTGCAGAGCACCGTCCGCGCCCTGCTGCCGCTGCTCGAGGAGAAGACCGATTCCGCGCATCTGGAGCAGGCGCTTCAGGACTACCGCAAGGCGCGCGCTGAGCTGGACTCGCTGGCGGAAAGTAGTTCGAACAGCAAACTCATCCACCCCCAGTACGTCACTCGCGTTGTGAGCGATCTCGCCGAGCACGATGCGATCTTCTCCTGTGATGTCGGCACGCCCATCGCGTGGACCGCACGCTACCTGAAGATGAATGGGCGCAGACGGCTGGTGGGCTCCTTCAACCACGGTTCCATGGCCAACGCGATGCTGCAGGCTCTGGGTGCTCAGGCGGCCTTCCCACAAAGACAGGTAATCTCGTTCTCAGGCGATGGCGGCTTCACCATGATGATGGGAGAGTTCGTCACGCTTCTGCAGACCGGCCTGCCGCTGAAGATCGTCGTACTGAATAACGGCACACTCGGATTCGTCGAGCTGGAAATGAAGGCATCGGGCTTCCCCGACGTCGATTGCGATCTCAAGAACCCCAACTTCGCCGCTATGGCTCAGGCCATGGGAATCAAGGGAGTTCGCGTCGAGAGGCCCCAGGATCTGCCGGCCGCCGTGCGTGAAGTTCTGCAGCACAAGGGTCCGGCGCTCTTGGACGTCGTCAGCGCCCGACAGGAGCTGGTAATGCCGCCGACGACAACATTGGATGAAGCCCACAAGTTTGGGTTATTCATGCTCAAGGCGGTGCTGGACGGACGTGCTGGCGAGCTCATCGATCTGGCCAAGGTCAATCTCACACGCTAGTAGAGCGCGTGCGCTGCGCGCAGCACCTCGTCGATCGTCGTCAGGTCGAACACAGGAGTTTCGTCCATGCCACTCTATACAGTAAGCACGCAAAGCGGTGTGCTGACGGGCGAAGCCAAAGCCGCACTCGCCGAAGAGCTGACCGCCTTTCACTGCGCTTATTCAGGTGTACCGCGAAACTGGGTACACGTCATCTTTCAGGAATACGCGCCAGCTAATGGCTATTCGGCCGGAAAGGCTGCGGCTGCGACCGCGCTCACACTGCTGATCCGAACGGGACGTTCCTCAGAGTACAAGCGCGGTCTGATCAAGCGCCTGTGGGAACTCTTGCAGGCGGCTACGCGGGCCCCGGACGATCAGATTGTCATCGGCATCCAGGAGGTCCCGCCCAGCCAGGCCATGGAAATGGGGCTGCTCATGCCCGAGGTCGATCACTCTTAAGCCTTCGGTCCGTTTTGACTTGAACGTAGGGGCCGGCCCTCTCTTCCGCACCGGACCTCGCCCAGCGATGCGCCCCACTGCGGCGGACCACGTTCGCGAGCTGCATCCCCCCAGGGCGCGAAAAAAATCCAAGGCACATGGGCAGCATCTGGCGTGGGCTCTGAAGCGTCAACCGTGAGGCCAGAGCTGCGAGCCCTACGGTCGGCACCGAGCCCTCCATTTCGCACACTAAATCCGCTCTGCTGGAATCCAGCGCCCGATCGGGACGCGTAAAGGCGTCGCGTTCGCTGCCGCGGCGGCTGGGACCGCGCCAGCGCGAGTCGTCGCCACCGTCTTCGTGTCGCGCCCTTGGTCCTATTCAAGGTCACCACCCATCGGGGGGATATCGAGCAACTGCCACATCCCTGAGGCTGCGCCTACCGACCCCGCGGACCTGACGGAGTTCTTAAGATGAGCAAGAAAGTAGCGCAAGTCATCATCGAGGCGCTCAAGGACGCCGGCGTTCAGCACTGCTATGGCATCGTCGGCGATACACTCAACGCGTTTGCCTCCGGCCTCGCGCCCGCTGGCATCAAGTTCGTTCACATGCGGCACGAGGAAGCCGGCGCCTTCGCCGCGCAGGGCGAGGCACTGCTGCTCAATCGACTCACCGCTGTGGCCGGAAGTTGTGGTCCGGGAAGCCTGCATTTTATCAATGGCCTGTATGAGGCGAATCGCAACCGCGCGCCGGTGATCCTGATCGCAAGCCAGGTGGTCCGACGTGAGCTTGGCTTTGATTTCATCCAGGAGGTGGATTTCAAGGCGGTCTACAAGGGCTGCAGCGTGTTCTGTGAAATGGTCATGACGCCCGAGCAGGCTCGACGCCTGACCGTCATGGCGTGCCAGGCAGCCATCACGCGCCGTGGCGTATCAGTATTGATTCTGCCGGTCGATGTAGCCGATTCCCCCGCGGTCGAGGAGTTGCCGTATCGTGTCCACACCAACCTCCCCGTGATTCGGCCGAGCGATGCCGACCTGGACGAGATGGCCGAGCTGCTGTCGAAGGGGACCAACATCACGATCTATGCGGGCGCCGGCTGCGCGGGCGCGCACGATGAGATCGTGCAACTCGCCGAGCGTTTGCAGGCGCCGGTAGCGCACACCTCGCGCGGCAAAGACGCGCTGGAATACGACAACCCGCACAATGTCGGCATGACCGGCATCCTGGGACTCGAATCAGGCTACAACGCCGTCCTCAACTGCGACACGCTGCTGCTGCTTGGCACCAATTTTGCCTGGTCACAGTTCTACCCGAAGCGCGCCACGATCATTCAGGTCGACAATGACCCCATGCGCATCGGGCAGCGCCATCCGGTGGAGCTGGGGGTCGTCGGTAACATCAAGGAGACGCTCCAGGCACTCCTGCCGCGATTGTCGCAGCGCACGGACTCGAGTTTTCATGACGCCTACGTGCAGCGTCACGAGAAAGCGCTCAAAGCTCAGGCAGCCCGGGCCACTCCGGGTCGCAAGGGCTTGATCTTCGGCCAGTATCTGACATCGATCATCAGCCGGAAGGCAGCCGAAGATGCGCTGTTTACGGCCGACGATGGCACCTGTGGGGTGTGGATGCTGCGCCTGATGGCAGCCAACGGGAAGCGGCGCATGTTCGCCAGTCTGCTGCATGGGACCATGGCGAGCGGACTTGGTACGGCGATCGGACTGCAGACATGTCAGCCCGGTCGGCAAGTCGTCTGCGTCGCCGGCGACGGCGGCATCACGATGCTATTGGGAGACTTGATTACCGCGGTCTCCGAAAAGCTACCCATCAAGATTGCCGTGTACGACAACGGCAAGCTGGGCTTCGTCGAGCTGGAGCAGAAAAGTGAAGGACTGCTGCCCGTCTACACCGATCTTAAGAACCCCGATTTCGGCAAGGTCGCACAGGCGATAGGTTTGTGGGGCCGCACGGTGACCGACGCCGCCGAGCTCGAATCGGCAGTCGACCAATGGTTGGCTGCAAGCGGGCCGGCGCTGCTCAATGTCAAAGTAGCGCCGATGGAACTCGTCATGCCGCCGTTCATTGCCCCGGAAGCAGCGTACGGCATGGCGATGTATTCGGTTCGCGCGTTCCTACACGGCGAAGCCGGCGACGTATTCGAAATGATGCAGCAGAACCTCCCCAAATAGGTCGTGCGACCTGAAGGTGCGGCGCGATGCCGGATGGACGCTTGTCGACGGGGCTCTCGGGTCGTGATGCGCGCGCACGAGACGGCGGCATGAAAGGGTTGCTCGCGGCGCTCTGGTCGTTCCTGCACCATCCGGCCACGACTTTTGGGGATCACCTGACGACGCTCGAGGAGCGCCTGCGGGTGCTCGAGACACGACTGGTCGGCGATTTCGCGACTGCCATCGATACAGGCGTCGCCGCAGTGGAAGAGACCGTCACGGGCACGCAGCATCGACTCGAGAACGACTTGAAGAGCGCCCTGCGCGATCGCGTCGCGGGAATCGAAGCGCGCCTGGCAGCGATAAAAACCCGCGTCGTGGAGGACTTGAAACACGAGCTGCGGCGCGCCGCGATGATCCTGGCGCTCGTTCTGGGCGGTGGCGTATTGGCGCTCGTAGGGACGGTGTTCGGGCTCATGGCGCTATGGACGGACCTGACTCGCTCTGTTGGATCTGTCGGTGCGTCGCTCGCACTGGCGATAGCATTTTTGCTGGGAAGCCTTATCGTGTTTGCGCTGCTGCGAGCATTCCTGCATCGCTCCAGAAAGCCTCTTAAGGCCAGTGGCGCGAGCGCGTAGAGTCGGCGATCCCCTCTTTCGCGGCGGACTCGTTGTCTCGAGGCAATCACAGCGAGCAGTCGAGCAGTTCAGCGACCGAAGGAACTGCGAAGACACGGCGGTAGGCGCTCGATCTGTGATCGAGCTGGCCGCATTCATCAGCTTTCCCCGAGCGCGGGAGCACGCTCGCTTACTGCTGAGTTCCCGCACAAACTCGCTACCGGCGCTCGGCGCTCGGCCAGCGGAACACCGCGGTCCGACTAGCGCTGCATCCTCATCAGCTGATCCATCGACATCATGTTGTGGTTGAGGTGAGACATGATCATCATCGAGCCGAACACGATCAGGCCCGTCACGAACACCCCAAAGGCGAGCGCAAGAAAGTTGTTGGTCTGATCCGGCGCGCTGGAGATATGCAGGAAGAACGCGAGATGTACGCCCATCTGTGCGATCGCCAGTACCGCAAGCAGCACCGGAACTGCAGGTGCGTACACAAATGACGTTGTTGCGGCCCAGAACGATGCGCCCGTCAACGGAAGCGCATAAAGCAAGCCGATAAGATAGCTGCGGGCGTTGTGCTGATCACGCGCATCAACCCCTGGAGCTCTGCCCTGTGCCAGTACCTGCCGGTCCATCATTTAGCTCCCAGATACACAATCGTGAATACGCCAATCCAGACGATGTCGAGCGCATGCCAGAACAAACCGAAGGCAAAGAAGCGCCGGCCGACCATCGGTTGAAAACCGAGTGTCGTCACTTGCAGGAGCATGATGAGGAGCCATACCAGCCCCAGAGTCACGTGCAAGCCATGGGTACCGACGAGCGTGAAGAACGCCGATAGAAAGGCGCTGTGAGACGGTCCGGCACCGGCGGACACCATGCCCGCGAACTCTCGACCCTCGAGTGTCAGGAAGGTGGCGCCGAGCAGAAAGGTTATGCCCATCCAGAAATACATGGCGCGGGCGTCGGTCCGCTGAACGGCCAGGGAACCGAATCCGCACGTCACACTGGAGGCCAGCAGGCACAGGGTCTCCGCAAACACGTGCTTCTTATCAAACAGCTCTGCGGCCGTCGGCCCGCCGGCGGTCGAACCCGAAAGCACCGAATAGGCGGCAAACAGCGCTGCAAAAAGGATGATGTCGGACAGCAGGAACAGCCAGAAACCGAAACCGGCCACCACGCGAACCGGTGCCGGCCCTCGCAGTGACAGCGGTATGCCAGAGTCGGGCGCTAGAGCATTTTCTGCGGCGCTCATGCTCGTTCTCCGGATTGCGCAACCCGACTACCCAGCACTCGAGTGGCATGCGCATGCTCGAAAGCCGCTACCTCCTCGGCCGGTACGCGCACTTCGAGATCGGTCTTCCAGGCTTCTCTCAAGACGACGACAACTGCTCCGAGCAGACCAATACCGGCGAGCCAGTCGATGCGCCAGATCAGCGCGAAGCCCAGTATCACCGCAAAGAATGCCAGGAAGATCCCCACCGGCGAATTGCGTGGCAGGTGCATCTCGCTGAACGTGCCCGCGGCGGGAGGGCGAAGGCCCTCCTCCTTCATATGCCAATAGGCATCTGTGCGTTGCACATTGGGCACCGCGGTGAAATTCCACGCAGGTGGGGGCGAGGGAACTGACCATTCCAGCGTTCGCCCGTTCCACGGGTCGCCCGTCTGGTCGTGCCGGACGTGACGCTGGCGGATGCTCACGACCAACTGCAGCGCGGTCAGGGCAATGCCGAGCAGGATGACGACGGCGCCGGCGAGTGCGACCAGCATCAACGGTTGCCAGTGCGGGTCAGAGTAGTGCTGCATGCGTCGGGTTGCACCCATCAGACCCAGCGCATAGAGGGGCATGAACGCCAGGTAGAAGCCGATAAACCAGCACCAGAAAACCGCCTTGCCGAGGGTCTCGTTCAGCTTGAATCCGAACGCCTTGGGGAACCAATAGGTGTATCCCGCCATGGCACCGAAGACGACGCCCCCAATCACCACGTTATGGAAGTGCGCGATGAGGAACAGGCTGTTGTGGAGAACAAAATCGGCAGGCGGCACCGCCATGAGCACGCCGGTCATGCCGCCGATCACGAACGTAACGATGAAGCCGATGGTCCAGTAGATCGGCACACGGTACTGAATGCGGCCGCCATACAGCGTAAACAGCCAGTTGAATACCTTTACGCCCGTCGGCACCGCAATGATCATGGTCGCGATGCCGAAGAATCCATTGACGTCCGCGCCGGCACCCATCGTAAAGAAGTGATGCAGCCATACCATGAACGACAGCACGCAGATGACCATGGTGGCCAGCACCATCGAGCGATAGCCAAACAGCGGTTTTCCGGAGAATGTCGCTACCACCTCGGAGAACACACCGAAGCAGGGCAGTATGAGGATGTACACCTCCGGATGACCCCAGATCCATATCAGATTGATATACATCATGGGGTTGCCGCCCAGGTCATTCGTAAAGAAGTGAAAACCACAATAGCGATCGAGCAGCAGCATGGCGAAGGTGGCTGTCAGCACTGGGAAGGCTGCGACGATCAGCAGGTTGGAAGCCAAGGCCGTCCAGCAGAAGATGGGCATGCGCGAATAACCCATGCCGGGTGCCCGCATCTTCAGTATCGTGGTTGTCAGGTTGATACCCGCAAGCAGCGTCCCCATGCCCGAAAGCTGCAGCGACCAGAGGTAGTAGTCGACCCCGACCCCTGGCGAATAGGCCAGTTCACTCAGCGGTGGATACGCCAGCCAGCCGGTGCGCGCAAACTCGCCCACAAAGAGCGAAAGGTTGATCAGCAACACACCGGAAGCAGTCAGCCAAAAGCTCACCGAGTTCAGCTTCGGAAAAGCCACATCGCGGACACCGAGCTGCAGCGGTACCGCAAAATTCATCAGTCCGACGACAAACGGCATCGCCACAAAGAAGATCATGATGGTGCCGTGCGCCGAGAATATCTGGTCATAGTGCTCGGGCGGCAAATAGCCCTGCGCGCCACCGGCGGCGAGCGCCAGCTGGGTGCGCATCATGATGGCATCCGAGAACCCTCGGATGAGCATCACCAGCCCGAGAATCATGTACATGACTCCGATGCGCTTGTGGTCAACGCTGGTGATCCACTCACGCCACAGATACGGCCATCCTCCCTTGAACGTCACCAGCAGGAAGACGCTCAGCAGTACGACGCCTACCGTTGCGCAGGTGCCCATGACGATGGGCTGATCGAAGGGGATCGCGGACCAGGTAAGCCTTCCGAACATGTCAGAGCGCCTCTTTCGGCGACCAGTGCGTCGCTATACTTCCGTCTGCGACCGACCGGAACGGGTCCTGCGATACGGAACCGTAGGTCAACTCGCCCTCTGCCCTGGTGGGCACCACGAGTTCGTTAAAACTCGTTTCATCGAGCACGCCAGCTTGCTCGCGCGTGTGCGCGATCCAGCTGGCAAACCCCTCGCTTGACTCAACGTGCACGCTGAAGCGCATGTCGGAAAATCCCGGCCCGCTGAACTGCGCGGAGATGCCGGGATAAGTACCGGGCTTGTCAGCCTCAAGGTTGAGCTGCGTCGTCATTCCCGGCATGGTGTAGATCTGACTGCCGAGCTGGGGAATGAAGAAGCTGTTCATGACGCTCGTCGAGGTGAGGCGAAAGTGAACAGGGACGTCGGTTGGAATGACCAGATAGTTGACGGTGGCAATGTGCTCGCGCGGATAGATGAACAGCCAGCGCCAGTCCAGCGAGATCACCTCGACTTCGAGTGGCGCGGCAGCGGATTGCAACGGCTTGGGGGGATCGAGCTCATGGGAGCTGATCCAGGCCATGCCGCCCAGAAAGAGGACGACGAGTGCGGGAATGGCCCAGATGATCAATTCGATCCGTCCGGAATATTCCCATTCCGCGCGGTAGGTGGCGCGTCGGTTACCTGCGCGAAACCACCACGCAAAAACGAGGGTCAGCACTATCACCGGGATCACGACGGCCAGCATGATGCCGGTTGCGTCGTAGAGGATGACGCGTTCTGCCTGACCGACGGGACCTTGCGGATCCAGCGGCCCTTCGTGGCATGACGCCAGCATCGTGCACCCCAGAAGCATGACGAGTGGCGGCGCCTGAGGCCGCCACGCCCGCGCCGCCAACCACTGGCCGACGCCCAGGTAGATCGGTCGCCGCAATGCTATTTCCACCTGCGCCGGAGCGCCTGAGTTCTCGTTAGCCGCCATCTGGTGATCCTCGCCAACGAATGCCCGCAACCGTATCCCCCGTAAAGGGGGGGCGTGGCTGCAGGCGTCAGGGTCGTACAAGAGCGCTGCCAGCGGGGCGCCGACGCCGGAACCTGAGCGCGAGCAGACACCGCGTTTACTGCAGTGGCGCAGCGCCGATGCGGCGCTGACGAGAAGAGGATTCAGGGCGTGGGTTTGTGCGCGTTGCCGCGCACCACGCGCGGGGTGTTGAAGATCCCGCTGCGCACGAGACTCTGCGGAAGGCAAGTTTGCACCGCGCGGTCGCTGCGCCGTGCGAATGCATCGAACCTTTGGCTCGCCGCACTCACAACGAAAGCTGCGTTGCCTGAAGAAACGTGATTTCGGGCGCATGCCCGCAGCGATGCGCAGAATTGCACAAGTGGACGAGTTCTGCTTACAAGCCTGCGCGGGGGGCCGTGCTTTACGCTCTGGCCATGTCGAGTGCCGACGAAGCCATTGCGCCGTTCAGTCAGCCGAATTCTGAGTACCCGTCTGCTCAGTCCTGGTCGGTCAGCCTTCCCGCTCGCGGACATCGTCCAGCCGGTAGCTGGGGTATCCGCCGGGAAATCGCCCGGGCGCGCATTGCCCTGATGAGCATGCAACTGCCTGAGGCTTCTAGAGCGGCAACGCTTGCCCGACGCCTGCTCGGCAGAGTTCGTCAGTCGCAGCGTGCCCGCTACGAGCGGGCTCTGCGGGCGCTGGAAGCTTCGATCCTCGTCGGCCAGGACGATCTGGCGGGTGCTCGTCACCTACTCATCAACCTCGACTTGCAGGCGGATGACACACTTGCGGCAACCATTCTGCGCTACGTCGAGTGGAGGCACGGGGAACGCGAAGAAACGTGCGCGCCGGATACTGCGGACTACCTGGTTGCGCCGATCGGCGCTAGAGCCGTATGCCGCATACTCAGCCTGTGTGTCAGCGCCGCCATCGCCTTCGATCGCTTACGGTTTGCGGTATCTGCAAACCTTGCCACCGAGGCGCTCCAGTTGGCGCGCGACCGCTACGGCAACAATTCACCGATGACAACCTTCCCCGCCGCGCTACTGGCGCAAGTGGCCTACGAACAAGGGCGCCTCGATGAGGCCGAGGCCCTGCTGCGACCGCGGGTGGCGGTCATTCGTACCTGCGGACTTCCGGAGTGCGTGGCGCGCACAAGCGTGCTCCTTGCGCGACTCGCATTCCACCGTGGTCGCGCTCGCGCCGCGTTGGCGCTGCTGCGCGACGCGGAGGCACTCGGCCATACCCGCCGCTGGGGACGGTTGATCTCCATTACCTCAACGGAGTACACCAGGACGTTGCAGGCTCTGCGCTTCGACCAACAGCAGCGCACGGAAAGTCAGGCCGCTGCAAGAAAGCGAGCCGTCTTCCCTTTACCGTCCTACCATCATGCCCGCTCGGGCATGGAGAATGGCTCGTGTGATGCGGCCATGAGGTTTTCGACGGTTGAAAACTCATTGCGTCGCGCGTGCGCCGCGGCTTCTGCGGAGTCCGTTGAGGACAGTTGCGAGCTGTTGGTGACCTGCTTGCGAATTGGAGCTGCGCGGGGGCTGTGCATGGCCTTTGCGGATGCCGGTCGCCCGCTACTGGCGCTGCTCGAGCGTCTGTACTACGCACTACCCACAGACAATCCTGAACTTGCTGACTTGCGACCGTATATCGCCATGCTGCTGCGATCCACGATCCCCTCGACCCGCGAAGACTCCTCATCCGTGACCTACCGCTCGCTCTCAAGTCGCGAGACCGGCATCCTGCAGATGATCGCACTCGGGATGTCGAATAAGAGAATCGCGCAGTCCCTCGGAATCACACCGGAGACGGTGAAGTCACACGCAAAGAGCATCTTTGTGAAGCTCGCGAGCCATACGCGCGCTCAGGCAGTCGCGCGCGCTGAGGCGGTTGGCTTCCTCTAGTTCAGCAATCCGGCGAACTGCCCGATCAAATGGGCACAGTGTCAGCTGCGCGCAGCAGGATTGCCCTCAAGAGGCGCGCCCGCGCGGAGCTGAAACTCCACGGAACTGACCGCGGCCGACGTCCGCCGGGCCCGTCGCCACGAACCAGGCGTGCTGCCGGTCAGGTGACGGAAGTGCTTGCAGAGGTGGGCCTGGTCGGTAAAGCCGCAACGCAACGCGATGTCGGTCAAGGAGGCTTCCGTTTCCAGCATGTATCGTTCGGCTCGTTGGAGTCGTCGTCGAATCAAGAACGCATGAGGTGACTCACCAAAAGTTCGCTTGAAGGAGCGCGAAAAGTGCGCCTCACTGCGCTGAACCAGCGCGCAGAGATCCGCGATCAGCACCGTCTCTGCGATATGCGCATCGATGTAGGCCAGGACTCTGCGTGCCTGCCACGCGAGCAGACGCCCTCTGCTGTCCATGCTCGCAGCCTCCGCTGCCGGCCGGATCCTCGCGCGCAAGACCGACGCTGCTTCACCCAGTGCAGACAAGGCCGGGTCTGCATCGCAGCGAAGCTCACCCATGGCCTCCTCCAGTAAGGTGAGAACTCGTTGCACCCACATCTCTGGGGGCGTCGCATCTGGCGCCGGATAGCCTTCTGAATACGCGTCTGCCACGCTCGTTCCCCGCAGGATGTTTCGACTCATCTATGTATAAGGGCCTGCGCCCGAGCTGGCCCCTGTCCTAAGTAGGGACTTAGATAGGCGGGGCGGCCTGCCCCGTGCTGCCCTCCCCCCTCCCGATCGGAAGCTTCACCAGGGGACGCCGCGGCGACCGCTTGAGCGGGCACCGCTTCTAAGTACCTGCAGCGATTAGAGATTTCTCTCCTGCAACCGCTGTACGTCGCCCTGATCGCGCATTTCGAGATGTCGTCGGTGCGCGGAGGCAGTAGCATTCCCGCGGGAACCGGGAGGGGGCGTGACGGGAAACCCGGCTGAGCAGCCAATCGTCGAGGGCAAGCTTTATCCCGCAACCGGGACGAGAGACCCGCTGCCGCGCCCAAGACTCGACTCATCCTGCGATGCGCTCGATCAAGGCTATACCGTACTTTTGGTAGCCGCGCCCGCCGGATACGGTAAGTCGACTCTCATGGCGGCGTGGCACACTCGCCTCAGCAACCGAGAGGTCCCGTGCGCCTGGCTGTCCCTCGACGAAGACGATAACGACAAGAGTCGATTCCTGCGCCACCTGATCGCGGCATTGCGAGGGGCGGACGCCGAGGTGGGAGGCGCGGTCGCGTCCAATCTCTCCGCTGAGTTCTCGGGCGATACCAAACCACAGATCGAGGCGCTCGCTGCCGATTTGTCGACAATTCAGCGGCGCATCGTTCTGTTCCTCGATGACCTGCATCTCGTGCAGGACGCAGAGTCGATCCAGATCGTGGATTGGCTCGTCAACTATGCGCCGCGCAATTGCCAGTTCGTTGTCGGCACGCGAGACACGCACGGCCTGCGACTGAGTCGACTGCGGATGCGTCGCCAACTGCTGGAGATCGATCCGCGGCAACTGCAGTTCGACGCCACTGAAGCGGCGCAGTTCTACAAAAACCGCTTGGGCCATGAATTACCGCTGGGGGACTTGCAGCGCCTGCTCGCAAAGACCGAAGGGTGGCCCGCGGCCCTCGAGCTCGCGGCTCTGGCACTTGCCGGCCTAGGCGACCCCGGTCGCTTCATCGCGGGTTTTGCCGGTACCGATAGCACACTCGTGGACTACCTGGGAGAGGCCGTTCTGTCGCGGATGGACGAACCAACGCGCAACGGCGTGTTCCAGATTTCGATGTTTGACCGCGTGTGCGCACCGCTGGCACAGGCACTGGGTGAAATTACAGACGCCGAGAAGATGATCGAGGGGTTGCGGCTCCGCAATATCTTTCTCATTCCTCTGGACGACAGCGGCACGTGGTTTCGTTTTCATCATCTGGTCGGGGATTTTTTTCGGCAGCGCTATCGTCGCACCGCGCCGGCACATGCCCAGGAGTGCCTCATCCGCGGGGCTCACTGGATGCACGCCCATGGCTACATTGAAGATGCGGTGAACTGCATGATCCGGGCCCAAGCCTGGGAGCAGGCCACCCGCTGGGTCGCCGAAAGCCTCGAAGAACTTGTCTTTCGCCGCGGCTATCATCAGACCATTCTGCGCTGGATGAATGCCCTGCCGGAGAGCTGGGTCGACCGCTACCCAATCATTCGCATTCAATACGCATTCGCGCTGGCCTTCTATTCCAGCTATCAGAAATACGAGGCGCAGATTCACGCTCTGCAGCAATTGCTTCAAAGACTGGAGTCGGACCCGCGGCGCGCGGAGGGATCAGTCCACGAGCTGCGTTGTGCGGTCGAATTGCTGACGGCAATGTCAACCGGTCTGCGGGATGAAGGGGCACTCGGGGGCAAGTTGGCCGCCGAATGGCTCGCGCGCTGGCCGCGCGAGTCGATGCGTCGCAAAGGAGTGATGGGAAATGTTTTGGCGTTCGGCCACAAAACCACCGGTGCGATCGACCGCGGGCTTGAGGTAATCACCGAAACGCGGCGCTGGCTCGAGCAGGACGAGGGCTATTACGCCCTTTCCTGGACCGCCTACCTCGAGGCAGTGCTGCACTTGAAGCGCGGCAGCTACCTTGAGGCAAGGCGCGCATGCGAAATGGGGCTCGACCTCGTCGAACGCGAATTGAGGGGCCACCGCGGTCAGGCGAGCATGTTGCATGCCCTGCTCGCGGGCATCGCCTACGAATTCGACGAGATTGACGCAGCAGTAAAGCACGTCGAGCAGGCAGTAAGCAGCGTCAACGAGTGCAGTCACGCCGACGCCGTCATCATCGCTTTCATCACCCAAGCGCGGATTCAGCGGACGCGTGGTGATGAGGAGAGCGCGTTCGTAATTCTGCGAGAAGGTCAGGAGCTCGGGGCTAGGCGCGGACTGGGCCGCGTGACCCTGTCTCTTGCAGCGGAAGAATGCACCGCACTAGTGCGTGCGGGGCGTGTCGAAGAGGCGCAACTGGTCGCTGCACGCTTCAGGTTCCACGAACTGTCAGCAGCAGGCGACGCGTCGGCTCTGCTGCGTGACAAGACTCTGCGTGCGGCATCGCGCTATTGGCTTCTGCAATCACCGTTACTGGTGATCAGCGCCCTCGATCCGGCCATAGAATCGTGCCGGACGCGGAACCTGGCGCACCGCTCCGTGGAGCTGCTGCTCATACGCGCATTGGCACGCCAGCAGGCGGGCGACTGGGCGGGCGCGGAGACCGACTTGACGGAGGCCTTATCCATTGGGGCGCCGCGAGGGTACCTGCGCGCCTTCCTTGACGAAGGGCGCGAACTCGGCCCTCTGGTTGGACGGTTGGACTTGGCACGGCTGCGCGGCTCGCAAGCCGCACCGCTGGCACGCCGCCTACAGCACAAGCCCGGAGCCTCATTGCCGCCGATCGTGGCAGCCGTGGGCAATCAACTTACCCGCCGCGAGGTTTCAATTCTCAGACGCCTGGAATCTGGCCTGAGCAATAAGGAGATCGCTGAGGCGATCTTCGTCTCCGAGGGTACACTCAAGTGGCATCTCCACAATGTCTACGGGAAACTCGAGGTGAAGAATCGCTCAGGCGCCGTTTCCCGTGCAAAACACCTCGGAATTCTCTGACCATCAGGTTAAGCAGGGGCGAGTCGCCAGGTTTTGACTGGCCGTGCTGCGCACTGCGCCGCAAGACCGCTATCCAATGCCACCGTGTGTGGGTACCCACGTCACACGCGATCGAAATCAGTGATCCGGTTTCACGTACTGCGCTCGCTAATCTTAACGTCGAGCGGAGAAGAGAACTAAGGGAAGCAGAGCATGCTCAAGCGCGGTATTGAGAGGGCCCTGGCATCAGGCTGCAGGGTCTGCGCTGTTCGGGCATGGGGTCTGAGCGCCTGCCTGGGGCTGGTAATCGCGGGCTGCTCCGGAGGGTCGGAAACGGCTGCCAAGGGCGGCTCAGCGACGGACGCAAGCAGCGGATCCGAGAAAGTCGTCAACGTCTACAACTGGGCTGATTTTATCGAGCCCGCCGTCATCAGGGAATTCGAGAAAGAGTACGGCATCAAGGTCAATTACGACGTCTTCGATTCAAACGAAATACTCGAGACCAAACTACTCGCCGGACATTCGAACTATGACGTCGTCTTCCCCTCCGGCGCCTTCCTGGAGCGGGAAATCCAGGCTGACGTCTATCAGAAGCTCGACAAGTCACAGCTGCCGAATCTCAAAAATCTCGATCCCGAGGTAAATCGGAGCATGGCGGTGATCGATCCGGGCAACCAGTATGCAGTCGACTACATGTGGCTCACTACAACAGGAATCGTCTACAACGTAGCGAAGATCAAGGCACGCATGGCTGATGCGCCCGTGGACAGCTGGCGCCTGCTATTCGATCCCACCGTTGTTGCGAAATTCCAAGACTGCGGCGTGACGGTGCTGGATGCGCCTCAGGATGTCGTGAGCTCCGTTCTGTTCTATCTGGGCAAGGACCCCAACAGCGAGTCGGTTGCTGATCTAAAAGCGGTCGAGCGGGTATTAGTGTCCATGCGTCCATACATCCGCTATGCCGATTCGGTGCGATATATCGGCGACCTCGCGAATGGCGAGATCTGCTTGGCCCTGGGCTGGTCCGGCGATGCCACCCAGGCGCGCCGTCGCGCCAAGGACGCGGGCAAGGACGTGCAGCTTGCTTACTCGATTCCCACAGAAGGAGCACTCATGGGTTTCGATACCGTCGCGATCCCCGCCGATGCGCCCCATCCGAGCAATGCCCACCTCTTCATCAACTACTTGCTGCGCCCCGACGTCGCCGCGAAGAACTCCAACGCCATCTCGTACGCAAACCCCGTACCGGCATCTTTTGCACTGCTGAATGAAACGCTGAGAAGCGATCCCGGCGTTTATCCGCCAGCGGATGTACGTGCCAAGGCGGTCGCGGAACGCGCCAAGTCCGCCGAATTTAACCGTCTGCTGATGCGCACCTGGACACGCTTTAAGACCAACAAATAGGGGGTCGGAGAGCTAGGATGGTCCGCGCCGCCAGCCCCACGGCTTTTTGAGCGTCTCATGACCTTCTTGATCTAGCCGTTCAGCCGCCCACTGTCTCGTGGAGAGAACGCGGCGCAGGGCAAGCCGCACCCGGCGCCGGCGCAAAATTGTGCTACAGGACTTCCGAACTCCTCAAGCACGTGCCAATTTCTGCATTACAGCTCATGCCATCTTGCTACGCTGCGATCCCGCGATTCCCGCTATGGAGCCGATCGGATGAAGATCCCTTTCGTTTGTCTGGGGATAGTTCTGTTAATGCCCTACCTGCTGGCGGCCTACGGCGGTTACTACCGCAAGAAATCCCTGGGTGTTTTGGACAACGATAACCCGCGCGCACAGGCAGCACAGTTGGACGCGTATGGTGCGCGCATCTATGCCTCGCAGCAAAACGCGTGGGAAGCCGCAACCTTGTTCAGCGCTTCGGTTCTTGCGGCGAAGGTGGCCGGTACAAGCCTCAGCAATATGCTGATCCCCTGCGCGCTGTTCGTTGCCTTTCGTCTGCTACACCCGGTGGCCTACTTAAAGGGCTGGGCGACATTGCGCTCAACCGTCTCAACGGCTGGACTCGTCTGCTGCGCGTGGATGCTGGTGAGTGCGGCGGCGGCCGCCTGACCGGGCGGAGGGTGCGATGGCCCTGAACGCCACGATCTACGTGTTCAAGGTCGAGCTGGCCGATTCGGATCGCAACGTCTATCAGTCTCTCGAGTTGCGCGTCGCGCGTCATCCTTCGGAAAGCGCGGAATACCTGCTGACGCGCCTGCTGGCCTACTGTCTCGAATACACCGAAGGCATCGCTTTCTCGCACGGACTCTCGGATCCCGACGAACCCGCCATCGCCGTGCGCGACCTCACCGGGGCGCTGCGCGCATGGATCGAGGTAGGCGCGCCGGATGCCACACGCCTGCACCGCGCGAGCAAGGCCGCGCCACGAGTCGCGGTGTATGCCCACCGCAATGCGCACCAGCTTGCCGCGCGCTACGGCGCCGAGCGCATTCACCGCATTGAAACCCTCGAACTCTATGCGTTCGACAGCCAATGGATTACCGAGTTGGCGAGTCAGCTGGTGCGGCGCATGGATATCGCACTGACGGTGGCCGCCCAGCACCTTTACCTGTCGGTGGCCGGTGAGACCACGTCCAGTGTGATCGAACGCGTGCCACTGGCAGCGCAGAAACCCTGACGGGGTTGCGCCATCGGCGGCGCCCTCAGTAGCCGTGCTGGTCCAGGCGCAGACGCCGCTACCCTTACTGCGCGGCGCCGTGTTTTTTCGGCGCCGAACTCGGTCGCGCCGATATACTGCTGTCGTCACGGCGCCACGCTCGACAGGACACGAGGCGGAACGCACCGCTGAGCCGCGAATGTGAGTAATCCCAGCGCTTTCCCCTGCGCAGACGCCGTCATGCGCGCCGGCACGAGCATGACGGCGTGCGTGCGGCGCAAGAAATGGGTGCTGGCGACTGCCGTATTGGGGTCGACGTTGGCGTTCGTCGACGAGTCGGTGGTCAACGTCGCCGTGCCAACGATCGAGAGCGATCTGCACGCGACGCTTGCCGCGATGCAGTGGGTGATCAACGCCTACACGCTCTGTCTGTCTGCGCTGTTGCTGATCGGCGGGGCGGCGGCGGATCAGTTCGGCCGGCGGCGCGTTTTCATCATTGGCGTGAGCATTTTCGCTCTCGCATCGATCGTGTGTGGCTTGGCATCGAATGTGCCGACACTACTCCTGGCTCGGGCAGTCGAGGGCGCGGGGGCAGCACTTCTGATCCCCTGCTCGCTGGCGCTGATTGGCGCCGCCTACGAGCAAAATGAACGTGGCGCCGCGATCGGAATCTGGTCCGGAGCCACTGCAATCGCCGCAGGTGCCGCGCCACTGATGGGCGGCTGGCTGGTCGATCACTGGACTTGGCGCGCCATCTTTCTCATCAATCCGCTGCTCGCTGTTCCCACGCTCTGGATCGCGGTGACGCGGGTGCCCGAAAGCCGCGATCCGGCGGCACCGCGCGGCATAGACTGGCGCGGCGCACTGCTCGCCTTCGCAGGACTCGGCTGCCTGGTATATGGACTGATTGCCTCCTCGTCCCACAGCTGGCGCAGCGCCGGCGTGCTCGCACCGCTTCTGGCATCTGTCGGTCTCCTGATCGGCTTTGTGCGCGCCGAGCAGGTCAACCCGACTCCGATGGTGCCGCTTGGACTCTTCCGCTCGCGTCAATTCAGTGGGATCAACCTGCTCACCTTTCTTCTCTATGGAGGGCTTGGCGCCGCATTCTTCTTTCTGCCTTTTCTGCTGATACAGGCACGCGGCTACTCCACCACTGCCGCAGGCGCCGTATATCTGCCCTTTACGCTGATTCTGGGCGTCCTGTCGCGCTGGTCGGGCGGGCTCACCGATCGGTTCGGCGCCCGCTGGCCCCTGATTGCCGGTCCGGTCATCACAGCGGTCGCCCTGGTGCTGCTCGCCCTCAGCCAATCCTATCTGGCGACCCTCGCGTCGATGACGTTCCTCGGCTTCGGCATGGCGATTACCGTGGCGCCACTGACAGCGGCCGTCGTCAACGCCGTTCCGCCGGCGCGGACCGGGGTCGCATCGGGCATCAATAATGCAGTCGCCTCTACCGGTAGCCTCCTCATGATTGCGCTTCTCGGGGGGGTCTGCCTGAGTCTGTTCGATCGCTCCCTGGATCAGCATCTGCGCGCGGCGCGGGCACCGACCGCAGTCACCGACGCAGTGCGCCTTGCGCGCGATGGGTTTGTGGTGCCCGCATTGCCTGCGGAGCTTTCGAACGAGCAGGGCCGGCTCGCGCGCTCGCTCATCGCGGACTCTTTGGCCAGCACGCTGCGCACCGCGCTGTGGATCGCCGCCCTGCTTGCCCTCGCCGGTGGCCTGACGACGGCGCTGACGGTGCCCGCGCGCATGGACCAATCGGGCAAGGGGTAGCTCGCGAGGCCGTGGGCCGCGTTCAGTCGCCTCGTCACCGTCCGCTCGATCGGCAAGATCGGTGGTCGCTGGGTCTGGGCTGATCACGATCGGGACAAGCCTGCCTGCACCGGCGGCTCTCGCAGCGCCCCGAAGATCCGGTGCAGCTCCACAAACGGGCTCGCCACCGCTATGATCGGCTTCTGACGTGCGTCGCCTGCGAACACAGGCGCTGCGGCGCTTGAATGGCTTCAATACTGTCACGATAAGACATGGCCAGGCTCCCTCTCACGACGCGCATGGTAATGCGTCTGGACGTTTGGGCAGTGCGCCTGACGGGCGACTCGTTTTTCATGTGGTGGTTCGCCAGGCGCAGCGGCTTAGCGAAAGATCCGAACCTTAAGCACAACCGGGCGCAAGCGCTCGTGTTGGTTACGAACGGCCGCAAGAGCGGCCGGCGGCGCTCGGTGGTACTTCCCTACTTCACCTTCGACGGTAAGACCTTCGTGGTCGGCTCAAAAGGCGGGGCAGCCGATGACCCGGATTGGGTGCGCAATCTTCGCGCAAGTTCCACAGCCGTCGTCTATGTAAAGCGGCGCCCAAAAGCCATCAGCACTCGCTTCGCAGATGCGCACGAGCGCTCGAGTCTGTGGCCGCAGCTGATCGCCGTTGCGCCCACGTACGCGAGCTACCAGCGCGGGACGAGTCGCGAAATTCCCCTGGTGCTCATCGATTGAAGAACCCCAAGTCTGTGCAGATCGCCGGTCACTTCAGACACATCAGGAGACCACATGTCTAACAAGAAGCCCATCACAAGAGCGTTGTCGCTCGTGCTTCCGAGCGGTGCATTGGGCGCGTCCGTGCTGCTGGCGCTGTCGTCCGCGCAGGCGGCTGCCTCGCCGAGCGCGCCGACCGATAGCTCTGCGGGTCAGGCGAGCATCGCTGCGCGACTGAGGGCCATCCGCGCCGGCGTAGCTGAAATTGCGACGCCCGGCGCCGAGGGATCGGCGCAGATTAGCGAGACCCGTGGCGCGGGCCTGGTTCCCACCTGGTGGGGCAACGGTGGCTGGGGCCGATGGCATGGCGGCTGGGGTAACGGCGGTTGGCGTTTCGGCTGGCACAACGGCGGCTGGGGTAACGGCGGCTGGGGTAACGGCGGTTGGGGTAACGGTGGCTGGCCGAATGGCTGGCATAACTGGGGCAACGGCTGGCACAACTTCTGGCACAACGGCTGAGTCCAGAATTGGGACATCAGGCCATGTCGCAACCCAGCAAACACCCCGACAGCCCGACGATCGCTGTCGTGGTGGTACAGCCGACGCCGTTCTGCAACATCAATTGCAACTACTGCTACCTGCCGGCGCGCAACAACAAGGCGACGATGTCGCCGGATATCCTGCGTACCCTCTTTGCCAAGGTGTTCGGCTCGGGCTGGGCTGAGGAGCAACTGACGGTGATCTGGCACGCCGGCGAACCCCTGGTGATGCCGGTCGAGTTCTACGAGGAGGCATTCAGTCTCATCGAGTCGCTGCGGCCGCCCCAGATCCAGGTGCGCCATTCATTCCAGACCAACGGCATGCTCATCTCCAAGGCGTGGTGCGATCTGTTCAAAAAGTGGCAGGCAGGCGTCGGGGTGAGCATCGACGGCCCACGACGGTTCAACGATGCACACCGCCTGGCCCGCAACGGACGCAGCACATTCGACAAAACCATTGCGGGCATCCGTCTGCTACGCAGCGAACAGGTGCCGTTCCATGTGATCTCCGTCCTCACCGATCAAAGCCTGGACGCGCCGGAGGAGATGCTGGAGTTCTACCGCGCGGAGGGTATTGAGGACGTGTGTTTCAACGTCGAGGAGTCCGAAGGCGCGCACGTGTCCGAGCTTTTCGCCAGCGCGGCACCGCGCGCGCGCTTCCACCGCTTCCTAGGTCGCTTCTGGCGCGAGGCGCGGCGTGACGAGCGGATCCGCTTCATTCGCGAAATCGACGGCATGATCCCGCGGGTCTTTCGTCCGGAGGGTGCCGAGTTGAAGAACGTGCAGGTTGAGCCATTTGCGATGTTGAACATCGACTACCTGGGCAACGTCTCGAGCTTCTCCCCAGAGCTTCTGGGACTCAGAAACGCCGCCTACGGCGACTTCCTCATCGGCAACGTTCTGACAGACTCGCTCGAGGCAATGCGCGCCGGTGCGGTCATGCAGGCCATGAGCCGCGACATCCGCGCAGGGGTCGCGCGCTGCCGGGCCTCGTGCGAGTACTTCTCGGTATGCGGCGGGGGCGCCCCGATTAACAAGCTGAGTGAAAACGGCTCGTTCGACACGGACCGCACCGGCTTTTGTGCGCTGACGCAAATGGTGCCGACGGACCTGATTCTGGAGGCCTTTGACCATCTGCAGTGCGGCGCAGAGGGGCAATTGCTACCGCAGCTTCTGCAGGAATTTTCGGTGCGTTCCGCTGCCCTGCGGCCGGAAATGACGGTTTGAGGATTCACCGACCTACCTACCTTTGGATCGGAGAGTAACCATCATGAACAGAAAGAGTGCCACGGCCCTCTTCGTCCTCGGGATGGCAATCGTGACTTGCAGCACTCTGGCCGCGCAGGCGGGCAGCTCCCAATCCGCCGAACGCACCGGCATGCCGCCGACGGAGGTAGCACCGGTCAATGGCGGCTCCAACGACAGTCAGACGCACGCCGTGCTGCGCATTGCGAGCGTCGAGGTGATCCGCAGCGCTCACGCCCCCTACATGGACATCATCAGGGTGCGTGGGCTCGTGAGCAGCAACGGCTGGGAGGAGGCCGAATTAGTGCCGCTGACGCGCGGCGTTCCGCCGGACGGCATGCTGCAGTTGATTATGGTGGCGCGGCCCCCGGAAACCGCCTCCGATGCCACCGGCTACGAAACCGTCGAGGCGATCTTCCCGCTGGAGACCAACCACCCTTTCAAAGGGGTCAATGTGCACGGCGCGACCAACGCGGTCACGGTGACCGCCCTGCCAGGCTACTCCGAAGCGACGGCGGCTGCGGATGACTGTGGCAAGTGCGTCGGCAAGACCCTCGTGGCCAAGGGCAGCTCAAGTGCGGGGCGCGACGTGCTGCGCGAAGACCAGCTGCCGCCCGAGACGCGCATCGTGCGTCCCTCGGAGGGCATGATGGGAACGACTTCCAATCCTAATCGCCTGACGCTCATTCTCGACAAGGACAGTCGCATCGTGACCGCGGTCTGGGAATAGGTGCTGTTCGGTGCAATGCAACGCAACGACTGTAGCGGCTCCTCCAGAGGCAGCCTGTGACGCGAACTCCCGATCTCAGGAGACCTCCATGCGAAAGATTTTCTGCGCTGTAAACGCGCTGTTGCTGCTGAGCACGTCGGTTACCGGATGCGCGACGACCAGTCAGCTCACCAGCGGTAACACCAACATGTGCATGAACGTCATAAATCACGGCTATCCGCAACCGGGTGCCCCCGTCATCATGAAGGTGTGCGATCCGTGGAAGAATCAGCAGTGGTCTTTCAACGGCAACGGTGTAATCACCGGGGTAGGCGGCTTCTGCCTCGACGTGCAGGGCAGTGCGCCCAAGGATGGGGCTGCCGTGATCTACACGCCCTGCAGCGGCTCGCCCAGTCAGAACTGGACCGCCAGCAACGGTACCATCGTTGGGATCGGCGGCAAATGCCTAGATATCACCGGTGGTAGTCCCGAACAAGGCGCGCCGCTGATCATCAACACCTGCAACGGCGCACCCAGTCAACAGTGGATTTCGCACTGAAGTGGATCGCTCCTGCGAGAGAGCGAGCAGATCACTGCAGGCGCCCGAGGGCGCGCTCAACTGATCTTTCTACGATGCGCCAGTAGCACGAGTTCGACGTCGCTGGAGATCCCGAGCTTCTGCTTAATGAGCGAATGATAGTTTGCAACGGTCTTCGCGCTCAGACTGAGGAGCGATGCGATCGCAGAAACGGATTGCCCGCGTATCAGCAGCCGGAATATCTCGAACTCGCGCGCACTTAACACCATCAGGGGATCGCCTTCCCCGGTCACCTTCAGGGTCGCCAGCGCCTGAGCGATATCAGGACTGAAAGCGAGCCGCCCGGCCATCATGTCAGCCACCGCCGAAGCGAGCACCTCGGGTGCACTGCTCTTGGTCACATATCCGCAAGCCCCCAGCTGAATTGCTCGCTCGGCGAGTGCGGCGTCCTCATGCATACTGAAGACCAGAATGCGGGCATTCGGCTGACGCATGGTCATCCGCCGCAAAAGCTCAAGCCCGCTCACGCCCGGCATTGACAGATCCAGGACCACGACGTCGGGCTGATACTCAACGAAGAGCGTGTAGGCACTGTCCGCATCGCCTGCTTCGGCCACCACTTCGTAATTGCTCTGCTGCTCCAACAGGCGGCGAAAGCCCGAACGGACGATGGCGTGATCATCGATGAGCATGATTCTGATCGGCGAATCAGGGATACGACTCTTGCTGGCAGGCTCGGACATCAGCGCTCCCGCGGGCGAAATGGGCAAGGCGGCCCGGGTGTCAGCCGCTGATGGGATGTAGCGTGACCTCAGCCTCCCTCCCCGCTCCCGAGAGGATATGCCGCCGGATGTCGCAGAGCTATCCGTACGTCCCGACCGCGTCAGCCCCCTGCCGCGTGGCGTCCCAGCGCATCAGCCCGGCGCCGTCCCGGAATCGTCCGTCGACACCGATCGGGTGATTCGTCGACCTTATTCGCCGCGCGGACACCCGGGCCAGCGCTTCCGGGACCTGCCTCGGGAGGCTATCCTGAGAATGTTCGGGAGTTCTTCCCGAGGCGAGCCAGCACTCTCAGGCACATTTTCGATGACGCCTCGGGCGCTGCCTCTCTAGACTAGTGGCAGCCGAAATTGATTGTCGAAGGGACCACATGATGCGTATCTATCTGGGCAGCCGCACCTCAATCGGCGCCGTTCTAATGACCGGCCTGGCGCTGGCGGGGATTCCAGCAGGCAAAACCGCCACCGCCGCAAGTTATGAGGTGTTCGTCTCGAACGAGCAATCCGGTGATGTCACCGTCATCAGCGGCGAGGATTTCAAGGTGCTCGCCACCATCCCTGCCGGAAAGCGGCCGCGCGGGATCCATGCCGGGCCAGATGGACGGGTTGTATATGTGGCGCTCAGCGGCACGCCGATCGAGATCCCGCAGCTGGACGCGAAGGGCAATCCCATTCTGCGCAAGCACGAGGATAGCGACGACGACGCCAACGCAGACAAGTCAGCCGACGGCATCGGTGTCATCGACGTCGCCGCCCGCAAGCTCGTCGGCAAGATCAACGCAGGCTCTGACCCCGAGGAGTTCGCAGTCAGCAAGGATGGCACCCAGCTCTATGTCTCCAATGAGGACGTCAAAACCGCGAGCGTGATCGGAATACATTCCGGTAAGGTGGAACACATCATTCCAGTCGCGCAAGAGCCCGAGGGTGTCGCCACCTCTCCCGATGGCAAACGCTTCTACGTGACCTGTGAAGCCGGTGGCGACATCTACGTCATCGATACCTCCAGCTACAAGGTGGCGGGTCACTTCCGGGTCGCCGTGCGACCGCGGAGTGTCGCGTTTCTCCCGAACGGCAGCCGCGCATTCATTCCGTCCGAGACCACAGGCCAGCTGAATGTCGTGGATACCGACGAGCTCAAGATACTCAAAGTCATCGATCTGCCGCAGGGATCGCGCCCGATGAGCGTTAAGGTCTCACCCGACGGCAGGCGGATTTATGTCTCGGATGGCCGGGCAGGAACGATCTCAGTGCTCGATGCGCAGTCTCACGATCTGGTCGGCAGTCTCAAGGTCGGCCAACGGCCGTGGGGAATCATCGTCTCTCCCGATGGTCATTATCTTTTCTCCGCAAATGGGCCCTCGAATGACGTCTCCGTGGTCGATCTGACTCAAAACAAAGAGATCACCCGCGTTCATGCCGGCCAGCGCCCATGGGGAATCACCATCGTTTCGAGAGCCAACTGAAGTTCCTCAAGAACGGCGGTTTGAAGGCTCTTAATCCACGCCTCAGGGCGTCGCGCCTGAGCCGCTCACAGCGGGCTCGGTTGAGGCTGCTGCTCGCCCTGACCTTGACCGCGACCGGTTGTCTGGTGGCCTGCGGTCGCACCACCGGACCCCCAGGCCGTGTCGTCCCCAAAGCGTTCCTCAACATGCCCCAGCGCGCTGCGGGAACGATTCCGCCGTTGCTGTCGCAAACCGGCGTGTTCACGGATGTGCGCACCCTGGCTCCTGCTCCGGGTTTGATGCCCTACGATCTGGTGGTGGCCTTCTGGTCGGATGGCGCGGTGAAGTCGCGGCTCGTCGCGATACCAAACGCCAAGGTCGGATTCTCTGCGACCGACGAATGGCGGTTTCCGCCAGGCACCGTGTTCGTCAAGACCTTCGAACTGCCCGTGGATGAAACCAATCCGTCCTCCAGGCGGCGCCTGGAGACCCGGTTACTGGTTCGCGACGCCGACGGTGGCGTCTACGGTGTGGTCTATAAGTGGCGCGCTGACCTGAGCGATGCAGACCTGCTCAAGGATTCCCTCACGGAACCTATCCAGATCCGGACCAAGAGCGGCGGCGCACGCAGTCAGACGTGGTATTACCCCAGCCGCAAAGACTGTCTGGAGTGCCATAACGCGCGCGCCGGCGGGGTGCTTGGAGTCAAGACCCGACAACTCAATACGGCGCTCAAATACCCCTCGGGCCGCCTCGAGAACCAGCTCAAGGCCTGGGATGATCTGCAGCTGTTAGCCCCATCGATCCGCGGGACCGACCCTTCCACACTGCCACGATTGGCTGCGGCCAGTGACACCGCCCGTAGCCTCGAGGATCGGGCCCGCTCGTATCTGGACGCCAACTGCTCGCAGTGTCATCGGCCCGGCGATACGGTCGCCTATTTCGATGCTCGCTACAGCACGCCGCTGGTGCAACAGGGCATCGTCGATGGACCGGTATTGATCGATGAAGGAATTGACCATCCGCGCGTCGTAGCACCCAGGGACATCTGGCGCTCAATCGCTTATATGAGAATAGACACCCTGGATGACATCAAGATGCCTCCCCTCGCACGCGAAACCATCGACGTGCAGGGTGTCTCCCTAGTGCGCGCCTGGATCGAATCTCTGCCCGGACGCGCCGTGCTCGCGCCCCCGGCCATCGCGCCGGCAGGGGGAAGCTTCCACTCGGCAGTCAGCGTTACCCTGCAGACGGACGATCCGCAGGCTGAGATTCACTACACGCTCGATGGCAGCGAGCCAGGGCGCAACGACCCTCTCTACCGCGCGCCGATTCGCCTGAAGGATTCCTCCGTTGTGCGGGCCCGCGCCTACCGCGACGGCTACGTCCACAGCGTAACGACACAGAGCGTCTTCATCTTCGGCAATTAGCCGGCAAACGCGCCGCGACGGTCACCGTTGCGCCGCACCCCTCAGAGCGTGAGTCGCAGCCCGACGAAGGCCTCGAACGGCGCCGCCGGACTGAGGAAGCGATTGTCGACGCCCGGCCCGTTGGTGACACCGTCGGGAGGAATGCCGGGCGCGTTAATTCCCGTGGGGTCGCTCAGAATTCCCCAGGTCGCGTACTTGCGGTTGAACAGGTTATTGATCGAGCCAAACAGCTCCAGATGCGGCATCGGGCGGTAGCTCGTATGCAGCCCCACCACCGTGTAGCCCGGAATCGGCGCCAATTGATTCGACTCATCGCCCACGTAGTAGAAGCTGCTGACAATGTTGACCGTCGCACCCACCGTCCATTGCGGAATGACCCTGAAGTCCGCACCGAGCTTGCCGCGATGCAACGGGATTCCCGGCAGTCGGTCACCCGGTTCAACCTGGATGTCACCCAGGGCATTCTGGAACGGATTCGACGGCGACGGCACCACCAGCGCCGAGCGGAACTCAGCCTGCACCAGGCTGTAATTCGCGTAGACGCTGAGGCGCGGCGTGCGCCAACCCAAACCCGCCTCGATGCCCTGGCGGCGCGTGTCGCCGATGTTCTGGAAGAACCCCTGGCTGACCGAGGTCGCGATGCCGTAGATATCATCATGCAGGCCCGTTCTGAAAACACTCAGATTCCAGCTGAGAGTGCCGCTGCTCGCGGTGGTATCGGCGAACCTGCCGCGCACTCCCAGTTCATAGGTTTGCGCGATGACCTGGCGCAGATTGGGGGGATCGCCCGCCAGATTCGTGGGCAGCAGACACGGCGTGAATGGATCCGAGCACTCAATCTCACTCGCCGTCGGCGTGCGCGTGTTCGTTGACCAGCCACCGTATGCCGTCACCGTCGGCAGCAACTTGTAGGTGGCGCCCACTGCTGGGTTGAAATGCACGAAGCGATTCTCGCCATTCAGATTGGTGCCGAGTTGGTCGTACAGGTCTATGTTGGCAATGTTGTACCGGCCGCTGGCAGTGACCGCCAGATCGGGCGTGACATTGAGCGTATCGGTGAGATAAATGCCGAGATTCTTGTTGACTGAATCAACGCTCACCGGGACCGGATCGCCGTTGTTGATCGCGCCGGGGGAGTTCTCGGGCGTGTTGACGATCAGATCGGACGGCAGCACGATCAGTTGCGCATTGATCACGCCAATCTGCGCGCCGGTGTAGAAGCTGGTCGAGGCGTAGTCGACCGCCGCGCCCACACTGAACTGATTGGCGAGATTGAAGAGCGAGTCACTGTTTGAAATCTGCAGCGTCGCCCCCCGCCCCCAGGCATGAATCAATTCGAAGTCGTTCTCACCGATGATCGTATTGCCCCCGTTGGAGATATCCGGCAACGTCTGACCCTGTGCATTCATGAGCGGGGTGATGCCGTCCGGCTGACAGAGGATTCCGGCGACGTTGCTGCAGGCAATGTAGTCAGTGGTGTTGCCGTTGGACACGCTCTGCGAGTAGTTGCGATAGTAGAGCGTGCTCTCCAGCGACCAGGTCTTGCTGAGACGCAACGCGGCATTCAGCGTGAAGAAGTTGAGGTCATTGATGTTGTTCTGCGGACCGGTGAAGACCAGCGAGCGGTTCACCGCCAGCTCCTGAACCGGTGCCGGACCCTGACCCTCCATCGTGTTCTGCGCGCCGGTGTAACTGGCGTCGATGACCAGCTGTTCGGTGTGATAACTGAGCGCCGCGTAGAGGGTACGAATCCGATCATCCGAGAACTGCCGCCAGCCGTCCCAGTTGAGCGCCCGACCTGCCACGTAAATGCCGAAGGGCCCCGAATTCATGCCGAACTGCGCGACGACCGAGCGCTGCCCGAACGAGCCACCGGAGAGCTCAACGTCGCCGCCCTGATAGCTGAAGCCGTTCTTCATCGTCACAGAGATCGCACCGCCCAGCGCATTCAGGCCGTACAGCGGGCTTGAACTGACGAGCTCGACCTGGTCGACCGCGACGTCGGGAAACAGATCCCAATTGACGGTGTCTCCGAACGCCTCGTTGATGCGAACGCCATTCTGGTAGACCGCCAGACCCTGGGGGGTGCCCAGTACCGGTGAGGCCTCGAAACCCCGATACAGGATGTCAGGCTGGAACGGGTCATCGATATCGTCGTTGATGTTGACGCTGCTCAAATTCGAGTTGAGCGCACCGGTCAGATTCGGCGAACCCTCACGCGAGAGATCGGCGGAAGACAGCACCTGAACGTTGCCCGGAAACTTATCAATGTCGATCGACGTGCCGGGGATCGGCGTCGTGCCGATTACAACGACCTCAGGCAGAGCACTGGCGGAATCCGCGCTCGCATCCGCCGCGAGGGTGGCGACACCCCACGATGCACAGCCAGCTGCAAACACAACCCTCAGGGCCAACCCGGGCCTGCGTCGGCAAGGCGCGTGCGTACGAATGGTGATATCCCCTGATTGATCGTGAGCAGCGCCGCGAGGATGTCGTAAGAACTCCACGGGCATCAAGGGAGGTTTTCCCGACTTTGATCGGGAGAATGTCCCAGCGCTGTGCGCCTCGGCTGCGCAACACGCGCGGATCGCGTCTTTCGCAGCTGCTTAGGAGCGCGTGTTTGGAGTGCTCATCCCGGTGACTGCGGGAGTCACGCCGCAGCTGATCAGCGAGCTCGGTTGCTACGCTTCTCCACGCGATAGTTCCCCGCAAGATGGACCGGGCAGGTGCGCCCGGTCTGTTTTTGACTGCGCTACGCCGCTGCGGCCGTTTACGAACGCCGCGTTGCCGCGCGCAGCTTCTAGTCGATCAGACGTCTCAGCGCGTGGCCGCTCTTCGAGCGCAGCTCGGCGGCGGTCAATGTGCCGTCGTGATCGGCGTCGGCTTTGCCGAACAGCTTCTCGACCAGTGCGAGGTATTCGGACTTTGACAGGCTGCCGTCATGATCTGTATCCGCCGCCTTGAATGCCTTCGGCCCGAGGATTGCCTTGACCTCATTCGCTTCAAGCGTCGAATCGCCGTCCTTATTCAGCTTGTCAAAGTGAGCCGACGCCGCGGCTTTCACTTCATCCAGACTGAGCGTTTTGTCCTTGTCGGAGTCATATTTCGCAACGACCTCACTCGAGGACGGATCCGCGTAGGCGAGTTGAATCAGGCTCTGCGTCGCCACCGCCAACAAACCTCCAACAATCATCGCTGGCAATGTCGCTCGGTACACTGTGCACCTCCAATGGAAAGGCATCCACACCCTCGCTGCCATTCTCCGCGCGCGCGTCGATTCCTTGCAAGCGCGAGCTTCGCCCGCGTTGTGACACAGCGCCGCTCTGGAGACTCGCGCAACCGCAGGAGGTCAGTGCGCCCAGATTCTTCGCTCGGGATGGGATCCCAATGTCGACCGGGAGATTCGCCCGCGTTGCGCCGCAGATGCAGCAATGCCTGTGTCAGTTTTGTCAATTGCCGTCGGCGTCGATCGCGTCTGCCTTGGCAATGAGGGCGGCCGCCATTCTGATGCTGGCAAGATCGATGAGTCTGCCATCCAGAGACACAGCGCCTTTGCCGTGTTTGGTCGCCTCCGACATGGCCTGCAGGATGCGGCGCGCCTTCGCTACTTCCGGCGCCGACGGGGTGAACAGCTGATTGGCGAGTTCGATCTGCGAGGGATGTATCGCCCATTTCCCCTCATATCCGAGGATGGCGGCGCGGTTGGCCGCGGCGATGTAGCCCTCGCGATCGCCGAAGTCGCCGAACGGCCCATCGATCGGGCGCAGGCCGTAGGCGCGACACGCCACCAGCATGCGGGTCTGCGCCGCATGCCAAGGATCTGACCAGTAGTACGGTCGCTCTCCGGCCGCGTCCTTGTCCGCCAGCACACCGTAATCCGGGTGCACACCGCCGATGACCGTCGTGCGGGCCCGGGTGGAGGCAGCGTAATCGGCCACACCGAAACTCATCGCTTCCAGACGGCGCGACGACTGAGCAATCGCTTCGACATTGGCCATGCCGAGTGCAGTCTCGATCAGCACCTCGAAGCCGATGCGCTGCGTGCGCCCCTTGGCGGATTCGATCTGCGTCACCAGCATGTCTAGCGCATAGACATCCTGCGGTACGCCCACCTTCGGTATGAGAATCATATCGAGGCGCGGACAAGCCTCGACGATATCGACCACGTCGCGGTACATGTAGTGGGTGTCGAGGCCGTTAATGCGCACCATCACAGTCTTCGTGCCCCAGTCGACCTCGTGCAACGCCTGGATGATGTTGCCGCGAGCGCGCTCCTTGTCATCGGGTGCGACCGCGTCTTCGCAGTCCAGGAATACGACATCGGCAGCGGACTTGGCGGCTTTTTCGAACAATCCGGGATTGGAGCCCGGCACCGCCAGTTCTGAGCGCTGCAGCCGTGGTCTTGCCTGCTCGATGGTCGTGAAGCTCATGTACCTTCCTCCCTAGTGGCTCAACCGGTACTACCGAGCCCGCCGGCGATGCAGTTGATGGAGACCAACAGCGCGGCCTTGTACGACTCCTTCTCGTCGCCTTCAGCTGCCGCCCGGTAGCGCCGTAACAGTTCAACCTGCTGGCGGTTGGCATCGCCGAGCACGGGCAACTTGCGCGCCAGACGGCTGCGCAGCCGTGGGAAGCGTTCCGCTATCTGGCCGCCGCCGCTGATCTGCAGCAGCATGTCGGCTGTCAGGCGGTATTCGCGCTCGAGCGTGGAGAAAATGCCCTCACGCACCGCCGCATCAGTCACCAGCCGGGCATATTCGCGCGCGATTGCCAGATCGACCTGCAGCAGCGTCTTCTCCGCCTCGTCTACGATGAGCCGAAACAGCCGGAAATCCCGAAACATGCGCCGCAGCAGCTCGAGTCCCGGCTGCTGGCGCACTTCGAGAAACGCCGCCAGCGCACTGCCGACTCCATACCAGCCAGGCATGATGTGTCGGTTCTGCGACCAGGCGAACACCCAGGGAATGGCACGTAGGTCCGCCAGCGCGCGCGCGCCGAACCGCCGTGCCGGACGCGAGCCGATGTTGAGCAGCGCCAGCTCGTCGAGCGGACTGGCCTCCTGCAGGTAGACGATCAGCTCGGGTCGGCGGACCAGATTGCCGTAGGCGGCTCGCGAAGTCTCGGAAAGCGCTTCCATGGCGTCGTCGAATTCGCTTACCGGCATCAATGCCTGCTCGCCCTCGGATTTGAGACTGTGCTTGAGCACACTGCTTGCCAGCAGCTCAATCTGGTAGGCGGCGGTGCCACGGTTGGCGTACTTGAAAGAGACCACTTCACCCTGTTCGGTGATGCGGAACTGTCCGGCGATCGAACCTGCCGGCTGGGCCGCGATCGCGCGCCCCGTCGGCACGCCACCGCGACTCACCGAGCCGCCGCGTCCGTGAAAAAACGACAACGGCACCTTTAAATCTTTACCCAGCTTGGTCAGTCTGACCTGGGCCTTGTACAGCTCCCAGTTGGAGGCGAGGAATCCACCATCCTTGTTCGAATCCGAATAGCCGAGCATCACCTCCTGCACGCCGCCCTGCGCGCGGATGCTGCGCTTGACCATCGGCACGCTGAGCAACTCGCGCATGATGCCGGGGGCCGCGCGCAAGTCCTCGATGGTCTCGAACAAGGGCACGATGGGCAGCGTGCAGGTTTCGACCGCCAGAGTATCGGCGAATAAACCGCTCTCCTTGGCCAGCAGATAGACGCCCAACACATCAGCGGCGCTGCGCGTCATGCTAAGGATGAAGGTTCCGATCGCTTCACGGTCGAAGGCCCGCGTCTCTCTGATCAACTCAAACATGCCGAGCGTTTCCGCCGCTTCCGCCGGCAACGCCGGCGGCGCACGTGCCGCGGGATGCGGGACCGCCAGCTGGTTCAGCAGCCAGCTTTTCCAGTGCGGGGAATCGTCCGCGGGCGGCTGCGCACCTGCGCCGAGCGCACGCCACAATGCCTGCAGCGCCTGCGTGGTACGCGTGGTGTTTTCCCGAAGATCGAGTCTTAAGGTGCTGAAGCGGAAGGTCTCCACCTCGCGCCGCACGGGGCGTACCAGCCAGGCGGACAGTTCGCCAGCCCCGCAGCTGGCCAGTGACTCCTCCAGCAGGTGCAGCTCGGCGGCCAATTCGCCGGCGTCGCGATAACCGGCTGCGCTGTCACTGCGCACCGCCGCGGCGGCAGCGGTGTGCTTGAGTCTCTGCAGGATGCAGGCCAGATACTGACGGAACGGCTCGCCGCGATTGCGGCTCGTGATCGCCTCGGCATCCCCTGACTGCCGTAGCGCCCGCGGCAGCGCCTCCTGCAACGCGACCGGCACACCGACGACGCTCGCGGCGATCGACAGGGTGCGAATGAGCTCGGCGATGCGGCTGCGATAGCGCGCCAGACTGGCGGCACGGTTGGCGGCGAGAGTTTTGCGAGTCACCTCGTTGGTCACGAACGGGTTTCCATCGCGGTCGCCGCCGATCCAAGCGCCGAACTGGAAAATCGGCGTAATCTCGAAGCGCTCGCCGGGGTAGCTTTGTTCGAGGGCGCTCGCCAGTTTCTCCAAGGTGGCCGGCACGCTCTCGAACAGCGTCTCATTGAAAAAATGCAGCCCCCAGGCGACTTCCTGCGCCACGGTCGGCTTTTCGAGGCGCAGCTCACCGGTCAGCCAGAGAAGCTCAATTTCGTTGCGCAGGCGCAATTTCAGCGCGGCGCGCTCACGTAACGTCCAGCGCGTCGATTCCAGCTCCATCAGGGCGCGGTAGATGCGGCGATGCTCTTCGAGCACGGTCACGCGTTTCGCTTCGGTGGGGTGCGCGGTAATCACCGGCCGAATCCGCAAAGCCTGCAGGACGCAGCGGACCGCCTTGGCTTTGATCCCGCTGTCAGCGGCGTCCGCGATAACGTTGGCAAACGTGCCGTTCACGGCCTGGAGTCCGCGCCGGTTCTCCGCGTCACGCCGCCGCCGCATCGCAGCGTTTTGCTCCGCAATGCTCAGCAGTTGAAACCATATCCCCTGCGCCTGCAGCGCCGACGCCTGTTGCCGCGGCGCGAGGTTCAACGCGATGGCCTCACCGCGCAGCAGCGGCACCACCTCGGGACTGTGGCGGGTGGCAGTCTCGACCAGCAGCTCGAACAACAGTTCGGCCACTTCCGCTTCGTACAGGTCAGCGCTCATGTTTGGGCTCGACGCGCGGCCTCGACCGGCATCGGCCGCTCAGCTGGACGTAGGCCGCGTGCGGCGGCCGCGTAGTACCTCGGCCACGGTGGAGCCGAGTTCGCAGGCGCTCGCCGCCACCGTGAGACCGTGGTCCTTCATGATGGCGGTCTTCTCCGCTGCACTGTCACCGGCTGAAGAAATAATCGCGCCGGCGTGTCCCATGCGGCGCCCCTTGGGCGCGCTGAGTCCGGCGACGTAGCCGATGACGGGCTTACTCATGTTTTCCTTTACCCACTTGGAAGCCTCGGCCTCCTGCGGGCCACCGATCTCACCGATCATGACGACGGCCTCGGTCTCCGGATCCTGCTCGAACAACATGAGGTGATCCAGGAACGAGCTACCGTTGATCGGATCACCACCGATTCCCACGCTGGTTGTCTGCCCGATGCCCAACGCATTCATCTGCGCAGCGGCCTCGTAGCCCAGCGTCCCTGAACGCGAGACGATGCCGACGTTGCCGCGGCTGTAGATGTGCCCGGGCATGATCCCCAGCATGGCTTTCCCCGGACTGATGATGCCCGCGCAATTGGGCCCAACGACCATGGTGCGTCGCTCACGCGGGTAGCGCATCAGATAACGCTTCACCCGCATCATGTCCTGCGCCGGGATGCCGTCGGTGATGATGCACACGAGCCGCAGTCCGGCATCGGCCGCTTCCATGAGCGAGTCGGCGGCAAACGCCGGCGGCACGAAGGCAAGGCTGGTGGTGGCACCAGTGGCGCGCACTGCCTCCTTGACGGTATTGAACACCGGCCGATCGAGGTGCTGCTTGCCGCCCTTGCCCGGCGTGACGCCCCCCACCACCCGCGTGCCGTAGGCGATCATTTCGCGTGCATGGAACGTGCCTTTGTCGCCGGTGAAGCCCTGCACGATCACCGCAGTCTTTTCGTCAATCAGGATACTCATCGCGTATTTCCCGGGAGTGCACGCGACGGCTGTGCGGCTGCGGCGACCGCCTGGCGTGCCGCCTCGGCGAGCGTCGCCGCACTGATGATCGGCAGGCCGCTCTCCTCAATGATCTTGCGCCCTTCCGCCTCGTTGGTCCCCGCGAGCCGCACGACCAGTGGCACACGGATGCCGATGCTTTGTACGGCCTGCACGACTCCCTGCGCCACCCAGTCGCAACGGTTGATGCCGGCAAAAATGTTAACCAGAATCGCCCTCACCTTGGCATCGGATAACACCAGCCTGAACGCCTTGGCAACGCGCTCCGGCGAGGCGCCACCGCCGACATCGAGAAAGTTTGCGGGGTTGCCGCCGGCATACTTGAGCGTGTCCATGGTGGCCATGGCGAGCCCGGCGCCGTTGATGATGCAGCCGATGTCGCCCTCCAGACCGACGTAGTTGAGATTGTCCTGTGAGGCTTCGGCCTCGCGCGGATCCTCCTGCGACAGATCGCGCATCTCAGCGACGTCGCGATGGCGAAACAAGCCGTTGTCGTCGAAAGACATCTTGGCATCGAGCGCGATGACGCGGTCGTCCGCCGTCACCACCAGCGGATTGATCTCCACCATGGTCGCGTCGAGATCGCGAAAAGTCCGGTAGGCGCCCATGATGGCGGCCACTGCGCGGCTGACCTGTTTGAGGTTCAGCTCGAGTCCGAACGCGATCTCGCGCGCCTGAAACTGCTGCAACCCCACCGCCGGCTCGACCACGATCTGCAATATCGCCTCCGGCGCGGTGCGTACGATCTCCTCGATGTCCATGCCGCCCTGCGCCGAGGCGATCACCCGCACCCGCTCGGCTTTGCGGTCCAGCACGATGCCGAGATAGAGCTCGCGCTCGAATTTCTCGGCGATCTCGACATAGACGCGCTGGACCAGGCGGCCTTCGGGGCCAGTCTGCTGCGTCACCAGGCGCTTGCCCAGCATGGATTGGGCGGCGTCATGTACCTCGTGATAGGTGGTGCACAGCTTGACACCGCCCGCCTTACCGCGAGCACCCGCGTGAATCTGCGCCTTGACGGCCCAGCGCCAGCCGCCCAGCTCGGAAGCCGCGTAGGAAGCCTGTTCGGCACTGTAGGCCACCGCGCCCCGCTGAATTGGCACGCCGTAACCTGCGAGCAGTTCCTTCGCCTGATATTCATGTATGTCCATGAGACCTCTTTGTCAGGTGACGGAACGGACCAGACGCCGGACTTGCCGCTCCGGGCTTGCACATGTTGGGGGATACACCGGAAGGGGTAAATCTCTGTGCGTCCCTGCGCTGCCCTGAAGACGCCGGAGCCGGGCACTCAGCCTGTCATAGAGTCTTTAGTTTTCCTAGCGCTATGAGGCTTTGCTCTGATCATTTCGAGTGCTGGCGAGGCGCGGCCCGGAAATTCATTCGTCGTCGCAGGCCGCCGCCGAAGCGGCCCCACAAACGCGCCTCTTGCCCCGCTGACTCTTCACTCGCGCGCGCGATGGATGACGGGCACGCCAGTGGCGCGCGCGGACACCGTCGCTTCGGCGAGGTATTCGTCTCCGCTGTTGGTGCGTGCGCGGCGCTCCGTAAGCGTGACCTCGATGTGCGGCTCGCTCGCCCCAGAGCGCACTGCCGCTTCGAGCACATGGGCGCGCGCACGGCGCTTCGCCTCTTCGATGGCGCTGTCGGCATCGGCAAAATCGCGACTGCCCGCGGGGTCGTGCACGCGAAACACGTTGAGCACCGGCTGGTTGACGGTCAGCTGGCACACTTCCGAGACCACTCCGGCGGCCGCGCCGACGGCGTTGCAAACTTGTGCATGTTCAGGCACGCACAGTGCCGCGCCCAGGCGTCGGGCGACTTCGCCGTAGTAGGCCGCGGCAGGTGCCCCGATCGCGATGAGCGGCGTCGTCAGCCTGACGTTGACTTCCAGCAGTCGTGAGAAGGGTCGCCCGGCAGCCACCTCACCCATCAGCTGACGGAACGGGCCCGAGCGAGCGCTCTCGAGGCCAGGGTCGCGCGCCAGTGCCGTTTCTGCCACGACCTGTACGGCTTGCCGCAGCACGTTCTCATACGTGCGCGCGCAGATGCCTTCGGCACTGTCACTCTCGCGCCGTGCGCTGACATTGCGCTCCTCCAGTGCAAGCAGCACAGCGCCAAGCCGCGCAGATTCCACGCACCAGCCTTGTTGTCGTCCGAGTACATGCAAGGCATCGCTCGGTGTGAATCCAGCGATCGTTGCCAACCCACGATCGACCAGCCG